>Ga0222423_1001107_pt1 | contig 13594 bp, 15 predicted proteins | sample 3A0metagenome_FD_182472 | JGI IMG/M metagenome (GOLD analysis project Ga0222423, IMG submission 182472) | Enriched microbial communities from leaf-cutter ant dump, University of Wisconsin, Madison, United States - 3A0 (version 2) | ecosystem: Environmental > Terrestrial > Nest > Insects nest >...
GTGGGGAGGTCAAGTGGGGAGGTCGAGTGGGGACAGGGGCCTTTAGCGGTGGTCGTCGCTATTGCGATCGTGGGACTTGGCGCGCACGTGCATGCGTTCGCCATGGCGGCCCAGCACGCTCAGCACTTCCGCGGGCACCTTGCCGTCGCTGCCGAACCAGTGCGGCACTCGGGTGTCGAACTCCGCGACCTCGCCAGATTCCAGCAGCAGATCATGCTCGCCCAGCACAATGCGCAGCCTGCCGCTGATCACATAGAGCCACTCATAGCCCTCGTGGGTCGTGAATTCCACTGTGTTCTTGCTGGTGGGAATCACGATCTTCCACACCTGCAGTCCGCCGGGTTGGCGGGTGAGGGGGATGACCGTTCTGCCGTTGCGAACCTGCGGCCTCATGCGCACGCGGGGATCGCCCACCTCGGGCGCGCCAACGAGTTCATCGAGCGGCACGCCGTACGCGGCGGCCAGCGGCAAGAGCAGCTCAAGGCTTGGGCGTCGCTGTCCGGTCTCGAGCCGCGACAGCGTGCTCTTGGAAATTCCTGTTGACGCGGCGAGTTCCGTGAGACGGACGTTGCGCTGTGTGCGGATGCGCTTGAGCCGCGGTCCCACCTGGTCCAGCGCGGTAGCGATGCGGGTCGTTGAGTCGTCCATGCACGCCATCAAACGCCCATAGTCCCAGTATTGGCAACAAACGTTGTCAGTTCCGGGAAGCCGTCGCGATTCTGTGGGCATGACATCTCACTACGACACCGCCATCATCGGCGGGGGCGCCGCCGGAATGTCGGCTGCCCTCGTGCTCGCGCGTGCACTTCGCCGGGTCGTCGTCATCGACGCCGGCGAGCCACGCAACGCACCAGCGCGCCACATGCACGGATATCTGTCGCGGGACGGGTTGCCGCCTAGCGAACTGTTGGAGATTGGCCGCCACGAAGTCTTGGGCTATGGCGCCACCATGCTGGCCGACGCTGTTCGCAGCCTCTCCCGAGACGACGCCGGGTTCCACTTGCGTACCGACGCCGGAACAGCAGTCTCGGCACGGCGGGTGGTGCTCGCGACGGGGCTGCGCGACGTCATCCCCGCGATTGAGGGCGTGCGCGAACTGTGGGGACGCGATGTGCTCCACTGCCCGTACTGCCACGGTCACGAGGTGCGTGGCCGCCGCCTTGGCGTGCTCGGCAACACGCCAGGTGCCGTGCAGCATGCCCTCATCATTCGGCAGTGGAGCGACCACGTCACGTACTTCTCGCAGGGCCAGACGCTCGCCGCGTCTGATGTGGAACGGCTGGCCGCGCGTGACATCCGCGTGGTGCAGCAGTCCGTGGTGAAGCTCGTCGTTGAGGATCACCGGCTCGCTGGCCTTGAGCTCACCGATGGCTCCGTCACACGGTGTGAGGTGGTGTTCGTGCGCCCGGTGTTTGAACCCAATACCGATCTGCTGCGCATGGTTGGCGCGGAACTCGACGACGGGGGACTGCCATACGTCGACTCCACCGGCCAGACCACCGTGCGCGGCCTGTGGGTTGCCGGCAATGCAGGAAACGTTCGCGCCCAGGTCATCACGGCCGCGGGTGAAGGCTCTGCCGCCGCGATCGCCATCAACAACGACCTCGTGGACGAGGACATTGCCACTGCGCTCGCCGCACGCCACGCCGCCGTGCCCGCCCCAGTTTCAGAACCCAACAGAAAGTGAATGCCCATATGAACAAGCAATCCCCGGTTGGCCCGCCAACCAAGCACCAGCTCGCCTTGATGATCTGGCTATGCGTGTTCCCCACGCTGCTGGTCATCAACCTGACCCTCGCGTCGTGGCTTCAGCCGCTCGCGCCCGCGATGCGCACCTTCGTGCTCGCCACGATCGCCGTGCCCATCGTCATCTACGGCCTCATGCCGCAGCTGCACAAGATCCGCACGTACCTCATCACAGCAAGGAGCACCTCATGACCACGTCCCGTAGAGCCGCCCTTCTTGGCGGCCTCGCCTACCTGGCGACCTTCGTCTTCTCGATGCCCGCCGTCGCCCTCCTCAGCCCTGCCACCGATCACGCCGACTTCGTGTTCGGGGCCGGCAACAGCACCTCGGTGCTGCTGGGAGGCGTCTCAGAGTTCGTCACCGCGCTCGCGTGTGTGGCCACGGCGCTCGCCCTGTATCCGGTGGTGCGGCTCGTGAGCCGCACGCTTGCCATCGGCTTTGTCTCATCGCGCATCGTTGAGGCGGGCCTGATCGTCATTGGGGTGGTCAGCATTCTGTCGGTCGTGACTTTGCGTCAGGACCTCGGCACCAGCGCCGACGCTCCCGACGGCCTCGCTGCAACGTCCGCGGCTCTCGTGGCGGTGCGCGACTGGACGTTCACCTTTGGGCCTGGCGTGATGCCCGCCCTCAACGCTCTGCTGCTGGGCACTGTTCTCTACCGCTCGCGGCTCGTGCCACGCATCCTGCCGATCCTCGGTTTCATCGGTGCGCCGCTGCTCATCATCAAGACCATGGCCGTGACGTTTGGGGCGATCGACGACCTCACCGCCCTTGCGGGACTGTGTGCGCTGCCCATCGCCGCTTGGGAACTGGGACTGGGGCTGTGGCTCACGTTCAAGGGCTTCCGGGCACGGGCCGTGGCGCAGTTGGAACCCACAGCGCAGCTAGAGCCCGCGGCGCATCTCGAGCCCGTGGTGGCCTAACCATGACCTCGATGAACTCAGCGGGTCCCGGAGCATCGCTCCGGGACCCGCGGTCACCATCGTTCGCGAATCCTTCGCTGTCGCGTCTGAGACTCCACGGACTCCGGGCCGCGTACCTGCTGATCGGGATTGGCCTGGCGCTTACCAAGTGGCCGTTGCTGGGGCAGATCCAGTCGCTTGACGTCTACGAAGCGGTGACGCTGTGCATGCTCACGGCGATGTCACTGCTGGCGCTTGTAGGGGTGGCGCGCCCGGCAGCGATGATTCCGGTGCTCATGTTCGAGGTGCTGTGGAAACTCCTGTGGCTGGGTCTCGTCGCCGCGCCGGCCCTCGTGGCAGGCAACGCTGACGCATCGGTCACGCGGATCGCCGTCAACTGCACCCTTGTGGTGCCTGTGCTGCTGGCCGTGCCGTGGCGCTACGTGTGGCGTGTAAACGTGAAGGGCCGCCCCCGATAGGGGACGGCCCTTCACGCAACGAACTAGCCACTGCTAGCAGTCGTAGTACAGCTCAAACTCGTGGGGGTGCGGACGGAAGCGCAGCGGGTCAATCTCTTGCGTGCGCTTGAGGTCGATCCACGTCTCGATGAGGTCCTCGGTGAAGACGCCGCCCTCTGACAGGAACGCGTGGTCGCTCTCGAGGTTGTCGAGCACCTCGGGAAGCGACGCCGGCACCTGCGCGATGAGCGCGTGCTCCTCCGGCGGCAGCTCGTAGAGGTCCTTGTCGACCGGCGCCGGTGGCTCCACGCGGTTCTTGATGCCGTCGATGCCGGCCATGAGCAGCGCCGCGAACGCGAGGTACGGGTTCGAGGAGGGGTCTGGGGCACGGAACTCGATGCGCTTGGCCTTGGGGTTGGAGCCCGTGATGGGGATGCGCACCGCGGCGGAGCGGTTGCGCGCCGAGTACACGAGGTTCACGGGCGCCTCATAGCCGGGGACAAGACGGTGGAAGGAGTTCACCGTGGGGTTGGTGAACGCGAGCAGGGACGGTGCGTGCTTGAGGATGCCGCCGATGTACCAGCGCGCCATGTCGGACAGCCCGCCATAGCCCTTCTCGTCGTAGAACAGCGGCTCGCCGTTCTTCCAGATGGACTGGTGCACGTGCATGCCAGAACCGTTGTCGCCAAACAGCGGCTTGGGCATGAACGTCACGGTCTTGCCGTGCTGCCAGGCCACGTTCTTGATGACGTACTTGAACTTCTGGATGTCGTCGCCCGCGTGCAGCAGCGTGTTGAAGCGGTAGTTGATCTCTTGCTGACCAGCGGTGCCCACCTCGTGGTGCGCGCGCTCAACGGACAGCCCCACCTGCTCCAGCACCCGCACCATCTCGTCGCGCAGGTCGGCGAACTGGTCGCCGGGGCCCACGGGGAAGTAGCCGCCCTTGACGCGCGTCTTGTAGCCGCGGTTGGGGGAGCCGTCCTGCTCAAACTCCACGCCCGTGTTCCACCAGGCCTCGGAGGAGTCGATGTGGTAGTACCCCTCGTGCTGGTTGGTGTCAAAGCGCACGGAGTCGAAGATGAAGAACTCGGCCTCGGGAGCAAAGAACGCGGTGTCGCCGATGCCGGTGGAGGTCAGGTACTCCACGGCCTTCGAGGCGATGTTGCGGGGGTCGCGCGAGTACGGCTCGTTGGTGAAGGGGTCCACGATGGAGAAGTTGATGACGAGCGTCTTCGCCGCGCGGAACGGGTCCACGAACGCGGTGGCGACGTCGGGCAGCAGCTTCATGTCGGACTCGTTGATCGCCTGGAAGCCGCGGATCGACGAGCCGTCGAACATCGCGCCCTCGTCGAACACGTCCTTGGTGAACTGCGACGCGGGGATGTTGAAGTGCTGCATCTGACCCGGCAGGTCGCAGAAACGGATGTCGACAAACTCGACACCCTCATCCTTGACGTAGGAGATCGCCTCGTCGGCGGTTGTGAACATCCGTGTACTCCTCAAAGTTTGGGCTTGCCATCCTGGCGACGCCAGCCTAGGCCGCGGCAGTTTCGTGCGCATTCATGGCACGTTACGGCGGTGTTAACTGTGCCACGTTCTCCGGCCCGACGCTGTGGCTGGCTTGGCTACCATGGCCCGGTGACCCCTGACCCCCAGACTGCCCCTCACCGTGCCACGCCTGGACGGCGGATTGGCGGCATTGCCATCGACTGGCTGCTGTGCCTGATCATCTCAAGCTTCTTCTTTCCGTCGGCGGACTATGCGGACGCAACGGGGCTTGAGCGTGTGGTGGTGGCGGGGGAGCCCGCGGCAACGCTCGCCATCTGGGCCGCGCAGCACCTGGTGCTGGTGGCGCTGCTGGGGATGACCTATGGCCACCGCATCTTTGGGATGCGCGTGGTGCGCGAGGACGGCCACGGGTACGTGGGCTTCATCAAGGCCGCCATTCGCACGGTGATGCTGCTGCTCGTCATTCCCGCCGTGGTGTGGGACAGCGAGGGTCGCGGCCTGCATGACAGAGCAGCCGGCACGCGGCTGGTGCGCACCCGGTGACGCCAGAGCGCACCCTCGAGGTGCACGGCGTGCTGTTCGACATGGACGGCACCCTCGTAGACTCCACCGCCATGGTGGAGCACATCTGGACGGAGTTTGCCCAGGCAAACGCCACCGATCCGCGTGCCGTCATCGACTTTGCGCACGGGCGTCCCAGTCGCGACACCGTGGCTCGGTTTGCGGCCAACAGCGCGCGCATCGACAAATGGCTGCACTGGATTCATACGGCAGAGGCGGAGCGATTCGGCACGGTTGTAGCGATACCGGGAGCGCGTGAGGTGGTCTGTGCACTGCCTCCAGAGCGCTGGGCGGTGGTCACCTCGGCCATCCACGGCCCCGCTCAGGCACGGTTGGTGCAGAACGGATTCCCCACGCCCGCCGTGCTGGTGGGGGCCGATGACGTACGCCACGGCAAGCCGCACCCGGAAGGGTACCTGGCGGCAGCGTCGGCCCTGGGGCTTGACCCCGCGCGGTGCGTGGTGTTCGAGGACACGTCCGCGGGAATCGAGGCGGGGCGTGCCGCGGGATGCGCGGTGGTGGCGGTGGGGGACGTGCGGGTGCACGGCATTGCCGTACGGATTCGCGACTTCACCGACGTTCGCGTGGCGCGCACCACGGACGGCGTGGCTCTTACTTTCCCTTGAGCGCCTTGCGGTCGGGGCGTGCACGCATGGGGTCAACACCCTTGGGCACGGGCAGCTTGGCGCCACCGATGGCGCGCAGGCGGTTCGCCACCTGGGAGCGCTCGTTGCGCGACAGCACGGTCTTGCCCTTGCGGATCTCGCGGTTGAGCTTGGCGATGGGCACCTCGTTGGCGCCCGTGCCCACATAGATTGCGCGCACGGGCACGCCAGGAACGAGCTTGGTCAGGCGCTTGGTCGAGGAATCCACGAGCCGATGCGCGGTGCCGCCACCCTCCGCGAGCAACACGATGCCGCCCTTGCCCACTCCACGGAACACGACGCCCTTGCCTTTGGGGTCCATGGCCTCTGGGGCGTCCTCGAACTCCCAGCCGCTGCGGATGGCCTTCGCCACCGCGAGCGAGCCGCCAACAACACCTTCCATCTGTGCGTAGGCCGTCTTCTCGAAGCGCCGCGTGAGCATGAACAGGCCCAGCAGGATTCCCGTGAAGAGCCCAAAGAGGATGCAGTACACGAGCGCCACGGGCCCGCCGATGGCGAGCCCAACGCCAACGCCGATGGCGATGGGCGCGAGCACGCTGACCAGGATGATGGGCAGCAGCAGTTTGTCGTGCGGGGCGGTCTGCGTGTACGCCTGCGCAATGAGGCGATACCAGCGCTGCTTCTTGGGGGCGGGATCGTTCTTGGCCATGATGGCGAATAGTCTACGGGCGCGCGGCCAGCAGGGCCGACGCTTCCTGGCGAGCCGTTGTTGGCTCACCGAGGTGCGCGAGGGCGGCGGGGATGGGGCGGCCCTTGCGCGTCATCGCTTGGCCCCAAAGGCGCCCGGCACGGTACGACGACCGCACCAGCGGGCCGGACATCACGCCCAAGAAGCCGATCTCTTCCGCGGCGTCAGACAGTTCCACGAACTCCTCTGGCTTGACCCAGCGATCCACGGGGTGATGGCGCGGGCTTGGGCGCAAGTACTGAGTGATCGTGATGAGGTCACAGCCGGCATCGTGCAGGTCACGCAGAGCCTGCACGGCCTCCTCGAAGGTCTCGCCCATGCCAAGGATGATGTTGGACTTGGTGACCAGCCCGTCGGCCTGTGCGGAGGTGAGCACGGACAGCGAGCGGTCGTAGCGGAACGCGGGGCGGATGGACTTGAAGATGCGTGGCACGGTCTCGAGGTTGTGTGCGAGTACCTCGGGGCGTGAGGAGAACACCTCGGCGAGCTGATCCGGGTTCGCGTTGAAGTCGGGGATGAGCAGCTCCACACCGGTGCCGGGTGTCATCGCGTGGATCTGGCGCACCGTCTCCGCGTAGAGCCACGCACCGCCATCGGGGAGGTCGTCGCGCGCAACACCCGTGATGGTGGAGTACTTGAGGCCCATCTGGAGCACGGATTCGGCCACACGGCGGGGCTCATCTGCGTCAAAGGCTGCGGGCTTGCCCGTGTCGATCTGGCAAAAGTCGCAGCGGCGCGTGCATTGATCGCCGCCGATGAGGAACGTCGCCTCGCGGTCCTCCCAGCACTCGAAGATGTTGGGGCAGCCGGCCTCTTCGCACACGGTGTGCAGGCCGCCGGATTTCACGAGCGACTTCATGTCGTTGTACTCGGGGCCCATGGTGGCCTTGGTGCGGATCCATTCGGGCTTGCGCTCGATGGGAGTCTCGGCATTGCGGGCCTCGATGCGCAGCATCTTGCGGCCCTCTGGCGCGATGGTCACACGGTCTCCTTGATGCGGGTGATGGGGGCCAGCGCGCGATTCACGCCGTCCACCACGGCGGGCACGACGTCATGGATGGTGACGACGCGTCCCAGTTCACTGCTGAGGCTAGTCACGTCCGCGTCGGCAATGCCACACGGGACGATGCGATCAAACTCGGCAAGGTCAGGATTGCAGTTGAGTGCAAAGCCGTGCATCGTGACCCCTTTGGCCACGCGCACGCCGATGGCGCAGATCTTGCGTTCGCGGCGGGCATCCGTGGCAGGCAGCCACACCCCGGAGCGGTCCTCCACGCGCATCGTGTCCAGGCCATAGCCCGCGCACACGTCCATGATGGCCTGTTCCAGCTGGCGCACGTACTTCACCACATCGATGGGCTCGTTGAGCTTGACGATGGGATACCCCACCAGCTGTCCGGGGCCGTGCCACGTGATCTTGCCGCCGCGATCCACGTCGATGACGGGGGTGCCGTCCACCGGGCGATCCCAGCTGGCCGTGCGCTTGCCGGCGGTGTACACGGACTCGTGCTCCACGAGCAGCATCCGGTCCTCGCCCCCGGCCACGACCTGAGCGTGTTCGGTGCGCTGGCGATCCCATGCCTCCTGGTACGGCACGTGCCGCTGACCTAGGCCGTAGGACTCGATGCGCATGGTTCCAAGGCTAACCCCGCCCCGGCGTCGGGCATTCCACGGCGACGGCGCCAGAAGCGCGCCGGTGGGGAACAATGAACCATGCGTCCGTCCCCACGCCTACGTCCCATTGTGCTTGCCCTCGTCATCCTGGGCTGGCTCGGCATCTCATCCGTTGGCGGGCAGACCTTTGGCAAACTGTCCTCCGTTCAGGAAAACGACGCCGCCGCCTTTCTTCCGGCGAATGCCGAGTCCACACTCGCGGCACAGTGGCATGCACAGTTCATCCCTCACCAGCCTGTGCCCGGTGTGTTCGTAGTGGATGGCCTCACCTCGCAGGGCGACCTCGCCACCGTGCAGGAGTTTGCCGACGCCGCCGCACGGGCGCCCATTGCTGGCGACGCGCGCGGCCGCACGGTTGGGGACACCCTTGTGGGCCCGCCTGCCGTGGTGCCCTCTGACGACGGCACGGCCGCATTGGTGACCTTTGCCGTAGACCCCGATCGCTACGGAGAGGTGGTGGACGAAGAGCCGCTCGGCAATCTCATCGCCGCAACAATTGTGGCCACGTGGGCACAGCAGGAGACGGGCCTTGACGGCTACCTCACAGGTGCGATGGGCTTCGTTGCCGATCTTCTCGAAGCGTTCGCGGGAATTGACGGAGTGCTCTTGCTTGTGGCGCTGTCGGTGGTGCTCGTCATTCTTCTCATCGTCTATCGGAGCCCAGTCTTGCCCTTCTTGGTACTGGCGACGGCGATGATCGCCCTGACCGCCGCGATCCTTGTGGTGTACCAGCTGGCGGCGCATGACGTCATCACGCTCAACGGTCAGGCGCAAGGCATCATGTTCATTCTCGTCGTTGGTGCCACCACCGACTATGCCTTGCTGCTCGTTGCGCGGTACCGCGAAGAGCTGTTGCGCTTCGAGTCGCCGTATGGCGCGATGCGCGTGGCCTGGCGGCAATCGCTGGCACCGATCGCCGCGTCCGCGGGAACGGTCGCTGCCGGGCTGTTGGTGCTCCTGTTGAGCGACCTCAAGTCCTTGCAGGCGCTCGGTCCCGCGGGCGCTGTAGGCATAGCGTCGGCGCTTTGTGCCGTGCTCACGCTGCTGCCTGCGCTCTTGCTCCTTGGCGGGCGCCATGCACGCGCAGTCTTCTGGCCGCGGCGACCATCGTTCGTAAGCGCACAGGCGGATCACCCGGCAGGCCGGTGGGATGCGATCGCCGCCTCCGTGCGCGCACAACCTCGCCGCACCTGGCTCATCGCAGGCGGTGCCTTGGTGCTCATGGCGGCGTTCCTGCCCATGCTCAGTGTGGGAGGCATTGGCAACCGCGACTACTTCCTGAATAACCCGGATTCAGCGAAGGGGCTTGACGTCCTTGAGGAGCACTTCGACGCCGGCGCCACCTCTCCCGTACGCGTCATCGTGCCGCGCGCCGACGCTGGCGCCGTTGCCGACGCCATTGCGAGCGTCGATGGCATCGCCAACGTGTTGCCGCTTACCGGGTCAACCGCCGCGGGCGCGCCACCCGTTGAAGGCGAGGATCCGCTTGTCGTTGACGGGCACGTGGAAATTGTTGCGGTGACCCGGGTTGCAGCCACGGACGCCGTGGCCGCGGACATTGTTGCCGACGTTCGTGAGGCGGTGGCCGCGGTCTCGCCCACGGCGCTTGTTGGGGGAGAGGCAGCAGAGGCGCTCGACACCAGGCTCACCACTCAGCGTGATGCCGAGGTCATCATCCCTGCGGTACTCCTCGTCATCTTTGTGGTGCTGATCGTGCTGCTGCGCGCGCTCGTGGCTCCTGTGGTGATTCTTGTGGCGAACATCCTCTCGTTCGCTGCGGCCTTGGGCCTGTCTGCCCTGGTATTCGACGTGGTCTTCGACTTCCCAGGCGTAGACCTCGCCACCATCTTGTTGGCGTTCGTGTTCCTTGTGGCACTGGGGGTGGACTACTCCATCTTCCTCATGTCGCGGGCGCGAGAGGAGTCGCTCACACGCGGTACCCGTGCGGGAGTGGAGCGGGCGCTTGCCGTGACGGGTGGGGTGATTACGTCGGCCGGGGTGGTGCTCGCGGCCACGTTTGCCGCGCTCGGCGTGATCCCGCTGATCTTCCTCGCGCAGATCGCGTTCATCGTCAGCGTTGGTGTGCTTATCGACACGATCATCGTGCGTACCCTCTTGATGCCAGGGATCATGATGGATCTTGGCCGACGCGCGTGGGCGCCATGGAGCGGCTCCATCGGCGCGTAGCTGTGGATAACTCCAGTGGCCCCGCCCAGGCCCGGCACTCTTGGAGTCATGGAAGCGACACTGGAACGCGAGTTGGGCACGGGGGAGTACCTGCTGCACAGCGCACAGGCGCGCGCCGCCGCGCTGTGCCGGGCGCGCGGCGAATGCTCCGGCGTGCTCGCTCCGCTCAGCGTCTTTCGCAGGCCCGACGCTGTGGTCGCCTTCACCGTGCCGGTTGTCCCGGGCGCCTCGCTTGCGGAGATGGGCGTCGAGCGAGCGCTGTCCCTAGGGGAGTGCATCACCGTGGGAGTTGGTGTGGCGACCGCACTTGCGGCCATGCACTCGCAGCGCCTTGCCCACGGGGACGTTCGCGCCGCGAACGTCATGGCTGATGGGCCGCGCGTCACGCTCGTTGACACCATGGGGGCGCTCGAGGATGCCGCCCCCGCAACATCCGAGGGTGATGTTGCCGCGCTTGGTGACCTGCTGCGTTCCCTCGCCGACTCCACGGCCGCGCCGGTCATCGAGGCCTGGACCGCACCGCTTCTAGCGCCGGATCCCACGGAACGGCCGTCCGCTGCGCACGCCGCGCGGGCGCTTGCGCGGTGCGCTGCTGAGGAACCCGTGCGGACTCGTGAGTCCACCGTGGTGGCCGTGATGCGGGCCGCGGCGCTCGAGCGCACCGTCAAGCGACCACAAGACCGTTGGTGGCGCGCGCAGAAGACCGCTTTGCGGTTGTCACCGCTTGTGGTCTTAATGGGCGTAGGCGCGTTCACAGGGTTCGCACTGGTGCCTGCGGTGGCCGCGGTGCCGCACCCGCTTCAGCGCGTGGAAGCCGCACCGCAACCTCCCGTCCCTACAACCATGCCCGTGGCCCAAGCTGTGTTTGCCGATCCCGCCCAGGCGGCACGGGAGCTGGCACGGCGCCGCGTGGAGGCGCTTGCGGCCGGTGACGCGCATGCGTTGTTGGCGCTTTCCGTTCCCGGCAGCCCTGCTGCCGTCGCGGATGCTCAGACCGCCACGGCACTCGCTGACGGCTCGCTACGCTTTGCCGGGCTCGAGCTGCGTGAGGTGAGCGTAGTGGTCACCCGCCTCACGCCAGGGGGAGCAGTGGTGGAGGTGACGACCGAACTCAGCGACTACAGCGTCGGGCAAAAGCAGGTGCCGGCCGGAACGGCCACCGCCGTGCTTCAGTTGATCGTCACGCAGCAGGGTTGGCTGGTGGAGAGGATTCTGCCCCCGCCATGACCCATGCGGCGGCGGCGTCGATGGTGGGATGCGTCCAGCTGAAGCCTAGCCTCGTGAGCACGCCGGGCTCGGCGTTTTGAGACGTGAGGAGGTCAACGGCGGCATCGCCGGCAGCAAGCTTCATGGCCCAGGCGGGCACGGGGAACATCGTGGGACGGGAGGCCGCCTGCGCTAGCGCGGCGATGAGCGCCTCGTCTCGCGTGGCGTGCGGCGCCACGATGTTCGCCGGTCCGCGATGATTGCTGGACTCCAGCAAGAAGCGCGTGGCACGCACCTGATCCTCAAGGGTGATCCAGGCGTGAAACTCGCGGCCGGAGCCAAAGCGCCGCAGCAGGCCACGGCGCACCAGCGGCAGCAGCCGCTCGGCAAAGCCGCCGTGTGGGGCAAGAACCAGTCCTGTACGGGTGAACACGGTGCGGATCCCCGCCTCCACCGCTGGCTGCGCGGCGCCTTCCCATGCAAGCACAATCTCGCTGAGGAACGTCTCGCCCGCGCCGGAGCGTTCGGTGAGCACCATCTCGCCGCGGTCCCCGTAATAGCCCATCGCGGAGCCCTGCATCAGGACCCCACCCCAGTTGCCCTCGGCGAGCGTGCGCGCAAGCAGCGACGTGCCGCTGGTGCGCGAATCCCTCACCACCCGCTTGTAGGCGGCGGTCATGCGCTTGTCGCCGATGGACGCGCCCGCGAGGTTCACCACCGCATCGCACGCGAGCACGGCATGCGCGTCGATGACTCCCGTGGCCGGATCCCAGCGAGATTCGCCAGCGCGCGCCTCGCGACGCACCAGCGCAAGCACCTCGTGACCGTCGGCGCGCAGAGACGCCGAGAGCGCCGTGCCGATAAGGCCCGACGCTCCCGTGATGGCGACTCGCATGAGCGGTCCCGCCCCTAGAGGCCCAGATCCGCCTCAAAGGCGCCCGCTTCGATGCGCTTCTTGACGTCTTGCAGGAAGCGCGAGGCATCGGCGCCGTCGATGAGGCGGTGATCGTAGCTGAGCGGCAAGTAGCACACAGGACGCACCGAGATGACGTCCTCGCCGTTGGGGCCCTTGACCACCACGGCGCGCTTGACGATCGCACAGGTGGCAAGGATCGCGGCCTGTGGGGCCGGCACCACCGGAGTGTCGAACAGCGTGCCGAGCGATCCGGTGTTCGTCACGGAGAAGGTGCCGCCGCTGATCTCGTCGGCCTTGAGGCCGCCGCTGCGGGCGCGGGCGGCGAGATCGGCGATGCCCTGCGCGTGTTCGGGAAGCGACTTGGAGTCCGCGTCACGAAGCGTTGGGAGCATGAGGCCCTTGTCGGTGTCCACCGCGAGAGACAGGTTGACCGTGGGGTGATACACGATGGTGTCGTCGACGATGGAGGCGTTGACGTTGGCGTGCTTCTGCAGCGCCTCCGCGGCCGCGACGGTGAAGAACGGCAGGAACGACAGCCCAACGCCGTACTTGGCCTGGAACGCGTCCTTGGACTTGGCGCGCAGGTCCCAGATCTTGGAGCAGTCCACCTCGATCACGGAGGTGAGCTGCGCCATGCCGTGCAGCGACTCCATCATCTTGTCCGCGGTGACCTTGCGGATGCGGCTCATCTTGACCGTCTGGCCGCGAAGCTCCGAGACCTCGGCCGGTGCTGCCGCTGCAGGTGCCGAGGTTGCCGGAGCTGCCGCTGCGGCAGCGGGTGCGGCTACAGGCGTGGGGGTTGCCGCCGCGGCAATGACGTCTTCCTTGCGGATACGACCGCCAACACCGGTGCCGGACACCGCGCCGAGGTCCACGCCGCGCTCCGAAGCGAGCTTGCGCACGATGGGCGTGACGTAGCCCGAGCCGCCCTGAGGGGGTGCCGCGGGTGCGGATGCTGCAGGCGCGGGCGCGGGAGCCGCAGGCGGCGCTGCCGGTGCGGCCACGGGTGCAGGAGTCGGCACCGGTGCCGGAGCCGCCACCGGAGGAACCGGCACAGGAGCCGGTGGCACGGCAGGCGCGGG
>Ga0222423_1001108_pt1 | contig 13585 bp, 10 predicted proteins | sample 3A0metagenome_FD_182472 | JGI IMG/M metagenome (GOLD analysis project Ga0222423, IMG submission 182472) | Enriched microbial communities from leaf-cutter ant dump, University of Wisconsin, Madison, United States - 3A0 (version 2) | ecosystem: Environmental > Terrestrial > Nest > Insects nest >...
AGTCTGGCGGCAAGAGTCCGAGACTGTTGCTCCAAGAAGTCCGCGTTGCCGGAAGAAATGAATGCGGGCGGCATACTCGCGCTGACATGCCGCGCAATGTTCCCATACTTATACGCGTCCGTGGCTTCCACGTCACGGTTACCGGTATATGACCAAAACACTGTGCGGAAAAACGCCTGAAGTGGCGCCGAGACGCCCGCGGGAGAGAAATCAAACGAGCCACAGTACAGAACCTGCCCCAGCAGGCTCCTAGCCGCAATCGGAGCAACCAGCCCCGCCATGCGCGCGTACTCGGGATCCGTGATGGTCAACGCCGCCTGCGCAGCCAACTGCGCGCCCGCGGAATCCCCACCCACAAAGATCGCATCCGGGTCCGCACCAAATGCGGCAGCGTTGTCATGCACGTACCCAATCGCGGAAAGCACCTGAGTAATCGCCGTCGGATAAGTGGCCTTAGGCGAGAGTGAATAGTTGATGGACACCACCACCATCCCCCGCGCGGCCATCAACTTGAGGTACTCCGTATTGTCTTCCTTCACGCCTGCAAGCCACGCGCCACCATGCATCCACACGAGAACGGGAAGCCCCCGTGCCGCACCACCGGCGGAGGGTGAGGTGGCGCTGGGAGCCGGGGAATCGTCGGAAATCAAGGCCGCAGACGGCACAAACACATCCATCACGCAGTCCGGATTACCGGGCAGATACGGCACATCCGCGTGCGTATCCACGCCCTGATCAAGGGCAAAAGCCCGCAGTACACGCTGGCGCGAACGCCCACCCGCATCAAACAAGAACCGGATCGTGGCGGCGCTCGGAACGGGGCTACGACTCGCCCACATGCCCAGCCCGCCCAACAGCCCAGCAACGCCAACCGTAGTTAGCGCCGCAATCTTGCCCTTACCACTCTTACCGCTCACTTGTTCTCCACAATCCTGCGTTTCCCACGACCCTCGGCGCTGCTACTTGCGCAGCGGCAGCCAGTTAAGCACATCGCGAATCTTAGTGTCCCAAAAACCCCAGTCGTGGCCCCCCGGACCATCAAGGTGACTTTCCAGAGAAATACCACGTTGCGCAGCCACCTCAGCAAAGGTCACGTTGTCCTGATAGAGGAAATCCTCGGTGCCGCACACCTGATACAACCGCGGCAGGGCCTCAGGCTGAGCAGTTTGGGCCAGCGCAACTAAGTCGTCGGTAAGGGGATTGGGCCCCTGCGGGCCCCACACCTGCGGAACCTCCTGGCGCAGGCGCAGCATAGCTTCCGAGTTAGCCACGTCCAGTGCGCCGGACAACGAGGCCGCAGCAGCAAACCGATCAGGATGATTCAGCGCCAACTTAAACGCACCATAACCACCCATGGACAAGCCGGCCACAAACGTGTCCTCACGGGCGGTGGACACGTTGAACATGGACGCCACCATGTCAGGCAACTCCTGGGAAACAAAGTCCCAATAGTTCTGTCCTAGGTACTCATTGGCATAAAAAGATCTGCCACCGCGTGGCATCACCACAGCCAAGCCCAACTCGGCCACATACCGCTCGATCGAGGTGCGCCGCAGCCAGGTTGAATCGTCGTCACTCAGTCCGTGCAGGAGGTACAGGACGGGCGGCTTGCCCTGCGTGGCGGCCTGCTCCATCCCGATCTGACCCTCCGCGCTTTCGGGCAGGATCACCGTCATAGTGGTGGATTCTTTGAGCGTCTCGGAGAAGAAGCGGCAGTTGAGCAGTGCCATAACGGGCCTTCCGGTTGGGACTTTGGTGCCATTTAAGGATAGTCCCAGAAGATTCATCCCATGTTTTTTACTAAATTGGGATCTTTGCCCTAGAACCGAACCCCACAATCAGATACGTTTGACGTGATCCGAATCACGGACGCCTGTTCTTGGGAAGGTTAAAAACATGACCACTGTGTCAGACGAAACCCTCAACATCATTAACCGCTGGTGGCGCACCGCAAACTACCTGTCGGTAGGGCAGATCTACCTGCTCAACAACCCACTGCTGCGCACCGAGTTGACCCGAGACGATGTCAAACCGCGCCTGCTCGGGCACTGGGGCACCACCCCGGGCCTCACCTTCCTCTACGCGCACCTCAACCGCGCCATCAAGGAACGCCAGCAGTCCACCATCTACTTGACCGGCCCCGGACACGGCGGACCGGGACTGGTTTCCGCGTCTTACCTCGACGGCACGTACACCGAAACCTACTCGGACATCACCGAGGACACCCAGGGCCTGCAAAAACTGTTCAAGCAGTTCTCCTTCCCCGGCGGCATCCCCTCGCACGTGGCCCCCGAAACCCCCGGCTCGATCCACGAGGGTGGTGAGCTCGGTTACGCCCTGTCCCACGCCTACGGCGCGGCCTTTGACAACCCCGACCTGCTCGTTGCGGCCGTAGTGGGAGACGGCGAGGCCGAGACCGGCCCTCTTGCCACGAGCTGGCACTCCAATAAGTTTGTGAACCCCAACCAGGACGGCACTGTGCTGCCGATCCTGCACCTCAACGGGTACAAGATCGCCAACCCCACCGTGCTCGACCGCATCAGCCACGACGAGCTCGAGGCGCTCATGGTGGGTTACGGCCACAAGCCGTACTTCTTTGAGGGTGGATACGACGAGTCCGAGGACATCATGTCCGTGCACCGCCGGTTTGCCACGCTGCTGGACGAGGTGCTTGATGACATTGACGCGATCAAGAAGCGCGCCGCCGCTGGCGACGAGTCCCGCCCCATGTGGCCGATGATTGTGTTCCGCACCCCCAAGGGCTGGACCGGTCCCGCCACGATTGACGGCAAGAAGACCACCGGCTCGTGGCGCGCCCACCAGGTGCCGCTCGCTAACGCGCGCGACACCGAGGAACACCTCAATGATTTGCGCGCGTGGCTCGCCTCGTACAAGCCGGAAGAGCTTTTCGACGAGTCGGGCAGGATCGCGGACGACATCCGTTCGCTGACTCCCCCAGCTGATTTGCGCATGAGCGCAAACCCGCACGCCAACGGTGGTTTGCTGCTCAAGGAACTGCGGCTTCCTTCCCTTGAGGACTTTGCCATCGATGTGAAGGTTCCCGCTTCTGGGCTCACCGAGGCACCACGCATCCTCGGCAACTACCTCACCGAGGTCATCCGCCGCAACCCAGACAACTTCCGGATCTTTGGACCGGACGAGACCGCATCCAACCGCTTGCAGGGCGTTTTTGACGTGACCGACAAGCAGTGGAACGGCGAGTTCTTTGGCCCCGAGGTAGACGAGCACCTGGCTCGCGCTGGCCGAGTCATGGAAATGCTCTCCGAGCACCAGTGCCAAGGCTGGCTCGAAGGCTACCTGCTCACCGGCAGGCACGGTCTGATGACCTCGTACGAGGCATTCATCCACATCGTTGACTCGATGTTCAACCAGCACGCCAAGTGGCTTAAGGTCACCAACCACATCCCGTGGCGCCGCCCGGTAGCATCGCTCAACTACCTGCTGTCCTCGCACGTATGGCGCCAGGACCACAACGGATTTAGTCACCAGGATCCCGGCTTCATCGACCACGTGATCAATAAGAAGGCGGAGGTGGTGCGGGTTTACCTGCCCGCAGACGCCAACACACTGCTGTGCACGTACGAGCACGCGCTCCAGTCCAAGCAGTACGTCAACGTGGTAGTGGCCGGAAAGCAGCCGGCCCCGAACTTCCTGAGCCTAGACCAGGCCCGCGCACACTGCGAGCGCGGACTGGGCATCTGGGATTGGGCGGGCACCGAGGTTCCGGGCGAATCACCCGATGTGGTGCTCGCTGCTGCCGGTGACGTACCCACGCTTGAGGTGCTCGCCGCCGCAGACATCCTGCGCCAGGAGCTGCCAGGCCTCAAGGTGCGCGTGGTGAACGTGGTTGACCTGATGCGTTTGCAGGACGAGCACGAGCACCCACACGGTCTCTCAGACCGCGACTTTGACACGATCTTCACCAACGACCGTCCCGTGATCTTTGCCTACCACGGCTACCCATGGCTGATCCACCGCCTGACGTACCGCCGCAACGGTCACGACCACATCCACGTACGCGGATACAAGGAAGAAGGCACCACCACCACGCCGTTCGACATGGTGATGCTCAACGACCTTGACCGGTTCCACCTGGTAATCGACGTCATTGACCGCGTGCCCGGACTTGGGTCCAAGTACGCGGGGCTGCGCCAGAAGATGCAGGATAAGCGCATCGAGGCTCGCGCATACACCCGTGAGTTTGGTCAGGATATCCCTGAAGTGCGCGACTGGGTGTGGCCGGATGCGGCCGACCTCACTGACGAGACTCAAGTGGAAGCAACGCTCTCCACCGGTGGTGACAACGAGTAGCCTCATGCATCGGGCTAGGTCCACATCATGAGACCTACGAAAAATGCTGTAGATACATCATTTTTGATGTATCTACAGCATTAATGCACTTCTCGACGAGTGAGTTCATAGCCGGTGGTGAGCAGCGCCAGTGCACATGCGGTCAGAAATACCGGGGGGAATCCCCAGATCGCGATACCCACGGGGCAGGCGAATAGGAATATCCCTAGGAGCCGTGCGGCCGTTGTGTGCAACGCCTCCGGGCCGCGGCTTCGAGCCATGAAGCCCAATGCCACTACCCTGCCGCCACCGGCCACAAGCAGCGCGATCATTCCGCCGCGGCCCATCGCCACAATTGACGGAAAGAACGAAATGACGATGGCCGCGATAAGCGTGGAATCGCCGATGGTATCCAGCATGGAGCCAAAGGATGAAGCCGTTCCGCTGTGCCGAGCTATCGGACCATCAATCACATCACTCAGCCCGCACCAGGCATACAACACCCAAAAACCGGCGCTCAACGGAACCGTGAAAAGTAGTCCAATGGCCGCAAGAAAGCGCGATGCGGAAAGCATATTTGGGATGGTGAGATAGGACCGAGTCTGTTCTGGTGCAATTTGAGTCTCGATCATCAATATCCCTTTCCGCGCCTGTCACCTTATTTCAGTGTGCCATTCAAGCGGCAATCTGTCGTGATAATAAGGTGACTCGTCTGCCACATTTAGGCAGAAACGGCACTATCTCTAGGGTTGCGATCAGGCCTTTCGCGCAGGCACCACCGAACAGCTTCCGGCGCAGTCCGGCGCAAAGAAGCAGCCGACACATGCGACCCGGGCCGCATCGTCCACTTGGACTACGGGCAAAAATGAGGTGCGCGCACTGGACAGCGCACGAGGTCCGGCCGGCGTTTGAGACCCGGCCTGTGTTTGAGAGCCGGTATTGGCTGAATGACCGGCCCGGCGCTGCCCGGAACGCAACCGAAGACCAGCGTCCTCGTGCTGCATTAACGCAAGGAGATCGTCGGGAATCTGGCTCCTGCCACGGACGGTAATCATGCGAACAATCCACCAATCTGGAAGATCGCCACGGCGAGCACCCACGCCAAGATAATGGAGCCGGACACCGATGCGGCAGTGATTTTGCCGCCAAACAGGCGTTTCTGCTCGGCTACGGTAACTAGGCAGGGGGTGTAGGCGAGGCAGAAAACCATGAATGCGATGGCCGCAAGGCCGGGCTGTCCGCCCGAGGTTTCGGTGAAGGTCTCACGTAGCCGACCGCTCAGGTCCCCAGCCAGGCTGGGATCGCTTGGTTCGTCCAGACCATAGGTCGTGGCGAGCGTACCCACCACGGCCTCCTTGGCCACAAAACCCGTGATCAACGAGGCAGCCACATGCCAATCATCGAATCCAGCCGGAGCAAAAACCGGCGAAACTCCATCCGCGGCCGCACCAAACAGTGAGGACTGCACGGGCATCTCGGTATCACCAAACGCGTGCTTACCGTCAATGGGGACGGCCATCAGTACCCACACGGCCATGGACAAGCCGAGGATCACCACGCCCGCGCGCTTGGCAAAACCGGAGCAGCGCAACGCAACCGCACGGGCAAGCGCACCAAAGCGAGGAGCCTGGTAGGCGGGCAGAACAATGACGAGCGGCTCGCGAATAACCCCACGAAAAACCGTCTTGCGCAGGGCAAAGGCAACGCCAACAATTACCACAACCGAGACCACATACATGGCAAAGACCACGGTCCCCGCGTGACCGGGGAAGAACACCGACGCCAACAACAGGTAGATCACCAAGCGCGCCGTGCACGATGAATACGGCACGAGCAAGCCCGTCAACAGGCGCTGGCGCGAATCAGGAATGGTCTTGGTGGCACTGAGCGCGGGGATATTACAGCCAAACCCGATCACCAGCGGCAATACCGCGCGGCCATCCAAACCGATGGACTGCATGGCCCGGTCCGCCATGACCGCAACCCGGGCAAGATACCCAGAATCCTCCAAGATGAAGATCATCGTGAAAATGATGACCATCAGCGGAAGGAAGCTCACTACCGTACCAACACCCGCAAGCAGGCCATTAACCGTGAGCGATTCCAGCCATGACGGCGCATGGAGTGCACCGAGGAAAGAGGAGAACCACCCTGTGACCGGGCCCGTGATCAGGCCTTCAAACCAGTCCTGAATCGGGCCGGAAATCGTGGTGGTCAATTGGAAAGTAGCCCACAGGATGGCCAAAAATACCGGGATGCCTACGATCGGGCGCAGCAACGCAGCATCCAGTTTGTCCGACGGCGTGGCGCGCGGTTCGGTGCTTGTACCAATCTCAGCGAGAACCTCGCGCACCCAGGCGAACAGTTCGTGCGCGCGGGCGAGTTCGGCTTCTGCTGCTGTGTCTGGATCGGTTTCTGGATCTGGATCCATCTCCAGCGGGAGCGAACTTGCCGGGCTGGGCAAACCGGGCAGCAAAATCGCTCCGCGCTGGGGTGTGATGCTGTCGGTTGAGGTGCTGTCAACCACAGTGCCGTCGAACGCAGTACCGTCAAAAGCAAGGACCGTGGCGGCCAGTTCGCTGGCCCCCACCCCGCGGCGCGGATTGATCGAAACAACAGGCGCACCAATCGCGTGCGAAAGCGCAGCCGCATCCACCGGTGCGCTCGCCGAGTCCGCAAGATCGTTCATGGTCAGCGCCGCAATAACCGGCAGGCCACTTTGCTTAACCTGCGCAAACAGATACAGGGACGACGCAAGCGCGGTAGCGTCCAGCACCACAATCACCACGTCGCCCGGTCCGGGCGCGGCCGCCAGATCAGCCACCGCATTGGCGGTGACCTCCTCGTCTGGGGACTGTGGAATAAGTGAGTACGTGCCAGGGAGGTCGGTGATGCGAGTGCGGGAATCGTCGGAAATATTCCACGTACCCACCTCAATACTGACCGTGGTCCGCGGAACGTTCATCGTTTTTTGGTGCGCGCCGGTCAGCAGATTAAACAGCGTGGACTTACCCACGTTAGGCCGGCCCACCAGCAAAACGGTACGCTCCGGCGCGAGCGCAAGCGCGCTCGGTGCGGCCGAGCCGGAGGCGGCGCGGACTGCGGTGGAACCAGAATCGTCGTGGCACGTCACCTCAGTGACCAGCCAAAACTGGAACGGGGGCGGCAGGCATGCGTGCCGCCGCAGGCACCATAGCGCTCTCGACCGTCTCAGGCTCAACCAGTTCAACCGAGATCTTGCCTGCGGCTTGCGGTGCAAACGCAATACGCTGCGTACCCAAGCGGATAACCCTGCGCTTGCCAAAACCGCTGAGTAGCGCCGCTGCGGTGCTGCCCGGGCTCAAGCCGAGCTCAGCAAACCGCAGACGTTCCGCCACCGAACCGTTAACGCCGGTGATGACAACCAAAGTGCCCAGTGGGCAATTCGCAAGGTTCACGTTTCCAATTTAGGTTAGGAGTACCTAATGGGGGAAGGACAATAGTCCTACACCTCACTCCTTGAATGACGCTTGAAACGCTTGCGTCTCCCCAATTGCTGCGGCAACCAACTCAAGTGCGGGCCCTAACTCGTTTTCTGGCACGTCACCGTACGCAATAACAATCCCACTCGCCGGTGCCTGCGCAGGCTGAGACCAGTATGCGGCTAGGTCCCCAACGAGCAGACCATCACGCTCACACCGCTCGCGCACCAAGTCACTCGCACGCTGGCTAGTCAGCTCGATGATCGCAATTGCCCCGGCGTTCATCTGCACGCCAAAGTCACCCAAGATCCGAAACACCACGTCCCGGCGCCGCACCACCTCGCGTCTGCGTCGAATCAGTTGGCGGCGCAATCCGCCACCGCGCAAATACGTAGCCACAGCCCGCTGTGCAATAGCCGAGGCCCCAGAACCAAGATCGGCACGCGCCGCAACAAGTCCCGAGTGCAAACCGCGCGGAGCAATGAGATACCCCAAGCGAACATCAGGCGTGAGCACCTGGTTGAATGTGCCCAAATGAGCCACACTCTGCGGTGCCAGCTCCCACAAGCTGGGCAGCACTGCTCCCACATGGCGGTACTCGGAGTCCACGTCGTCTTCAATCACCAGCAGGTTTTGTTCCTGCGCGCGAGCCAGCAACTCAAACCTACGCGGCGCGGGCATAGAGCCACCAACTGGATACAAGTTATTAGGTGTCACCAAAATTGCACCCAGTTTTGCGGGCAGTGCGCTCGCCATGAGCCCATCAGAATCCACAGGGAGATCCACGGCCCGCACCCCAAAACGTGCTAAAACACGCCGCAATCCCGGGTAGCCCGGCGACTCAACCCCCACCTCATGCATCGCGTCCCCGTTTGCCGAGAGCAGCAGCGCTAGCCCATCTCGCGCCCCAGTTGTCACGAAAATATCTGCGGGATCCACCAGCATGGAACGCATGAGCCGCAGATGCTCAGCAATCGCCTCGCGCAGCGAGGCGAGCCCCTGCACACCGTCACTTACGGTGGAATAACCATGCGCCTCGGCGGGCACAAAGGAGGGTGCTGCCGCGGCGCGCCAGGCTTCGCGCCAGCTGGAATCGTCGATGATAACGGGCGGGTGCACGCGCGGTGTCACGTCAAGTTGCGTCTCCGGCCCGGCATATTTCCGACGATTCCCATCCGTCCCAGCAGCATCACGCGCGGACGCATGGTGCGCGGCTACGTGCGTGGCCGAGGCACCGGGGTGGATGCGGGTTTTGCCGCCGGGGGTGGACACGAGGTAACTCTCTGCCACGAGTTGGTCATATGCGGACACAACCGTTCCTCGAGAGACACCCAGCTGGGCGGCCAAAGCGCGGCTTGAAGGGATCGGTTGTTCCGGTGTGAGTGCACCGTTACCCACGAGGCGCCGAATTTCGGCGGCAATCTGTACGGACTTGGACTCGGGCGCATCGAGACTGATCATGATGGGCAGCGAGTGAGCGTTCATGCGCCAATGCTATCTGCGCAGACGTCCCGGGCGCCACAAACTGGTCTAATGAATCTTGATCAAACTGGATCTTGCGGTGGTCCAGTTGAGGGGTCATTGTGGATCTAGCCGTATTCACATGCCACACGCACACCTGCGCGTATACCAAGGAGAACCATGTCTAACACCCCAGAAGCCACCGACGTTTCCCCCAACCTCGTTCCGGCAAACCGCCTGAACACCGGTCTGGCAAAGATGCTCAAGGGCGGCGTCATCATGGACGTGGTCAACGCGGAGCAGGCCAAAATTGCAGAAGACGCCGGTGCCGTTGCTGTCATGGCGCTTGAGCGCGTTCCCGCCGACATCCGCGCGCAGGGCGGCGTGGCCCGCATGAGCGACCCAGACCTTATTGACGGAATCATTGAGGCCGTCTCAATCCCCGTTATGGCAAAGGCCCGTATCGGACACTTTGTTGAAGCGCAGGTTTTGCAGGCACTCGGTGTGGACTACATCGACGAGTCCGAGGTCCTCTCCCCCGCCGACTACGTGCACCACATCAACAAGCGCGAGTTCAACGTGCCGTTCGTGTGCGGTGCCACCAACCTTGGTGAGGCCCTGCGTCGCATCACCGAGGGCGCCGCGATGATCCGTTCCAAGGGTGAGGCCGGAACCGGTGACGTATCCGAGGCCATGAAGCACATCCGCACCATCAACGCCGAGATCGCGCGGTTGACCTCGCTCAATGAAGACGAACTGTATGTGGCAGCCAAGGAACTCTCCGCACCATACGAGCTGGTGCGTAAGGTTGCCCAGGACGGCAAACTTCCCGTTGTACTGTTCGTGGCCGGTGGCGTTGCCACCCCAGCCGACGCCGCCATGATGATGCAGATGGGCGCGGATGGCGTGTTTGTTGGTTCGGGTATTTTCAAGTCCGGTAACCCTGAGCAGCGCGCCCGCGCAATCGTGCACGCCACCACGCACTTCAACGATCCTGCGGAGATCGCTAAGGTTTCGCGCGGGTTGGGCGAGGCCATGGTGGGCATCAACGTTGCTGACCTTCCCGCTCCACACCGTTTGGCGGAGCGCGGCTGGTGATCTCGTCTGTCATTGATGCCGGTGCTGGCACTAGTGTCGGCACCAAGCTGATCGGCATTCTGGCACTGCAGGGCGCGGTCTCCGAGCATGCGGACATGCTGTCCGCGCTCGGAGCCACTACCCGCCTGGTGCGCAGGCCGGAACATCTGGACGGACTGGATGGCTTGGTCATTCCGGGTGGCGAGTCCACTGCGATCGCTCGGCTCGCTGCCCCGATGGGGCTGCTGCCCGCGATCCGCACCCGGATCGATGGTGGCTTGGCTGTGTTGGGCACGTGCGCTGGTCTGATTTTGCTTTCAAGCGAAGTGACTGAGCCGGGTGCTCTAGCCGACTTTGATCGGGTGGGCGGCTTGGATGTGACCGTGCGGCGCAACGGCTACGGCGGGCAACTCGCCTCGTTCGAGGCTGACGTTGACGTTGTTTCTGCGGGAACTAGTCCGGGCGCCGCCTCACACACCACATCGCACTCCACGATGAACGTTGCGTTTATCCGTGCGCCCATCATCGATCATGTGGGTGAGAACGCAACCGTGGTGGCCACGCACAACGGTGCTCCAGTTGCTGTGCGTCAGGACCGGATCATCGGTGCAACTTTCCACCCAGAGATCACGGGCGACCTCACCCTGCACCGCGCCTTCCTCGCGCTCCTCCCATGACCTCTTACCCTGCCTGGAACTAGCTGTTTTTGGACGGAACCACCATCGAAGGGTGGGTGGTCTCGTCGAAAGACCGCTAGTTCCACCAGCACGTCACCGCACTTATTTCCGACGATTCCCCCAATAGCACAAAACCTCACCAATAGTGGACTACAAGCCGCGGCAAGATGAGCACTGCGACCTATTCGCCCGGTGCAGGGTGCGGGGCAAGTCCCGCTTGGGTTGCAAGCACAGCGAGGCCTACTCGCCCCATCACTCCGGTCTTATTGAGCGCTGAGTTTATGTGCGTCTTAACCGTTCCTTCACTGAGCAGCATTGCTGCGGCGATCTGCGGATTTGAGTATTCCGACATGATGTATCGGACCACTTCACGTTCACGTTCGCTCAGTTTTTTGATCCGCTTTTGTGCCTCTGCTGCTCCGTTCAAGGAAGCGCTCCGAGTTTTCTCCAACAAAACCCGAGCCGCATGGGGAGAAAGCGCTCCCGCTCCCGCAGCAACGCTGCGTATCGCATGCGCAATCTCTCCCGGAGAAGCAGACTTGGCTAGGTAGCCCGAAGCACCGGCTTCAATCATGTCCAGAATGGAGGCTGGCGTATCCATGGAGGTCAATCCGATAACACCAGGTGCACCTTGGCGCGACGCGAGCAAACGAGTTGCCTCCACCCCACTCATGCGTTCCATCCGAATATCCATCAGAACTACATCCGGGCGATGACGCAACACGAGATCGAGGACCTCGTCACCATCGCTGGCCTCGGCAACTACGTCAATCTTTACCGCGCCGAGGATGATTCCTAGGTACTGGCGAACCATAACTTCATCGTCAACTAGGAGCACGCGGATAGCGCGTTCTGGCGTTGCGGGTTCCGGCTGCACGATTTGGTCCTGCATTGCGTGATCCACCATTGCTTGGTCTCGCACTGTTTGGTTCGGCTGCGCCGGTTCAATCAGCTCATTCACTGGTGTTGTTCCTTCTCCCACGGAAGCCGTGCACGCATAATCCAGACCCCACCGATCTGTTCGGTGGTCACCGTGCCACCCAACAATTCGGCCCGCTGCGCCATACCTGGCAGACCAGAGCCCGAACCCTGCACGGCACGTGGTTCCTCGGAAACTTCGTTAATAACATCAATCGAAATACCGAGCCCTGGAGCACCCAAAAGCCGGACAGACATTGCGCCTGTGCCATAGCGCAGTGCATTCGTAATGGATTCTTGCGTGATGCGATACACCGCACTCGTGAGGCTTGGTGAAGCCAACTCAGGCTCGGAAATATGTAGTTCCGAATCCACGAGCGCGCCGGCGTCTTTGGCCTGTACTAGCAGCGATTCCAGTTGATCGAGTCCTGGATGGTGACCCGTATAGCCGCCATCTTGCGAATCTCGCAGTGACCCAATCAACCCACGCATCTCGTCGAGAGCTTTTTGCGTTGTGGCGCGAATATTGCGTGCGGCATCAGGAACATTAGGATCCTGCGTTGTAACCTCCAGTGCGCCAGCCTGCAGTGCCACGAGCGAAAGCTGATGCGCCACGGTGTCATGCATTTCGCGCGCAATAAGCTCACGCTCCTGCTGGCGGCTCAGTTCGCCCTGCAACCTCTGCGTTACCCGAGTTTGGTCCACCACGGCCTGCTTATGAGCTGCCACCTGCGCAATCGCATGAACACGCTGATTGCGATACGTGCCAATCGCCACCGCGCAAGCGAGGAGAAGCAACATGATCGCGATGTACCCAAGCGCATTTGGCCTGCTGGCGGCACCGGTTTTATCGTCGATTATGGTCAGGAAAGAGTGCTCGTTGTCTTGGAGAGAATCCACAATCACAAAACGAGTGCAGGCAATAGTAACTAACGCAGTGAACATCACCGCACGCCGGCGGACGCTCACCGGGATGACCCAGGTGAGCGCACCAAGTGCCGCAAACGGACCCACCGGAAAAATGATGGCGAGTGCAACCGTCAGCCACATCACGGTCACTGGCTTGGTTTTCCGCCACACCATTGCCACGCCACAGGTTGCTCCCGCACCGAATTCAAAGGCAGCGAGCAGCAGTTCAGCGCCAGACATCGTCTCCGTGTCAGGCATAAGAGTTGCAGCAACTGCCATGCTCAAAAACCCAACCACTATGACTGTCACAACAGTGATAAGCGACTGCCACACAGACCTCTCGTGAGGTTCGAGTAAACCACCGCCTTCTGGTGGCTCGCTAATAGATGCTGAAACGGGCGCAGCAGAGGGATCAAACATGATGTGAGTGTAGCGCTCACCTGTGACATCAAAGGTCAACCGATCGGCTAATAAACTCTGGCCAATCGGTAGATGTGCCAGCTGGCAGGCTTCCAAGATGCTTGAGGAGTTCACACATCACGCAGTTCTGAAAGGTACGATCATGAACTCCAGCAATCCTTTTGACCCACAGCAGTCCTTCAACCAGCAGGGCCAGACACCGCAGTCTTACCCCAACCCGCAGCCTTACCCCAACCCACAGTCCCCCAGCGGCCCGCCGATGAATGGCGGAAACGTACCTTCCTCCGAGCCGTCCAAAAAGAACTGGTTTGCGCGCCATAAGGTTTGGACAGGCATCGGCGCGGTCGCTGG
>Ga0222423_1001110_pt1 | contig 13576 bp, 20 predicted proteins | sample 3A0metagenome_FD_182472 | JGI IMG/M metagenome (GOLD analysis project Ga0222423, IMG submission 182472) | Enriched microbial communities from leaf-cutter ant dump, University of Wisconsin, Madison, United States - 3A0 (version 2) | ecosystem: Environmental > Terrestrial > Nest > Insects nest >...
GTGCTCGGTCTGCAGGTCGGCGCCCCATTCGACGGCGTATTCGAACTTCTTGCCGGATTTCTTCAGGATCTCGACCGCGTCGGTGTATTCGATGCGCTCGAACGGCGCGTTGACGAAGGCTTCCAGGCGCGACACCGCGGTTTTCTCGACGCGGTCGGCGAAGAAGGCCATGTCGTCGGCGCGTTCGTTCAGTACGGCCTTGAACACGTACTTGAGCAGGTCTTCGGCGACGCGCGCGTTTTCGGCGAGGTCGGCGAAGGCGATTTCCGGTTCGATCATCCAGAACTCGGCGAGGTGGCGCGTGGTGTGCGAGTTTTCGGCGCGGAAGGTCGGGCCGAAGGTGTAGACCTTGCTCAGCGCGAGGCAGTAGGCCTCGACGTTGAGCTGGCCGGACACGGTGAGGAAGGTTTCCTTGCCGAAGAAATCCTTCTTGAAGTCGATCGCGCCGGTCTTGTCCACGCGCGGCAGGTTCATCAGGTCGAGCGTGGAAACGCGGAACATCTGGCCGGCGCCTTCGGCGTCGGAGGTGGTGATGATCGGCGTGTTGACCCAGAAATAGCCGTTCTCGTGGAAATAGCGGTGCACCGCGTTGGCCAGCGTGTGGCGCACGCGCGTGACCGCGCCGAACAGGTTGGTGCGCGGGCGCAGGTGCGCGACCTCGCGCAGGAATTCCGGCGAATGCGGCTTGGGCTGGATCGGGTAGGTTTCCGGATCGTCGACCCAGCCGGCGACCTCGATGTGGCTGGCCTGCAGCTCGAACGACTGGCCCTTGCCCTGCGAGGCGACCAGTTCGCCAGTCGCGACGATCGAGCAGCCCGCGCCCAGGCGCAGGATTTCGCTGTCGTAGTTGGCCAGCGTGTTCGGCGCGACGACCTGGATCGGGTCGAAGCAGGAGCCGTCGCTGAGATTGACGAAGGACAGCCCGGCCTTGGAGTCGCGCCGCGTGCGCACCCAGCCGCGTACCGTCACCGTGTTGCCGGCGGCGATCGCACCCGACAGGGCCTGCTTCACGTCCACCACGCTTGCGCCAGATTCGCCGTTCGCCGACATCGCTTGAAACTCCTGCGGGGCGCGCGCATCTGTGCCGTGGCGCGCCGGATGAATGAAGCCGGCAATCATAGCGGAATCGCCCTGCGCGCAGCGGCGACAGTCCCGGTGCCGCGCTACAATCCGACGGCTTTCCCCAATCCCCAATCCCGGCCCCATCATGTCCATCCAGATCACCGACGCCGCGCTCGCGCGCATGCAGGACTTCATCGCCAGGCAGCCGGGCGCGTACGGCGTGCGCTTCGGCATCAAGCGCACGGGCTGCTCGGGTTTCGGCTACACGGTCGACCTCGCCGAGGCGGCCGCCGAGAACGACGCCGTGTTCGAGCAGGGCGGCCTGCGCCTCGTCGTCGACCGCAAGGCGCTGCCGTTCATCGATGGCACGCAGATCGACTTCCAGCGCCAGGGGCTGAATGCGAGTTTCGTGTTCACCAATCCGAACGCGACCGGCGAGTGCGGCTGCGGCGAGAGCTTCACCGTCGACGCGACGCATTGAAGCCGGGAATGGACGAGCCCTCGGTCGACGCGGCCTGCAGTGGCGCGCAACCCATCGGGACGGATCCGGTTTCGCCATTGCTGAGCATGCTGCCGCATGTGCGGCGGCTGTTGCATCGCGAGCCGGCCTTGGTGGTTACGCTCGGCTACTTGCTGCTGGCCGTGGCGGGACTGGCGTATTCCTACGGGTTCTACCGGCGGTTCGACGTTCCGATCCTGAGCTTGTTGCAGCTTGGCGATTTCCTCGTGGCTGGCGTCGTGCAGCCCGCGGCGATCTTGCTGATGTTGTCCACGCTGCCGCTGTGCTGGCTCATGGACCGGTGGAACATGCGCATCTTCCGCAAGCAGGTCGCCGCCGTGCAGCGCCTGCACGCCATCGGCGAACTGTCGTGGTTCCAGCGCAAGCGGCTTGCCTATCTCGAATCGCACGTCGCGCAGGTGCGGCATGGTGGGCAGTTGCGTATGGCATACCTGCTGGTCGTGGTTTGCTACGGCTGGCTTTTCGTGACCATTTACGGCGGTTACCGCGCCGCGGCGATCAAGCGTGGCGAAGCGCAGCAGGTGGTTGTCTGGCTCAATGGCGAGTCGGATCGGCTCATTCCCCCGAAGGCGGCGAACTGGACATATCTCGGTGCCACGGGCAGTTATCTTTTTGTCTATGACCAGCAGGCCGGACAGGCTGACGTGCTGCCGGTGAATGCCGTCGCCCGCATCGAGCCGTTGCCATTGCCTGCAAAGGCCGGCAGGACCCCGCTGGTTGTGCCAATCCCCTGATTTCACGTACACTTGGCGGTTCTGCGGCCGCCCAGGCCGGAGAACCTTGCCTCACCGCGCCGCGGGAGGCTGCCGGCGGAAATCCCTCCGTCACGGTACCCACAAGGAGTTTCCATGCGTCATTACGAAGTCGTGTTCCTGGTCCACCCTGACCAGAGCGAGCAGGTCCCCGCGATGATCGAGCGCTACAAGGCGCTGATCGAGGGCGACAACGGCCAGATCCATCGTCTCGAAGACTGGGGCCGTCGCCAGCTCGCCTATCCGATCCAGCACCTGGCCAAGGCGCACTACGTGCTCATGAACATCGAGTGCAGCGCGAACGTCCTCGCCGAGCTGCAGTCGGGCTTCCGTTTCAACGATGCGGTGCTGCGCCACCTCATCGTGAACCGTGATGGCCCGGTGACCGAAATGTCGCCGATCATGAAGAACAAGGACGACAAGGGCGGCCGCCGCCGCGACGACGAAGGCTTCGGCTTCGGCGAATCGGACGACGACCGTCCGCGCCGCGAGCGCGCCCCGCGCGAAGAAGCGCCCGCCGCCGCTGCCGCCGAACCGGCCGCTGAATAAGCGCCCGCCCCAAGTCCTGGAGAAAACACCATGTCCAAGTTCTTCCGCCGCAAGAAGTTCTGCCGTTTCACCGCCGAAAAGGCGACGAGCATCGATTACAAGGATCTCAACCTGCTGCGCCAGTACATCGGCGAGACGGGCAAGATCGTGCCGAGCCGCATCACCGGCACCAAGGCGCGCTACCAGCGCATGCTCGGCACCGCCGTCGAGCACGCCCGCTTCCTCGCGCTGCTGCCTTACAGCGACGCGCATTGATGGGGAACGAGAGCGGCAGCATTGCTGCCGCCTGGGAAGTGAGGTCGCGCCGCAAGCGGCGCTCGTGAGCAAGGCTCTTTTCTCACTCCCCAGTTTCTCGTTTCCCGGCTTTTTCGCTCCCTTCGGACAGCGCAAGCTGCGCCGGATCCTCCGACGCTAACGAATCAGGAAAACCACGATGGAACTCATCCTCCTCCAGAAAGTGAAGAACCTCGGCAACCTTGGCGACAAGGTCAACGTCAAGCCGGGTTACGGCCGCAACTACCTCGTGCCGCAGGGCAAGGCGACGGCGGCCACCGCCGCGAACATCGCCGAGTTCGAGCAGCGCCGCGCCGAGTACGAAGCCAAGGCCAACCAGCAGCTCGCCGGCGCCGAAGCGCGCAAGGCGCAGTTCGAGGACGCCTCGGTCACGCTCAAGGCCAATGCCAGCCCCGAAGGCAAGCTGTTCGGCTCGGTCGGCCCGCGCGACATCGCCGACGCCTTCACGGCCAACGGCCTGGCGCTCGACAAGAGCGAAGTGGTCATGGGCGACGGCCCGATCCGCCACATCGGCGAGTTCGAGGTGCAGGTCCACCTGCACGCCGACGTCAACACGACGGTCAAGGTCAACGTCGTCGCCGACGAATGAGGCTTGCCGTCGCCGCGGTCGATGGCCGCGGCATGACGGACAAGAAAACGGGCGCCGCGAGGCGCCCGTTTTCTTTTGCGAGGTCCGGTTCGGGTTGCGGCGTTGCGCGATGACGCGGCGGCGCAACGCCTTCATCGCGCCGCTCAGCGATACGCCCACCAACGCGCGGGCGCGGCGCCCTCGAAACCGTCGCGGAAGATGACGTCGGTGCCGGTCACCGTGAAGCTGACTGCGTGCGCGCCGATCGTGACCGAGCCGAGCGCCGTGCCGGCGTCGACCTGGCTGAAGCTGCCGCTGATCGCGCCGCTCGCGGTGGCGATCGTGCAGGTCGCGCCGGGTTGCGGCGATGCGTCGAAATGGACGTTGAGCACGCCGCCGATGGCGAGCGCGCCGTCGACCTCGATGGCTGCGCAGTCGTTGCCGTCGCTGCTGCGGATGGCCAGCGCGGAGGCTGGTTCCAGTCCGGTATCGCCGACGATCTGCAGCGTGCCGCAAGGCGCGCTCGCATCGCCCGGTGCCAGCGTGCCGCCGGCGTGGACCGTGGTCGCGTAGGTCTGGCCGATGCCGCCGAGCACGCCGCCGGACACCTGCATCGTGCCGGCGGCCGCGAGTCCGCTGGCGGGCAGGGTTCCATTGGCGAGAAGCGTGCCGGCGGTCACGGTCCAGTCCTGCGCAACGCCATAAGTCGCGTCGCTGCTGCCGGTCAGCGTCCAGGTGCCGGCACCGGATTTTTCGAAGGTGTCGAAGCCCTGGAATCGCGCCGCGCTGCGGTAGTCGATGAGACTGAGCTGGCCGAGGTCGAAGCTCGCGTCGAGGTCGCCGCCGAGGGCCAGCACGTCGTCCGTGTCGACGACGCTGCGCAAGGCGAGCACAAGGCCTTCGAACGTCGCGCCGGCCTGCAGTTCGAGGCGGTTGCCGCCGTTGAGCAACTCCACGGCGTCCGCTTGCGTGTCCGTTTCGCCGGCGCGGATCTGCCAGCCGCCGGCGATGTGTCCGGCGTTGATGATCGTGGCGTTGCCGGTGCCGATCACGCCGGCGCCGCCGCTGCCGCTGTAGTACTGGCCGCGGCCGTCGCCGCCATCGCCGCCCGTGACCTGCCCCGTGTTGACGAGGGTGGCTCCGTCCAGCCGCACGCCGACGCCGCCCCCGCCGCTGCCGCCGCGCTCGACGAAGATCGACGAGGCGAGCGCGGCGCCGCCGGTGCCGCCGGCGATGATGCCCGTCGCCGAGTTGGTCAAGGTCGTGGCCGGCCCGCTTGCGATCGCCCCGGCGCCGCCGCCGCCGCCACCACCGCCGCCGGTGTTGAAGAACGACAGGTACACGTAGCCGTCTGTGCGGGGACACTTGAGATGAACCCGAAGCGGGATGCGCCGGAATTGGCCGGAACTGCATGGGATACGGCCCAGAAAGCCAAATGTGGCGCGGGTTTGCGAGGTTGAGCCGCATGCACGCACGCGAAACGGCTGAAATGAACCCGCTTGCGGAAAAACGCCGAATTGGACACTTGGTTTGCAAAATGAGGAGCGCGCCGAAGGCGCCCTTCAAAACCGCTTTAAGTCGCCGTTTGCGCCACCCATATCCCTTTGGGTAAGCCGGAAACGCGTCCGACTTCGGCGCCGAAAGTGCGGCCTGAAGTGCGGCCTGCCTGTTGAACCAGCGTCGAAAGTGCGGTCTGCCCCTTCGCCGGGGTCGCTAAATCCACCAGAAAACGCGGCTCAAGACGACGAAAGGCATCAGCACGCAGGCCAGCAGCCCCAAGCCTGCAAACGCAAGGATGAACGCTGCTGGAAGCCACGGAAAGGCGTTGATCGTGAGCACCATCGCGACGGAACCACCAACGATGACGAAGGGATAGATGAGTACGCGCAGGGCGATACGTTTCAGCACGGATTCCATCTTTCCACCTTGGAGACTACAGGTGTGCGGGAGCGGTTGAAGGATGACGACGTGGGACGTCCGTCGCGCCGCAATGCTGTGATGCCCGGGCGGGGCGCCTAACTTCCGCATCAGTGGGACCGGCCAGGCGGCTTTCCGGTCGTCGCGGGCATCACGCCGCGACATCCTACGCCAATCGAGTTGGCCCCGCTTTTGATTACCCGCTCTTTCGGTTGTAGCCTCCGCGGACCACGGATAGCCCGACGGGGCGAACGCGCGGATTCCTTCACCGCGCTTCCGTGGCTTCCTTCCGAAGGCGCGGAGAAGGCGCGATTCATGCCGAGTAATAGGCGTCAGCTCACGCCCGAAGAGGTCGCCCAGGTGCTGGCCCGTGACCTCGACATCGATCGTGGCCCGGATTCAAGCCCCACCGTTCGGACGTGCGGCTTTGCGCACGTCAACAGCGAACTGCGCAGATTGACGATGGTGCACCGCGTAGGCCTGGACGACATGCTGCGCGCGGTCGAGCGCGCCAGCCTTCGAAACCTCGATTTGATGCACGACCACGCATCCGCCAACGTGTCAATGAGACGGCTCGAAGAGATGCAGCGGGTCGCCATAGAGAACGAGCACCGCGACGCCTTGTTCTGGGAAATGGTGGACGTCGGGATTTCACGCGAGCGGGCTGCACGAATCGCCGACGACTATTCATTGGGCGAGTCGCGACGGCGAGCCGGCGAGGCGATGGATAGCCATGATGCCACCGGCGGCAAGAGCAAGGGCGACGCCGCCGAGCGCCGACTTTCGGAGCTACTCGCCCAAGGGAAACCGTGGCGCAGTGTTTGCGGCATCGTCGCGGAAGAGTTGGGAATGACCGCGCGGCACGTTCGCAACGCACGTGCCAGGCTGGAAAAGAAAAGCGGAAAAATACGATATTCCGCACACTGAAAGGCGGCAGCATTTCCGCGAAGCCTTGGCTGTTCCGGGGCATCCGCGAAGAGGCGTCACGATGCCTTCCAACCGCACGGTTCCCCTTGCGCTGTTGAAGTTGCCCCGTGTTCTCGAACGTACAGGACTGAGTCGGACGGAACTCTATCGGCTTGTCCGCGAGCAACGCTTTCCGCGTCCTGTAAAGCTCGGCATGCGCGGCAACGCGTGGCCTGCGCATGAGATTCAGACGTGGATCGCTGACCGGATGGCCGAGCGTGACGCGAGGGCTGCGGCATGAACACCGCGGACGCGAGGAAGGGACGCAGCGGAAGTGCGGCCCCGCGCGCCGGATCGTGGCGCTTTGCCCGCACACGGGCCACTGATCCTCGCACGGGAGGATAGTCATGCCAGGCGACACATTCAAGATTGCGCCCATCGAAGAAGCGGACGCCGCACGCGCGCCGAAGTCGGCATGGCCTGCGCTCATGGTCGAAATGATCGACGCGGCGGAGGCCGAGTTGAGGCGAATCGGATCGACAGCCGAGCTGGCGCAACGCCACGCTCAACGCGTCGTGCTCGCACTCGCAGCGTTGTTCGGTGGCCGGCCGTTCTATCTGCCGACTGGCACGAGCCTGAGGCGTGCCATTCGGGACGACGAGATTTTTCGCCGCGCGCGCGCCGGCAACATCGCTGCGCTGGCCCAGGAATTCGGCATGACGCAGACGAATATTTATCGCGTCATCGCCCGGCAACGCGCATTGCGTCGCGCGGTGCCGCATTGCCCACATCGCAACGGGCCGCCCGATGACACTCAATGACCGAACGGCCGATGTACTGACCGAAGTCGAAGTGGCGGCACTCCTTCACCTGAAGCCCGACACCCTGCGGCAATGGCGCACGGGAAAGCGCCACGCCGGCAAGGCGCCGCCTTACATCCAGCGAGGGAAAGGCCGCGTGCTCTATCTGCGCGCCGATCTGGAAGCGTGGCTACAAGCGAACCGCCACGCCCCACGCGCCCCGAACGAGGAATCCCGATGAGCAGCATTGCATTCAACACCGATCTTGGGGCCGGCGGCACGCCGCCGGAATGGGTTCAGCTACTGCCCGCCGGGCCGACCATCGCGGGTCGCGACGGTCGCAGTTGGCTATTCGATGCGCAGGCTTCGAACGCGGTTTTGTCGACCTTCAACGCGCGTTCGGATGAGCTGCCGATTGATTGGGAGCACGCCAGCCAACACCGCGCGCCGAACGGCGAGGAAGCGCCTGCCGCTGGCTGGATCAAGGAACTTGCGATCCGCGCGGGTTCGCTGTGGGGACGCGTCGCGTGGAATGCCCGAGCCGCAGCGCAAATCACGGCACGCGAATACCGCTTCCTTTCCCCCGTGTTCGATTTCAACCCCGACAGCGGTCGCATTGCGCGGCTGGTTTGCGCGGGCCTGACCAATTTCCCGAACTTGGCGATGACCGCCCTCAACCGACAGCAGGACACCGATATGGGAGCCTACGAAAAGCATCTGCACTATCGACCGCGCGCCGGCGATGTTCCCGGCGTCGCGGCGCATAACCCCAACACCGCGCGCAATGCCGAAGGCAGCGCCGTCGTCGATCCCGTCGACGCGCTGGCCGAACCGCTGTTTCGCCAACTGCGCGAACAGTTCCCCGATGCGACTGCGGAAGAGCTGAGCGAGCTGGCGCGCAAGGCCGTCGCACGGTACGCCGCGACGGATGACGGCCAAGCCGAGGCCGCGCGCACTGCGACCGCCACGAACGCGGAAGTCGAACGCGTTACGCAGGGCCTCATGCAGTCCTGCCCGAACTTGACCTGGCAACAGGCCCGCAACCACGCCGCCACCACCGTGGCGCGGAGGACCATCCGATGAACATGAACGCCATCACGGCATCCCTGAAGTCGCTCCTTCCCAAGGTGAAGGAGCAAACCGAAATCATCCGATCCACGCTGGTGAACTTGCGCAGGCAGCGCGAAAAATTGGAAGCCGAACGCTTCGCCCTGAGCAAGGTTCCGATTCTGAAGAATGACTATCTGGCTCTGATGCATGCTGAGATTGACGCTCATGCGGATGCCTTCGCGGCCAGCGTTGCGAGGAAGATCGCGCGCCAGCAGTTCCCAACCGAAAGGAGTGGCCAAGCGGTCCACTCCTACGCCAACGGCCGGTTGTCCTTGGCACTTGCGCACCGCCCGGAAGACGGTTCTTTGTTCGGCCGCATTGTGGGCAGCTTCGACCTCAAGTTCGACCGCTGCTGTTTCCTGTTCCGCGATGGCATGAAGGACGCGCTCGCGCGCGCCTTCGAGCTGGCGGAATGGGATTTCGAAGGCGAGACGCCGCGCCCACTGGCCAAGCTGCGCGCGGAGCACGAGCGCCTGAGCGCGGCCATTGCGGAACTGGAACGCCAGGAGCGCGAGCTGGTTGAGCAAGCCGAAGAAATCGGCGTGAGCGTTAAATGATCGAGACGGGGCCAGCCGGCGAGTGTCCCGCGCCGATCGGCGCAAACAACCCCGGCAACGAAGGCATGGAAACAGCCCGTTGGGCGGGCGTCGGCATTGCGGTAGCGGCCGGCGCCCATTCCTCCCCATGTGACTTCGCCGCCGGCGCCACGACACCCACGGCGCCGGCTATTTTCCAGAAACCGCACGCGAAGCGCACAGAACGCGGCACAGCCTTTCGGAACGCCTGCGGCAGCCCTACTACCTCCGTCGCCAGCCGAGTGCCTTTAACGGCGTTCAAATCGCGTTTAACGGCGATTCTGCACGACGGTCGGCGGGCGCCGGCCGGGCTTTCGGCGTTTTCGACGCCCGCAGCGCTTGACGGCGCGCGCCAACCGCAGGAAGATCGAACTGCTGCCGCCCAATCGGCAGCCGGGTTTTGCAGCCCGAGTCCTACGGCGCACATGCGCCCATCGCCCGATGCCGGCGCTTTTTTTGCGCCCGCATCCGATGGGCGCGGCCCGAACGCTTTGCGGCGGGCGGTGCGCGGGAGCCGCAAGGCTCGCCGGTCCGTAGGCCGGTCTGCAAACCGCGTACCGTCCGCCACCCTGTTTTGCAGCGGGTTGGCGGACTCCACTACCTACGGAGTCCAGCCATGAATCGTTCCGCCCCGGCCGCACGCGCGGCCATGCCCGAAAACCTTTCCCTTCCGATTGAAGCCCCGCGCGAAGCGTGGCCCGCGCTGATCGAGCGCGCCGCCGACCAGCTCGCCGGCGTGAACCCGATTGGCAGCGCAGTCCTTGCCCTGGAACTGCGCGCGATCGCCGAAGCCCTGCGCGTGGACCGCGTGATGCGCGCCGCGCGCGCATTGGCTGCCGATGCCGGCCTGTGCCATATCGACTGCGACGATCCGCGCCTTCTTTCCTTGGCGGCGCTGGTGCGCGGAGGTGCGGCATGAACGCGCCCACGCCCAACCCGCTGTCGCCGAGCGCGGCACAAACACGCGCAGCGCTCGATGACCTGGACGATTTGCACCGTGCCTTTTCCGCCGTCGCGGACCTGACCATCCCGGACAACAGCATGGGTACGGTCAACCGTGACAACATGGCCGCGCTGCTGATCCTCATGCTCCGCCTGCAAAGCGAAGCGACACAACGCGCATGGGAGGGCTTTCAGGCCATGCGCGAACGCGAGGCGGAAGGCTCCAAGCTGGCCGCGTTGGCGGAGCGATTCGACGCACTTTTGCGCAAGGGTGCAGACGCACCGGCAGGTGGCGCATGAACCGCCGCCGCAATGCCGATGCTGAAAACCTGCTGTGCGCATTGTTCGGCGCGCTGCTTTCTTCCGTCGCGTGGATGGCCGCGCTGGAGTTGGCGCGATGAACGCCTACGAACGCGCCGACGACGCACGCCGCCGCGCCGCCGTTACGCGCTGCGCGGCGCTGCTTGACGTGGCTGCCCTGCAATCGTGCGGAGCCAGCCTTGCCGAAGCGCGCGCGCAGGTAGCGCGGCAGCGATGCGTTTCCGTTGCCTCGCTGAAACGATGGGGTCGCGTCGTGCGCGACGTACCGCGCGCGCAGTGGTCGGCGCGGTTGTTGCCCGTTCCGCGGCGGAGCGCGGCGCCATGACGGTCGCGACGAAGTTCGACGGGAGGTTCGAGTTCGCCATCGCCGAGATTGCAGACGCGCTGCGCGTGAGCAAGCGTTGGGCAGAGAAGCGAGCCGAGCGCGAAGCATGGCCATTCGGGGAGACGCCAGCGCGCGGCGGCATGCGGCGCCTGTATCCAATGGACGGCCTGCCCGAAGAGGTGCGCTTCGCGATCGTCGTTCGCCAGCGCCACGAGCAAGAGCAAGCGCACCATGCGGCGCAGTTGGCCGATACGGCACTACAGGCGCGGATCAAGGCGCAGTGGAACGCATGGCTGTATGCGAAGGGATGGCGCAAAGCCGAAGCCGAGCGCCGGCAAGATGCGTTGTTCGACGTGGAGCGCGTGCGACGGGAAACCGGATGCAGCTTGACCGAGGCGCGCAAGCGCGTGGCTGCGCTGGCGTCGGAAGCGGGCATCAATGGGCGCGGCGTCTCCGCGCTCAAGCGGGCGGCGAACAGGGTCGCCGGCATCCCCCGCGAATACTGGCTGGCCTTCCTGCTGCCCGAGGAAAAAGGCAGCGTGCCGCCCGCCGAGATTCATCCGGCCGCGCTCGCTGCTTTCAAAGCGGACTGGCTACGCCGGGAAAAGCCGGATGCTGCAAGCTGCTACCGCCGCGTTCAGCGCCTGGCGCGAGTGCATCCGGAATGGCTGCCGCTGCCGACAGCAAAGACCTTCCAGCGTCGCCTTGAGTGCATCATCCCCTACGTCGAGCGCGTACACATGCGCGAAGGCGAAGAGGCATCCATGCGGCTTGGCCCGAAGATTCGCCGCGACCGCGGCGACCTGGCGGCGCTGTCGATCGTGAATGCGGATGGTCACACCTTCGACGTGGCGGTGACCCTCCCGGATGGAACCATCGGGCGTCCGCTCATTCTTGGCTGGCAGGATGTGTATTCGGGGAAGCTGTTGTCCTACCGAATCGCACGCAGCGAAACCGCCGACGTGGTGCGCCTGTCGTTCTGCGACATGGTGCGTAGCTATGGTATCCCCGGGCGCGCGCACCTGGACAATGGCCGCGCGTTCGCGGCGAAGTCGAACACCGGCGGCGTGCCGACGCGCTACCGCTACAAGGTGAAGGCAGGCGACCAGCTCGGCGTCATCGCCCGGCTGGGTACGGATGTGCGATGGGTGCGCCCCTACAACGGCAAGGCCAAGCCAGTGGAACGCGCTTGGCGCGATCTCGCCACCGATGTATCGAAGCGGCCTGAATTCGCTGGCGCGTACCTGGGCAACAGCCCGACGACCAAGCCGGAGAACTACGGCAGCCGCGCCGTGCCGTGGGACGAATTCCTGCGCGTGGTCGCCGATGGCGTCGCCGAGTACAACGCGCGCACCGGGCGCCGTTCCGATGTCGCCGATGGGCGCAGTCTCGACGAGACGTTCGCCGAGAGCTACGCCCGCGCCACGATCCGGAAGGCCACCACCGAACAACTTGCGATGCTCCTGCTGGCATCGCACGTGCGGCCAGTGAGCCGGGACGATGGAGCCGTCACACTGGCCGGCAATCGCTACTGGACCGAAGCCTTGTGCAGACACGGCGGAGCCCGCGTGGAACTGCGCTTCGATCCCGAGGCCATGCACGACGGCGTGCATGTCTTTTCCTTGGACGGAACCTATCTGTGCAAGGCGGACTGCATCGCGGCCATCGGTTGGAATACGACCGAGGCCATGCGTGATGCGCAGCGCCGGGAAGCCGCGTTCCGCAAGGCACGCCGTGCCTACGAGAAGGCCGAGCGCGAACGCAACGAAGCGGTGTCCCTTGGCGATCTTCCGCCGATCCCCGGCACGCCTTTGCCCAGCCCGGCCGCGATCGCAATGTTCCAGCCGCCGCGCAAGCCTGCCACGGCCCGCGAGGATGAACCCGAGGCCGCCGACTCGCCGGAGTTCAACGCCATGATTCTGAGCATGCTGCCGAAGCGCGGCGCGCTGTAACTCTTCCGGCCGCGCCGGGTTCCTTGAAGGAGGGAGCCATGCCCGCAACCGCACGCATTGCCGCCGTGCCGCCCGCCGTTTCCGGCGGTGCGCCAGCGGCTGACTGGATCGAAACCCCGACCGCCGCGCGCATCGTCGCCTCGCTGGCGTTCGCCCAAGCCACCGCCGACGTGGCCGTGATCTACGGCGCCGGCGGCGTCGGCAAAACCTGCACGGCCTTCCACTACGCCGGCGACGTGCCGAACGCCTGGCATGCCGTCATGACCCCGGCCACGTCCGGCGTCGTGCCTGCCTTGGAGGAAGTCTGTGCCGCGCTCGGCATACCGCCGAGCAACGGCGCCGCGCCGCTGCACCGTTCCATCGTGAGGCGCATCGCCGGCTCGGGCGGCCTGTTGATCGTGGACGAGGCGCAACACCTGCAGCCCGCTGCACTCGACCAGCTCCGCAGCATCCACGATGCCGCCGGCGTTGGCCTCGCGTTGCTCGGCAGCCGCGACATCTACATGCGCATGGTCGGCGGCGATACGTCGGCCGCGCTGGATCGCCTGAGGTCGCGCGTGGGCCGGCGCCTGCCCCTGACTTCGACCACAGCGGAAGACACCGCCGCGCTGGCCGAGGCGTGGGGTATCTCGGCGGCCGGTTCGCGCAAACTGCTGACCGACATCGGCGCCAAGTCCGGCGGCCTGCGCGCGGTCGCCAAGGCGCTGCGCCTGGCGGCGCTTCACGCCGCCGGCCGCGCCTTGACCGAGGCCGACCTGCGCGCCGCGTGGCGCGAGTTGGGCGGGATTTGAAGACGGTTTGAAGGCTCTACAATGCTGCGGTGATCGGGCATTGTTGGCACCGGGCACGCGCGGCCGAAAGTGCGAACCGTGCAACGACGAATCAATGGCTTGCGTCGGAGTGGGTTCGTTTCATCTGTCCCGCCGGGTTCGTTTCATCTGTCTCCCTACACCGCCGTCTGCGCCGGCGTTGCCGGTGACGCC
>Ga0222423_1001111_pt1 | contig 13571 bp, 13 predicted proteins | sample 3A0metagenome_FD_182472 | JGI IMG/M metagenome (GOLD analysis project Ga0222423, IMG submission 182472) | Enriched microbial communities from leaf-cutter ant dump, University of Wisconsin, Madison, United States - 3A0 (version 2) | ecosystem: Environmental > Terrestrial > Nest > Insects nest >...
TATCTTTCCGCTTTTTATAGCTTCTTCTATTCTATTTATTCTAGATATTATTACTTCTTTAGAAGTATCATATTCAATTTTACACATCTTTATAGCAGCTAATTCCATATAGAGTCTTGCCTGCTTACTAACCTTTGAGCTTTCCTCACACTCTTGAAGGATTCTTATGTCTCTCATAATCTCTTCTATTCTTAAGCGCTCTCCTTGCCCTTTTATTAGTTCTATATTCTCTTCTGACATGTCTAAAACTTCTTCTGGATTATTTGTTACCTTAACCATAAGAAGGTTTCTAAAATGGCTTGTAAGATCTTTTATAAATAAAGACATATCCTTTCCAGAAAACACAATGTCCTCAATTACTCTCATAGTCTTCTCTATGTTTTTTTCTATAACAGCATCTGTTATCTTTAACAAATGATCATTCGTTACAAGTCCAAGCATAGATACTAATTCATCATAATCAACCTTTCCATCTCCCATAGATATAGATTGATCTAATATACTAAGTGCATCTCTCATAGCCCCATCTGAAACCCTGCATATAAGAGCTAAACTTTTATCATCTGCAAATACTCCTTTTTCCTTTACTATCTTTCTTAGTCTATTTACCATGTGATTATTAGATATTCTCTTGAAATCAAATCTTTGGCATCTTGAAAGAATAGTAATAGGTAGCTTCTGTGGATCAGTGGTCGCTAAAATAAAAATAACATTACTTGGTGGCTCTTCTAGAGTCTTTAAAAATGCATTTACAGCCCCAGTTGTAAGCATATGAACCTCATCCAGTATGTATATCTTGTACTTAGCTTCTTGAGGAGGATATTGAACCTCATCAATAATATCTCTCATATTTTCTACTTTATTTCTAGATGCAGCATCCATTTCACTTATATCTATAGCTAAACCCTCGTTTATCTTTACGCACATTTCACACTCATTACATGGTTCTCCATCATGAGGATTAAGACAATTCAAAGCCTTTGCAAAAACCTTTGAAGTAGAGGTTTTTCCTGTTCCTCTAGTACCACAAAAAAGATAGGCATGGGCTATTCTATTAGTTAATATCTGATTTTTTAATGTAGTTGTTACATGTTCCTGACCTATTATATCCTCAAAGATCTTAGGTCTCCACTCTCTATATAAAGCCTTATAAGCCAACGTAACCCACCTCTCAATTCCTTTAATATTCTTCTTATATTATTATATCTTATTATTGACTTAATTACATCAATGAGAACAAAAGTTCAACAAAACAATTAAATTAATTTTACATAACCGCAGACTTATTATAAAATTAATGTAGGATTTTTAGAAATAAGAGAGGATGAATAATTAATGAGTCTTTATGATAAAAAATATTTAGCGATAGCTGAAGAAATTTTAGAAAATGGATACTTCGACAACAACAGAACAGGAATCAGAACTTATAAACTTCCCCATCAAATAATGCAATTTAATTTAGAAAAAGAATTTCCTATATTAACAACAAAATTTGTAGCTTTTAAAACTGCTGTTAAAGAACTTCTTTGGATATTTAAAGATCAATCAAATGATGTAAAGAAACTTCAAGATCAAAATGTATCCATATGGGATGAATGGATTCAAGAGGATGGTACTATAGGAACATCTTATGGATGGGTAGTAAAAAAGTTTAATCAAATGGATAATCTTTTAGAAGCTTTAAGAAATAATCCTCAAGATAGAAGAATGATGATTAACCTTTGGCAGATTCCTTATTTAGATACCGCTCCACTTCATCCTTGCTGTTTCTTAACTATGTGGGATGTAACTGACGGAAAACTTAACTGTATGCTTGTACAGCGCAGTGGAGATTGGGGACTTGGAGTTCCATTTAACACCAGCCAGTATGCAGTATTAGTTCATTTAGTAGCACAAGCAACAGGATTAAAACCAGGTCTATTTACTCATGTAATTAACAATGCTCATATATATGAAAATCAAGTAGAAGGACTTAAGATTCAATTAGGAAGAGCCAATGAAGCTTATGATGCACCTAAACTTTGGATAAACCCTGAAATTAAAAACTTCTATGATTTTACACCTGATGATATTAAACTTGTAGATTATAAACATCATCCTTCAATCAAGATGGAAGTGGCTGTTTAATCGGCTTTAAATAAGGAGTCTCGAAGAGGCTTCTTATTTTTTATACAAAACCTTTAAGTCTAATAATTTCTACACTTCTACACTTCTATGTTTCTGTGTTTCTGTGTTTCTGTGTTTCTGTGTTTAGGAATTTTAACATAAAATCTGTTTCTGCAATAGTTTTCTGACAAAATTAAAATAAATTTATCCTTAATTACTAATTTTATAAACTTAATATTGTTTATTTTTTTATTCAGATATACCTTGACAGGCGAGGTATATATTTATATTATATAACTATAGAGACGATATATTACAGAGGAGGAAACTATGTCTATTGCATCAGATTTGATTAGAGGTCATACAGAGACTATTATTTTATCTCAATTATTAGAAAAAGATAGCTACGGCTATGAAATAAATAAATCCATACAAATGAAAACAAATAATGAATACGAATTAAAAGAAGCAACTTTATATACAGCTTTTCGTAGATTAGAACAGGCAGGTTTAATAACTTCTTATTGGGGAGAAGAAAATACAGCTGCCAGAAGAAAGTACTACTCAATAACGAAGCTTGGGCGTGAATCTTATACTTATAATAAAGCGGAATGGGAAAGAACAAAGAAACTAATTGATAGTTTAATTTAACGGAGGGGTTATTAATGAATGATAAACTTTATAGATACGTTAACAACTTATTTGAAGATGCACCTAAAAATAAGAAAACTTACGACTTAAAAGAAGAGCTGCTTTCAAACTTAGATGCGAAATACACTGATTTAATGTCAGATGGATATCCGGAAGATGAAGCTTGCAATATCGTTATTTCAAGTATAGGAGATGTGGATGAATTAATTAATCGCCTTAACTCTCCAGATGAAGTTAACTCGGATTTAATTGATGAAAGAAAAAAGAAATCTGCTTTATTAGTAGCTGTAGCAGTTGGATTATATATTTTGAGTCCTTGCTTTATAATAATTTTTGATATTCTTTCTCTAAACGAGGATTTAGGAATTATACCTATGTTTATATGTATAGCAATAGCTACTGGAATTCTTATATATACAGGAATGACTAGTCCTAAATATCTTAAAAAGGATGAAACCTTGGTTGAAGAATTTAAAGAATGGAAAGCTGCTAACTCAGAAAATGTGCGAATTAAAAAATCAATAACTTCTGCTATGTGGATTACAATTGTAGCTATATATCTTGTTATAAGTTTTTATTTTAATGCTTGGCCATTCTCTTGGATAATTTTTGTCATAGGTGCGGCAATTGATCAGATTATTTCAGCTGCCTTCGACTTAAAGAAAAGGAGGTAGTTATGAATAAAAAGTTTGCTATAACAAAAATAATTGCTTCTTCTATATTAGCAATTGTGTCTTTATTTATATTAGTGTCTTTAATACGTGGAAACTTTAGTCCTACAGATTTTATATTTAGATTAAATAGTAAGTACAATTCTACAAACGAGCTGACAGCTTCTATTGATTCTATTAGTAAAATAGACTTAATAAATTTTGGAAGTGAACTAGTAACTATATATCCTACAGATTCTACTGAAGTTAAACTTTTGCAAAGCTCAACTACTACTCTTAAAAATGAAGATTTAATTTCTATTTCAAAAGAAGGTAATTCTCTTATATTTACTAAACCTAACAAAATTAGATTCTTTAGTGTAAAGATTTTTTCTCAGAAAATAGATTTATATATACCAAAAGATTATTCTGAGGATTTATCTATATCTATGTCCTCTGGTAAACTTTCAATGGATGGTCTGAACTTTAAAAATTTAGATGTGTATCTTAGTTCAGGCACTTGTGATTTAAAAAATCTAACTGCTGAAAACACGGATTTGGGATTGTCTAGCGGTACTCTTAATGGGAAAGCTATTAAGTCTAACATCATTACAACAGATATTAGTTCTGGTAAGTTAGTAGTAGAGGGAGAATTCTCTAATATAGATACTCAAACCTCTAGTGGTAGCACAAAAATATCTAGCAAAGAAGCTCCTGAAACCTTAAGTTCTAAAGTATCTTCTGGTAAAACAGATATATTACTACCTGATAATAATGGTTTTGAAGTTAGATATAAAAGATCTTCTGGAAGTATAGTATTGGACTTCCCCCTATCCGACTTTAATAAAGATAATAAAAGTGGTGTTGCAAAATATAAAGATGGAGGTAATACTTATAATCTAAGTGTTTCTTCTGGAAAGCTAACTTTAGGAAAATTATAATATTATAAGTGGCTAAAAACTAAGTGAAAATTTAGTTTTTAGCCACTATTTTTATATAATCTAAAGAATTTCTTAAATATACTAACTTATTAATAATTTCTTTAGGTTTCTTAAGGTTTAATTATAAGCCTCTTTAATAATTATTTGTAAAATTGCCTTATTGAACTTATTCTCACAAGGAGCAATAAGGCTAAAATCTTGCCACTTTGGGCTAGATATCAGATAAATATTTAGGAGGTATAAACTGTGAAGAGGTATAATAAGAGAAAGAGAGGTAATAAAAAAGTATTTTTATTAATATTACTACTGATACTAATATTAATTAATTTTCCTAAACACTTAATAAAATCCTCTATGGACAATTCAAAGGATTATTCTAGTATTTTGTTGCTTGTAAATAAAGATAATAAATTGGATAAAGATTATAAGCCTGATGACCTAACTATACCAAATGTTAATTTTTCCCCAAACTCAATTGAGGAAGAGCATTTTTTGAGAAAAGAAGCCTCAACAGCTTTAGAGGAATTATTTAATGCCGCAAAAAAGGATAATATTTATTTATACTCCTTATCTGGATACCGCTCCTATTCTACTCAGAAAGCAATTTATGAGAGAACTATTAAGCAGCAAGGTAGAAAACATGCTGACGAATACGTAGCGAAACCAGGATACAGCGAACATCAAACAGGTCTAGCTATGGATGTAACAACTAAGGATTCTTATGTGATTTTCGAAAACACTCCAGAAGCAAAATGGCTATCAAAAAATGCTTATAAGTATGGTTTCATTATTAGGTATCCATTAGGGAAAGAATCTATTACTGGATATAGTTACGAGTCTTGGCATATACGTTATGTTGGGAAAAAGGCTTCAAAAGAGATATTTACTAAGGACTTAGTATTAGAACAATACCTAGAGAAATAATTTTGTATTATAATCTACTGGGGTGATAAAATTGAGAGAAAAAATTTTACTTGTAGACGATGACAAAGAAATATTAAACCTTTTGAAAATATATTTGGGTAATGAAGGTTACTCAATCCTTAAGGCATCAGATGGATATTCCGCTTTACATATGTTAAGTAAAGAAACTCCCCATCTAGTAATTTTAGATGTAATGATGCCCGGTATAGATGGTATAGAAGTGTGTAGAGAAATCCGTCAAACTATGAATATACCAATAATAATGCTCAGTGCTAAGGGACAAAACACAGATAAAATCACCGGCCTTTTAACTGGAGCTGATGATTATATAACTAAACCTTTTGATCCCTTAGAATTAGTTGTTCGTGTAAAAACCTTATTGAGAAGGACTTATTTATTCAATAACTCCTCTGAAATAAACAAAGATGATGATTTATTAGAGCTTGGTAATTTATCTATTAGGAAGTCTACACATTTTGTTTCCGTAAATGATAACGAGATAACCTTAACTGCTAAAGAATTCGATATACTGATTCTTTTAGCAACAAACCCTAGTAGGATTTTTTCCAGTGAAGAAATATTTGAAAAGATATGGAAAGAAAAGTATTACCAATCAAATAACACCGTTATGGTTCATATAAGCAATCTTAGAGATAAACTTGAATATTATACCGAAGGTGAAAAAATCATTCATACTGTTTGGGGGGTGGGATATAAAATTGAAAAAATCTGATATTTATAAACATGAATTACTATTATTATCTATGTTTATTTATCCAGTATTGCTTACTGGTTTAATCTTTCTAATGTCCTTAATTATTTGGAAAGCTTTTTTATTTTTTATAGTTAGTGATAACTCAACTTTAACAATGTATATATATAAATTTAGGTTATTATTGAATGTTGATTTGATTAAAAATATCTTTGCAATCTCTATATTCCTTTTTAGCTTTCATATGGTTTCTAAAAATAAGATTATATACTTTTTAGAAATAAGCAATCAAGTAAAGGATATGTCTAACGGTAATTTTAAAGCTCGTATTCCCGTAAATCCAAAACTTTCATTAGGAGGTTTTGCTAAAAATATAAATACCATAATGAGTAAATTTAATGATGCCATTTTAGAAGAACGTAAATCTGAGCAGACTAAAAGAGATCTTATAACAAATATATCTCATGATTTACGAACGCCTCTTACTTCTATAATAGGATATTTAGAACTAGTTGATTCAGATAAATATAAAGATGAACTTACCTTAAGACACTATACTAATATAGCCTACTTAAAATCTAAAAGATTAAAATTTTTGATAGATGATCTGTTTGAACTTACTACCTTAAATAATTATGGACTTAAACTATCTAAAGAAAATATAAATCTAATAGAGTTATTAAATCAAATTACTCTTGAGAATAGATTGAATTTTAGAAAAGCTAATATGGAATGTAGGTTATATTTTCCTGATGAAAAAATCTTTATATTCGGAGATGTAAATAAATTAGTAAGAGCTTTCGAAAATCTCCTAACTAATTGTATAAAACATTCTAAGTCTAGTCCTTTTATAGATATATACGTACATAAAAATGTTGATAAAGTAATTCTTAAATTTATAAATTATGGTGAACCTATACCAGCTATAGACATCCCCTTTATATTTGAGCGATTTTATAGAGTTGAAAAGTCTCGCTCAGAAGAGTCTGGAGGATCAGGCTTAGGCCTAGCTATAGCTAAAAATATTATAGAACTTCATGATGGAAATATAACTGTTGAAAGTTCTATACAAGAAACCTCATTTAATATAACTTTTCCCATTAGCTCTACATAGAAAAAAGACTCACTATACTAGAGAACATAGTGAGTCTTTTCTATTTATATATAATATTCTACTGTTAAATTAAGGGTTTCTAAAATAGCTTCTGCTTTTTTATCTGAGTTAAATTCAGCATCATCTATATAGAGAGAAAGTGTTGGATATTCTGACTTCTCATATAAATACTCGTTAGAATCTTCTTCTTTAAATGCATTTGGATTTCTCTTTTTGCAGATTTCACTAGGAGCTTCTACATATATTTCTGTATAGCTGTCTTTACCTATGATATCTTTTGCGTATTCTCTGTCTTCTTTGAATCTACTTACTGCTGAAACTATTGTTATTGTTCCACTATCTGCAAAAAGATTCGCTACTTCTGCAATTCTTCTTGTTTGTTCATACGCATCTTTTCTATCAAATGCTAAGTCTGAACTTAATCCAAATCTTAAGTTAGATGAATCTAAATAATACACCTTTTTTCCTAAATCAAATAATTTCTTTTCAAGCTTAACTGCTATTTCGTTTTTACCACATCCAGGAAGCCCTGTAAGCCATATTACTTTTCCCTTTTGATTAAGCTTAGCTTCTCTTTCTTTTCTACTTACAAGTCTTTTTCTAATTGCTAAATTATTAGTTTTAAGTTCTTTAATCTCTCTTCTTAAAGAATCTTCAACTCCAGATATAATTCCACCACCGCTTACATCATATCCATCTACAATTACAAACCTTCCTGTAGCTTGAAGTTTTGTGAATTCATCAAAGCATATAGCATGTTTAGTTTTTATTGTTACTTCTGCTACATCATTTTTATTGATTTCAGCTAAATCTGCTTTGCTCTCTAATGTTGCTGCATCAATTATCTTGTTCACTGATAAAACTTCGAATTCTACTTCATCTGTAGTAATCTTAAGCTTATATTTCTTATTAGCTACAAGTGGAGTTTTTCCAAGCCAGAATATATTAGCATTAAATACATTTGCAACTGTAACAGGATCATCTTTATGACAGATTACTTCTCCTCTTTTATTAAAGAACTCATCTTCAACAGTTATTCCTACAGACATTCCAGCTGTTACTTTATCTGTTTTATCTTTTTCTTGCCAGTATTCTATAGTTTTAACCTTTGTAGTTTTTCCGCTTGGATATATAACTATTTCATCTCCAGCTTTTAGAGTTCCTGCTTCTAATCTTCCTGCTATAATTCTTCTTGTATCAAATTTATATACATCTTGAATAGGGAATCTTAAGCCTTTACGTTCAATTCCTTGATCTTTCTTTATACTGTCCATAGTTTCTAGGATTGAGCCACCCCTATACCAAGGAATATTTTTAGCCTTTGATACTATATTTTCTCCATAGAAGGCTGATATAGGAATATACCTTTCTGGATATATATTTAAGTTATTTAGGAATTCATTAAATTGAGTTTGTATCTCATTAAATCTTTCCTCTGAATAATCAACTAAGTCCATCTTATTTACTGCTACATATACTTTCTTTATTCCTAGAAGTGAAAGTATGTATCCATGTCTTTTTGATTGCTCTTGGATACCTTCTTTAGCATCTACTACTAGTATTGCAGCTTCTGCACTAGCTACTCCTGATATCATATTCTTTAAAAATTCCTTATGTCCAGGTGCATCTATAATTACGTAATCTCTTTTTTCAGTAAAAAATTGAAGCATTGTTATATCTATTGTTATACCTTGCTTTTGTTCTTCTTCAAAAGCATCTAAAAGGTAAGCATATTCAAAGCTCTTTCCCTTCTCTGCTGATATTCTTTTCACCTTCTCTATAGCCCCTGCTGGAAGTGAATCTGTATCATAAAGAAGTCTACCTATAAGGGTTGATTTACCGTGATCTACGTGTCCTACAACTACTATATTTAAATTTTCTCTTTCCTTACTCACTATGTTGCCCCCCATTCTTACATGTATCCAAGTTTTCTTAGTTTTTGTAATGCATGTGCATCTTCTTGGTCTTGTGCTCTACCTGATCTTTCAGTTTCTTTTGTATTTTTAAGTTCTTCTATGATTTCGTCAATAGTAGTAGCATTTGAATCTATAGGGTTTGTACATGGAGCACAACCTAAGCTTCTATATCTCTTACCATCTTTAGCAAAGTATAAATCAATTAGAGGAATATTTTCTCTCTTTATATATTCCCAAACATCAAGCTCAGTCCAGTTTAAGATAGGATGCACCCTTATGTGGTTTCCTTTTCTGAAATCTGTCTTAAATTGATTCCATAATTCTGGTGGTTGATCAGTATAATCCCATTCTGATTCAGCATTTCTTTCACTAAATATTCTCTCCTTAGATCTTGAACCTTCCTCATCTCTTCTAACCCCAACTATAAGTCCATCAAACTCTTCTCTTTTTGTGATTTCATTAAGAGCGTCTGTTTTAAGAGCTTTACAGCATACTAATCTTCCTTGTTCTGGTCCCATTCCTTCTGCTAAAGCCTTATGATTTGTATTTACTATAAGATTAAGATTATATTCTTTTGCTACCTTATCTCTAAACTCTATCATTGCTGGTATTTTGTGAGTTGTATCTACATGTATTAATGGAAACGGACAATTTCCATAAAAGGCTTTTTGAGCAAGCCATAACATTACTGTAGAATCCTTACCTATTGACCAAAGCATACCTAACTTTCCTAAATGCTTATACGCTTCTCTTAATATATAAATACTTTCTGCTTCTAATCTATCTAAATGATCCATTTGATAGCCCCCTTCTTAATTAACTTCTAGTCCACACTTATATCTAATATTTCTTTCTAACTTTTCAAACACTAATTTATCAAAAACAAATCCCAATAGTATTATTACTATCATAATCCCCATTACCTGGCTTATATCCCCAAGCTCTCTCCCAACTGTAAGAACCTGTCCCAGTCCCTTAGTTGCTGACATCATTTCTCCAGCCATTAAAGCTCTCCATGCAAAGGACCAACCTTGCTTCATACCAGATATTATAGCCGGAAGTGCTGATGGAATTATTACGCTCCAATATAGCCTAAAGCCTTTTGCTCCCATGGTACTTGCTGCCTTAACATATATAGGATTAACATTTTTAATTCCTGATTCTGTAGCTATGGATATTGCAAATATTGATCCTATAGCTATAACAAATATAATTGCCTGCTCATTTATTCCAAACCAAAGGATTGAAAAAGGTATCCAGCATATACTAGGTAGTGTTTGAAGCCCTAATATCATAGATCTAAAGTTTTCATCCAAATATTTATATCTTACAATTAAAAGCCCTAAAGCTATTCCCACTATTAAAGATATTAAATAGCCTATAAAAAGCCTTTTTATACTAGCTGCTATAGCTATAAACAAAGTATTATCACTTATAAGTTCTCCTAAGGTTTTGGCTACATCTATTGGAGATGGGAAAATATATGGCTTCCATATCTTAAATACATCTACTCCAAGTTTATAAACCAGCTCCCAGATCATTAGTAGAATCATATAAAATGCTACTTTTTTTAATACTCCAATCACTATCGTATTCTGCTTTTGCAACCTTCTCCACCTCCTCTTTAAGTTCTTTCATGATTTCAGCGGTTACTGCTGCAACATCTAGATTCCCTTCTTCTCTAGGTCTTCCAAGCTGTATCTTAAATTCTTTTTTTACTCTACCAGGGTTGGCTGCCATTACAATAACTCTATCTCCTAGTAAGACAGCCTCCTCAACATTGTGAGTTACAAATATTATAGTTTTTTTAGTTTCCCACCATATATTTTGAAGTTGTAGCCTTAAGATACTCTTAGTTTGAGAATCTAGTGCTGAGAAAGGTTCATCCATAAGTAGTACATCTGAATCTAGAGTTAATGCTCTAGCTAAAGCTATTCTTTGCCTCATTCCTCCTGATAGCTCATGTATATAAGAGTTTTGAAACTTACTTAAATGCACCATTTTTATATACTTTAAAGCCTTCTCTCTTCTTTCTACTTTTGGAACTCCAGCTACCTTCATTCCAAATTCCACATTATCTATAACCTTAAGCCAAGGAAATAATGCTGATTCCTGAAACATTACGGCTCTATCTGGTCCAACACCTTTTATCTCTTTATCATCTAAAAACAATCTACCTTCTGTAGGTTTTTCAAGCCCCGCAATTATATTTAACAAGGTAGATTTTCCACATCCTGAAGGGCCTAAAAGACATATAAATTCCCCCTTTTTGAAGGTGAGATTTATAGTATCTAGTGTGTGTGTATCTTTATGCTTCGTTATAAATCTTTTGCTTACTGCTTCTATTCTTAAACTCACCTGGTATCCCCCTTAAGTAGAACTTTATTAAGTATATCTAATTCAAATAAATTGCTTCCTTTATACTCTTCTTTTATAAAACTAACCCTCAAGGATAAATTTATCATCTCGTTCATAATTTCTGGATTTGGGTCATTTGTTACTGTAATTCTACTGAAAGCTTTTTCTAATACATCTTCATCTAAAGACTTTTTAGTGAGATTCTTTATTTCCTCATTGACCAAAGTAGCGGCTTCAGCTTTGTTACTATTTACATAGCTTGTTAGCTCCACATGAGCTCTTAAAAAATTCTCCACTATGTCAGGATGGTTCTCTAAAAATTCCTTATGGGCTATAACAACAGTTGTAGGATATTCCCCATTTCTCCATATATCGTTATAGTCTAGGACTAAATTAGCGCCTACTTCTTTTTGTAATCTAGCTCCCCAAGGTTCTGGAACTAAAGCTCCATCTATATCTCCTTTATCTAAAAGAGTTTTTATATCTGCATTAGTAGCCTGGACTACATCAACAGTTCCACCTTTAGTTGTTTCCATTAATCCATTTTCTCTTAATAGATATCTAAGACATAAATCCTGAGTATTTCCATACTGAGGTATAGCTATTCTCTTCCCATCTAAATCTTTAACAGTTTTAATATCAGAATCCTTTTTAGATACTAAAATAGCTCCAGCATCTGTAGATCCAGCAATAATAACCACATCTCCTTTGGATTTTGTAAATCCATTTATAGCTGGTCCAGGTCCTATAAATCCTAAATCAAGTTCTCCTGCTAGAAAAGCCTCTATTTCTGAAGAACCTGCATTAAATTGCTTCCAATCAATAGTAATGTTGCTTCCTAACGCTTTCTGATAATCTCCTCTGTTTTTACCTATCAAAGCTTGTGAATGAGTAAAGTTTGCAAAAAAACCTACTCTCACAATAGAAGAATCTTCATTACTTTTTTTAGAATCACAGCCTGCTAACATTGCAAGGATAAAAATAAAACTTAAAGCTAGGCTTATGGTTCTTCTCCCCATGTTTCTCCCCCTTCTTAGATTTTATAACCTAATACTTGTTAGATTCTTTTCTATTGGTTGTTATAACTTTTTCATTTCCGTTTTTATCTACTATATGCCAGTGAAGATCCTCTTTTTGTTTATTAACATAAAGATAAGCACCTTTTCCGCCTATATCTTCACCTAAATAATATTCTATAGCCTTTACTGGACATTCTTTTAAGCATGCCGTACAACCCCAGCAGTCTTTTTCATACTTAATATATGCCTTGCCTTCAGAGTCTCTATATATTAAGCTTCCAGGACAAATCTCTAAGCATTTTCCACATTTAATACATGTTTCTTTACGAATTCTTATGCTCATAATTTTCATCCTTTCCTACTATATCTCTTAAAATAATCTCTATAGCCCCATCTTTATATACAGAGTTTACATACTTAAACCAGTTATCATCATCTCTTTCAGGAAAATTAATATTTTCTTCATAGCATTTCCATCTAGTTTCTTGTCTTGTTAATAAATGTTCTATAAGCACCTCTGAAACCTGAAGTCTATCTATTATTTCATAAATAAATAGAAGCTCATGTAAATCATTAGCCTTTAATCTATTAACTTTTTCAAACATCTCTTTAATTTTAGTTTTAGCTATAGTTAAGCTTTCTTTGCCATATCTATAGTATTTAGATATTCCACCTGCATACTCATCCATTATGGTCTGCATTTCTTTTTCTAAGTCTTCTATAGATAAATCTGCTTCTTCATTTAGGAAAAATTTATTTAACTCTTCAAGCTTACTATTAATTTCACTATCAGCTAAAGTTTCTAACTGTTGCTTCTTTATATACTCTAAGGCATCCTCAGATGCTATTTCTCCCTCAACAAAACATCCTGTAACATACTTCTTAGGGCTTCCCCCTGTCACATCTCCTGCTGCATATAACCCTTCTAATGTACTCTTCCTATTTCTATCCACCCAATAACCACTAGCTGTATGCCCACCAACTATATATGGCTCAGTTCCATCTATCTCAACATTCTCTGTAGATGGTGATGTATTATTTTCAACCCACTTTAAAGTTTGGCTAGGTGCCATATTAAGATAAGCCTTTAATAAGTCCATTTCCTGCTCTTCTGAGATACCTTGAGTTTTAAGGTAACATGGTCCAAGTCCCTGCATATTCTCCATTAAAGTTGAGTGAA
>Ga0222423_1001112_pt1 | contig 13522 bp, 16 predicted proteins | sample 3A0metagenome_FD_182472 | JGI IMG/M metagenome (GOLD analysis project Ga0222423, IMG submission 182472) | Enriched microbial communities from leaf-cutter ant dump, University of Wisconsin, Madison, United States - 3A0 (version 2) | ecosystem: Environmental > Terrestrial > Nest > Insects nest >...
AGCCCCTTGCGGTCCCCGCGATTGGGCGTGGCGGTGACGCCGAAGACGCGGCAGGAGGGATTGCGCTTCAGCGCCTGGTCGATGATGCGGCGATAGCTGTCGGCCGTCACATGGTGCGCCTCGTCGATGACGAGCAGGTCGAGCGCCGGCATGCTGGCAAGATTGGTGGAACGCGACAGTGTCGGGACCATGGCGAAAGTGACCCGGCCACCCCAGGACTTGCCGCTGGCGTCGACGACCGAGGTGGTGATCGCAGGATTGACCCGGGCGAACTTCTCGCGGTTCTGAGCGGTCAGCTCGTCGCGATGGGCAAGCACCGCCGCCCTGGCACCGCTATCGCCGATCATCTTACCGGCGACGGCGGACAACATGATGGTCTTGCCGGCCCCGGTCGGAGCCACGCCCAGCGTGTTGGCGTGGGTGTCGAGCGCGGCGACACAGCGCTCGGCAAAGAGTTTCTGGCGAGGACGAAGCAGCATGGTCGGCCCCTCGCGCTATTGTGCCCAGGAGGGGCGCGACGACGGTGTTGCGCCATGCTGCCTGGCCGCGGCATAGGCATTGCCCTGCGCAGCGTTGGCCTGCGGCGTCGCCGTGACCATCCCCATGATGGCGGCGTAGTCCTTGTGGCTGGCGGTGACGGCGGAACGGACCTCGTTCTTGTCGTCGCCATTGGTGTCGGTACTGACGTCGATACGGGCGACGAACTCCAGCCCGTCGAGATCGGCAAAGCCGGAGATGCGGCGCGCAGCCTGGGCCGCTTCGCTCTGATCCTTGTCGGAAAGGCCGCGGGCCGAATTGAGCATGCCGCGGATCAGGCCGCGCCCCATATTGGCCCATTCCGGACCCTTGGGGCTGTAGAGCCCGATCAGGGTGAAGATCTTGCGACGGGCGTACTGCCCTTCCAGCACCGTGAACTCACCATTGAGATAGACCGCGCCGGTCGAGCCGCGGGTGGCATAGCCACCGGTCCAGCCCTGCGAAGGGTCGTCGAAGCCGCCAGGGCGAATGCTCAGCCGCACCTTGGCCAGCGTGCCCTTGGGGATGAGGTTGGTGTTGGTCTGCGCGTCGTTGAAATCGTTCCATGCCGACATGGGTCAGGCTCCTTGTTCCTGGATTGGGGTGGAGGATGTTTGGGTGGAGGCAGTCGATACGGCCGCGAAAGTCTGGCGCGCCGCGTTGCGGATCTTGTTCATCAGCCGCCCGAGATCGGGCTGCTCGACCATATCGAGCCGGCCGGAGCGGTCCTTGGCCGGAAAGCCGAAGGGATTGAGCGTCTGGCAGACGAAGGCGCGATAGGGTGCGCCGTCCTCGTCCTTCAGCTCGACCATGCTGATGACTTCATCGACGATGCCGGGCAGTTCGAGGCCGGTCTTCGAACCGTCGATCTGCGGGACGAACAGCTTGCGATTGAAGTCGTCGAGCTTCTCGTCGAGAATGCCGACGAACCAGATGTTCTTCGAGCGCGTATGCTGCAGGTGGGTCAGCCAGGCGATCATCTCGCGGCCATGCAGGCCATAGGCGCCACGAATGTCCGGCTTGCCGGTCTTGTCGGAGAATGCCTCCGGTTGACCCTTGGCCCACTGGAAGCAGAGCCGGCCGGCCACCGTGATCGAGTCGACGAAGACCGTCCGGTAGCGGTCGAGCTGAGCCGAATCGCCGAGACGTGCGACGACGGCGTCGAAATGCGCCTGGCTATAGGGCTGGTCGTCACGCAGCGCCGGATTGGCGCCACCGATGAACACCGCGAAGTCGCGGCATTCATCCCAGGTCCGGGGACGGATAGTGTCGCCGGCCCAACCCTCGATGGCGAGATCGCCGGCTTCCAGATCCATGAACAGCGTGGTGGCGGGGTCGAGCGTCCACAACAGCGACGTCTTGCCGATGCCGGATTTGCCAAAGATGCAACCCTTGATGCTGCGGGGTGCCGCCAGACGCTGATCGGCTGAGATGATGGGGAGTGCGGCCGTCATTGGGCACCCCCGTTCAGTTCGAGCTTCACCTTGAGTGCGCCGGTCCTGACCGTGCGGGCGGGCTCGAAGGTCTGGCGGATCGACTCGGGCCAGGCGGCGTATTTGCGCTCGGCTACCTTGAAGCTGACGTCGACATATTCGGTGGGATCGTCACCGGCGGCGCTGATACGCTCCACCAGTTGCGCAAGCTGTGCTTGGTCCCAATCGACGCGCTTGGGCAGGTCGGCGATCACGGTAACCGCCCCGTCATCGAAGCGGACGGTTCCGGTGTCCTTGCTCGCCTCCATGCGCGCCATCACGGCGCGATCGGTGTATTTGAGCGCGATGGCGCTTTCGAGCCAGTCGCTGATTGCCTTCGTGCTGCGCAGAGCCTCGCTGGCCGCATCCTGCAAGAGGACAAGCTGCTCGGCCGGCAGGGCGACGATCTCTCCGACCTGCATCTTGCGCAGATCATCGAGGGTGATGTGGTTGGAGATCGTCATCACCGCACCCTCACGCCGTAGCCTGGTGGCGGTGGCCGGCGGTGCTCTGGCGGATCTGCTCGGCCTCGTAGGCTTCGACATCCTCGAGGCGATAGACGACGCGGCCGCCGAGCTTGACGAATTGCGGGCCTTCACCCGTCCAGCGCCAGCGTTCCAGCGTGCGGTGCGAAATGTTCCAGCGAGCGGCGAGCTCGATCTGGGAGAGGTGTCTGGTAGCCATCTCGTTCTCCTTGGGTCCTTGAGAAAACCTGCGGAGAGGATGGCGGAGGATCAGAATGGTGTCGTCGGGATGGAAAGTGGATCATCAGGGGATCGGAATCACCGTTTCTTGCGCATGAAGGGGGATGGGCAAGGGGATGACAGGGGGATGCGCCGGCATGGAAATACGAAAAAGCCCGGCGGAACCGGGCGTGAGGGAGGGGGATCAGAAGAACCGGATATTGAGCCGGTAACGGCCGCGCCGGTCGGATTGGATCAATCTGCGCCATTCCGGTTGTGTCTTGAACAGGTCCGACAGGCGCGTGCAGGAAGAGCCGGCTTCGGCCAGCACCGCCTTGCCATGCTGCCAGGGAACGCCGCGCATGGCCGCCTCATGAAGGATGCGCACGACCTGCGCCTGGATCTGGCCGAGCATGAAGGTTCGCTCCCCGAGAACGATCTCGCTGAAATCATGCCGTTGCTCGAAGACGATTTCGGACGTCCGCCGCGTACCGGCCAGTCCGTGCTTGGCTTCGGCGCGGTCGCGCTCCTCGCGCCGGACGACCAGCTCCTCCTTCCGGATCAGGATTCCATCCTCGGGCCGTAGCACGACGCAGTAACGATCCTTCGGGGCGTCGAGGCGATCGATCCGGAGCACGCCCTCGTGAAACAGGCGGTAGGCGTCATGGGGGCGCAGATCCTGGAGCCCGTGAAAGGGGGCCTGGCTCTCGGGAATGCTGCACCACTGGCCCTCGTCGATCTCCTCGTAGCTGCCATGTTCGAGCTGGGCCCCGTACAGGCGGACGGAGACCTTCAGCAGGCCGTTTTCGGCGAGATAGGCCAGATCGCGCTGCGGCACCTCCCATCGCTCCTCCAACTCGTCCAGTGCGAAATAATCCTTCTCGATCGACGCCATCCCACGCACCCGCTCCGCAGATTTTTGTTCCTGTTATGTTCTATTCGCTTGACGCGGATGAATCAATCCTCTCTAATCCACAAAATCCACATACCGGACGAAACCATGAGCTTCACCATCGCCGACAGACTGAGAGCCCGAGCCGAACAGCTGGGGCTGAACGCACGCGAGGTGGCGGAACAGGCGCGCGTCAACCGGTCCTTCGTCTACGACATCATGCGTGGACGCTCTGAGCGGCCGAACCTGGAAAAGCTCGACAAGGTGGCCGCGATCATCAAGGTCGATCGCAACTGGCTCCTGCATGGCAAGGGCATGATCGAGGGCGATGAGCCCGCCCTGGAGGAAGAAGCGGACCCGTTTGTGGCAATTCCGTCGGTCGAGGTGACGGCATCGATGGGCGGCGGCAAGCTCGTCGCGGACGAAGTGGAAAACGGCGAACCCTATCACTTCAGGAGTTCGTGGATCACGCATCGGCTGCGCGCCAACCCGGCAAACCTGCGCATCATGCATGTGGAGGGCGACAGCATGATGCCGACCCTGCACGACGGCGACGTCGTGCTCGTCGACCTTGCCCGCTGCATGCCGACACCGCCCGGCATCTTCGTGCTGTTCGACGGCATGGGACTGGTGGCCAAGCGCCTCGAGCACATCCCGAACTCGGAGCCGCCGCAGGTGCGCATCATCTCGGACAACACGTTCTACAGCCCTTATGAGCGCACCGCCGAAGAGATCAGGATCATTGGCCGGATCCGCTGGTTCGGCCGGGAGATCTGAGTCGGCTTCCATGATCCATGGTTGCGGAGACTTGTTCAGGATGGGGCCGGCGACCATTGGCAGCGACGCCCACGGAGCTTCACCACCGTGACTAGCGCGGCAATATGGATAGCGGCGCAAAGCGAAAATACGGGCCACGAAAGATCGTGTTAACGCCCTCGGCGCATCCTCTTTGAACTTTCTGCTTTACGCTCTATTTGACAATGGTATACGTCCTCTAGGGGACAGGAGAACCATCGCAATGACCGACAGCAGCTTTGACCCGCTCCTAGGCGCGGCCCCCGAAGAGATTCCGCTTCCGGCCGCTCCTTTGGTCACAGTTCTCTCGCAGGTTCGTTTCCCAGAGATCATCTCGATCCGGCAGAAGTCGTTCATCGCCGGATTCCAGGAACTGGTGCGTGAAGACTATCCGCTGATCTCCGATGAGCAGGTCAAAGCGATCGAGTTCGATGCGCACGGCGCTAAAGTGGCGGTCTCGGACGAGAGTGTCTGGCGCTTCATCGACGAGCGAGGAACTTGGCGGCTGACCCTTACGCCGAACTTCTTCTCCCTTGAGACGAGGACGTACACATCCAGAGCCGACTTCACGGAGAGATTGGGAAAGATCATCGAAAGTGCGGGCAAGACCCTGAAGCCTACGCATGTAACGCGTATCGGCATGCGCTATGTCGATCGTGTACCGCTGAAGGGCGGTGCAACCCTCGACGGCATGCTCAGGCCCGAGATGCTTGGGCTGGCGGGCTCGTCGATCCGGGAAGGGATCGACCACGCCATTTCGGAAGTCATGTGCAAAGTCAAGGAGGGCCAGATGCTGGCCCGTTGGGGTCTACTGCCGGGTCGAGGCACTCATGACCCTGAGATCATGCCTCCGGCCTCGGATCCATCATGGTTCCTAGACATCGACACTTTCGCGAACTACCAGAATTCACCGGTTCGCTACGAATCTAGCATGATTCGTTCGACGGCACTCGCCTTGGCTACCCGCTCCTATTCCTTCTTCCGGTGGGCGGTGACAAGGCAGTTCCTGGAAGCATTTGGAGGAGCCGTGAAATGATCCCGGTCGCCGTCGACCTTCCGCCACCCTTCTTTCCCGTGGCCTGCGAAGAGCAGTTCCTGGAGTTCGATCCGTACGAGATTGACGGCTACTTCCGTTCCGTTCCGGAGCAGAGCCATTCCGCTTATGGCCTGGAAGGCACCACCAACACGCCCAGCCGCGCGGCGAAAACCGCTCGCTCCCTCCGGTCGTTCTGGCAGACGTCCTCAAGCGCTCTTGACCGGACGCTTGAGCTCGCGGCAGCTGACACGATCCAAGAAATGGATGTCCCTGGCCAGTTGGCGGAACTGAAGAGGCTCACCGGCGTCAGCTGGGACAATCTTGCTGGGTTGCTAGGCTGCACGCGTCAGGCACTGCATAGGTGGAGCCTTGGGGGGGCGATTTCGGGGGGCAACCGTGACCACCTAGCGAAGCTCCATGCAACGGTGAAGTTCATCGACCGAGGCAATGCCGAGGAGAACAGGGCGCTGCTTGATACGGCTTACGGTGGGATGACCTTCTCAGAACTCCTGTCCCAAGGCCACTTCGAAGATGTGAGGGCTGCAGCTGGACCTGGCCCCGGCAGGTCTGATGCCGGCTGGAGGATGGTTGATCGGCTGCCTGTCCCCAGCGGTGATCACTGGTACGACCGGCTTGTAGCGTCGGCCTATTCCAGCGATGACGTAGTCGTTCGAGCTAAGCCGCAAAAGTTCAAGCGTCTCAGGCTGAAAAAGGGATAACCTCGCCACATGACATCCGATGCAGAAGCCGAAACCCCGGAATGGGCTGAGCATCTGCGCGAGTGGCGGCAGGGGGACTACACGCTTGATATCGCGCACGTCGTCGTCGTACGCGAGATCGAGGGCGGCGAAATGGTGCCGAGCGCCGGGGACGCGGTCGGTCTCGCCGTAATCAGCCAGACATGCGACATCGTGAACTGGGGACCCGGTAAAGAATGGGTCGTCGTCGCTCCGTTGGTTGAGATCGACGCGGCCCGCCTCGTCAACGCGCTTCGGGGGACTACGCCGGCTTTCGCTCTGCTCGAATCCCCCCCTGCAGAGAACGTGCTCGTGGACCTCGGCCAGTCTACGACGATCCACAAGTCCGTGCTTGCCACGCTCGGCAGGAAGGTCGGCCTGACCAGCGACTCTGGAAGAATCCGGTTCGCCAATGCCATCACCAGGAAATATGGCAGGTTCGCTTTCCCTGACGCATTTGCAGGGGGGGTGTTGGCTGGCCTGAGGAGCCGCATCTCCAAGTCACACGGAAAAGAATCCGAGCAGGGCAAGACCTACGCGTCCATAGCGTCCATACGCGCCGCGGCCGCTCCGTCGTGGGACTCCGACGATATTTCTGTCGGCTTCAGGTTCATTCTCGACACTCCTTCCCGCCGACTGGTGGACAGGCAGATCATGACCAAGGTGCTCAAGGACCTAATGGACAAGATCGAATGGCCGAAAGGCTACCGTCCCGAGGACCCACCTTTCACGCTCATGAGCGTGGACGAAATGACAGCCGGACAGTGGCTGGACAGCCAAGAGGTTGACCTGGACTTCATCTCGGTTTCTAGACCAGCCGACTAGAGTAGTGAGGACTTACGGCGTCGAAACGTCGCCTGCTGGTGAGTGTCTGAAGATTGCCGCGCGCGCACCGCTGAAGATCAATCGAACACCGCAGTCTTGGAACGAGTTCGAATGATTTCGCGGTAACCAGACAAGTATTTGAAATTTCTTGCCTTTCCTGATTTTACGCCTACCGTTTGCTCATCATCATCGATTGCGAACGGTCTCATGCACGACATCTCCTCCGCCCCGAACCCCTTGTCGCCTGAGCGCATGACGAGCGATGAGCGGCTTGCCGAACTCGGCCGGATTCTCGCCGCCGGGCTCAGGCGAGTTCTGCCCGAACAGTCCAGGCATTTATCTGCCGCCGGCAGAGACAGTTCATTCGACATTCTCGCCCTCAAACGCCGTGTTGGTCGTCGCAAACTGAGCAACCGAGTTGGAGGGCAATGATGTCGGAAACGACGAAACGGGCTGAGCCAAAACACAACCAGCAGCATGAGAACGCCGCGAAAAACACGCCGGTGCTGGCCAGGCTGGCGGCACTGAAGCGCATGTCGGTCAAGGAGCTGAAAGCCAAGTGGGAGGCTCTGTTCGCCAGCCCGGCGCCGAACAACAGCCGCGGCTATCTCGAGATGCGGCTCTCCTGGCGCATCCAGGAACTGGCCCTTGGCGGGCTTTCGCGTGAGACCCGCAAGATGTTGGACCTGCTGGCCGACGAGATCGACGGCAATTCCGATCGCAAGGCGATAATTGCCGATCCGCGCAATCCGGTCATCGGCACGCGGCTGGTCCGCGAATGGGATGGCATCGAACACACCGTCACCGTGATGAAGGACGGGTTCGATTGGCAGGGCCGCCGGTTCAGGTCGCTGTCGGCGGCAGCGCGCGCGATCACCGGTACGCAATGGAACGGCTACCGCTTCTTCGGCCTCCGCGAAGCGAGGAGGGACGACCGATGAGCCATCATCAGGAAACTGCCGCTCCCGTTCAGCGCCGTTTGCGTTGCGCCATCTACACCCGCAAGTCGAGCGAGGAAGGGCTCCACATGGAATTCAACTCGCTCGATGCCCAGCGCGAATCCTGCGAGGCCTATATCGCCAGCCAGCGTTCGGAGGGGTTTGCCGCCATCCGCGAACGCTATGACGATGGCGGTCATTCTGGCGGCACGCTGGAGCGGCCAGCGCTGCAGCGGCTGCTGGCCGATGTCGAGGCCGGACTGATCGACGTCATCGTTGTCTACAAGATCGACCGCCTGAGCCGGTCGCTGATGGATTTCGCCAAGCTGGTGGAAATCTTTGACCGCAATCAGGTGACCTTCGTGTCGGTCACCCAGTCGTTCAACACCACGACCTCGATGGGGCGGCTGACGCTCAACATCCTGCTCTCCTTCGCCCAGTTCGAGCGAGAGGTGATCGGCGAACGCATCCGCGACAAGATTGCTGCCTCGCGCAAGCGGGGTATGTGGATGGGCGGCTTCGTGCCGCTCGGCTATCGGGTCGAGAACCGCAAGCTGCTGATCGAGGAGGCCGAAGCCGCCACGGTCCGCATGATCTTCGAACGTTTTGTTACCATTGGCTCGGCCACGGTGCTGGCCAGAACCCTTGCCGCCGAGGGCGTGCGCACGCGGCGCGGCAAGCCGATCGACAAGGGCTTTCTCTACAAGCTCCTCAACAACCGGGTCTATATCGGCGAGGCGGTGCACAAGGGCACGAGCTATCCCGGTGAGCATGAGCCGATCGTCGAACGCGCGCTGTGGGACAAAGTCCATGCCATCCTGCAGGAGAGTCCCCGCAAACGTGCCGCCAATACGCGCTCGCAGACGCCGGCACTGCTCAAGGGACTGATCTTCACCGACACCGGCGCGGCAATGACGCCGACGGCGACGAAGAAGGGAAGCAAGCTCTATCGTTACTACACCTCAATGGACCTTATCCGGAACCGGACGACGGATGCGGCCGGACCACAACGTCTGCCCGCCGGCATGGTCGAGGACGCCGTCATCGGCGAAATCCGCCGCATGATCGCGACGCCCGAGATCGGGGCGCAGGCACTCGCCGCCCTGCAAGCCGACATGCCGGACGTCGACGAGAAGGCAGTCATTGCCGCGCTCGGCGAGTTCGATGCTTTGTGGGCGTCGCTGTTTCCGGCCGAACAGGCGCGCATCGTCCAGCTTCTAGTGGCGCGCGTCACCGTGGGCGCCGCTGGCCTTGTCGTTGATCTGCGTCATGACGGTATCGGCTCGCTGGCGCGTCAGATGATGGCACCGCAGGCACGAAAGGACGCAGCATGACGGAGAAGACGATCCGCGTTGTCATTCCGCTTGTCGTGCGACAGAAGAATGGTCGCCCGAAGATTCTGCCGCCGGCGGACCATGGACCAACAGAGGCGCGAGTACAGGATGCACATGTGCTTCGCGCCGTCGCCCGCGCATGGAGCTGGCGGCGCAGGCTCGAGCGCGGCGAAGCATCGACATTGCAGGACATTGCCACCGTCGAAAGAGTTACGGACCGCTTTGTCAGCCGCATGATGCGGCTGGCTTATCTCGCCCCTGAAGTGCTGGAAAAAATTTTGATCCATCGCATTCCACCGGCGTTGTCGCTCAACGATCTGATCTCCGTCGCTGAATTGCCGTGGGCAGAGCAGATGGAGGCCGTGTTCGGTTCAGCCTGATCTCTCGCGTGGATCAGTTCCGAGCCCGGCGCCAGCCAGCGGCCTGCGCTTCGTCCTCGGTGCAGAACCAGCGTTCACCCTTGCTCTCCGTGATCCTGGTCTTGTCGTAGTCTTGCTGTCCCGGCACATGATATATTCGTGTGCCATTGCCACTGATATTGCCCTTGATCCGGCAGCCCGTAATCGGACTCTCAGATGCTACCGGTTGCGGCAAGAGTTGCTGCTGCGCATTGATCGGTACCGACAAGGCACCGAGAATCTCGGTCTGCGGACCGCGTTGGCGCCAATCCCACGGTGCAATGAACGCGCCAGACCACAGGCCAACTTGCTGGGTGCGTGCGAGCTGTTCCTCACCAACATAAGCGTCTGAGTAGCGCCTGAAAGCGAGCGCCCAGCCGCCGCGTACCATCGCCGCATTGATATCGGCCTCGCCAACAAAACAAGTCATGATATGCCGATCATAGCGATCGATATCGTTACCCCTGCAGGTAACCGAGCGACCTTGGACAAGCTCGGTCAGCGCATCGCGAGCGACGATCCCGCAAGCGTAGGTGTTGTCGGCCTTGTCGATGCAAACCTGGTCAGTCTCTGGAGCATCGATGCCGTTCAGCCGGATCCTCGTGCCCTCTATCGATATGGTGTCGCCATCGGAAATTTTCGCGATGCCTGTTATTATCGCAGCTGGCGCGGCAACAGTCGGGCCAGCAAGCATTATAACGGTAATAAACGGAATTAGGGCGGGGCGAAGAATCATGGGCGTATTGTCCGCCGTTCTGGAATGGATTGAAAGGCGGCAGCAACTGAGGCGCCTTTTCCAGCATGATGCCCGTCAGCTGATCGAGCGAGACCCTGTTACTGCCTACTATGATGCGCAACGAGCTGCAGCTCGTGCCCGCTTTGCCGGTGATGGCCGGGCCTTCATGCATTGGGCGAAGGTGGCGGCGGAGGTAGCGCGAATCAGCAATGCACCGATGAACTATGAGATCGTCAAAAATATCGTCGACGAAGAGGAGCGTCGGGCGAGGCTATCGCCGAGGTAGACGAACGAGTCCGAGTTGTTCCGATAGTTCAATGGAAGCTCGCCTGAAACGTCGTCGCGGTCAGAGCGATATGGGCATCAAGTGGCGGGTGTAGTTCGAACGCCTTCGGCTCGCGCGAGAAGTTCCAGAGCCGGAGCAGGCGCCATTCTGACCGGCGTTCCTCGGCCACGGCCAGTTCATTACGAGTGATCAGGAAGGGCGTGCGCTCCCATCCGTTCGTCGTCTTCACCTCGATCAGGCGCGACTGCCCATCCGGAGCAAAGCTCTCGATATCATAGCCTGCGCCGTCACCGTCCTCTTCCGACACCCAACGTACCTTCTGCGCCAGATCCTCGCGCCCCACAGCCTGAAGCGAAGCCCGCTCATGCGCCAGCACACGTTCCTCGCCCGCTCGACCGAGCGCTCGGTTGCGCTCGTCCCGACCTGCGACATTGAATTTGCGGGCAATGTGCAGCATCTGCTCCAGCTCTTGCGGCGGTGGCTGATTGCTCAGCGTCGGCGGCGGGTCGATCCGGAGCTGCACGGCCTCCTGTAGGTCGGTGGTCGGCTGCGTGTCTGGCACCCGGCCGAGCCAGGCAGGATGAAACGCGAGCCAGCGCGCCACCGCATCGACCAGTGTCATCTGGAAATTGAACGCCGGCTTGTAGCCAGGGATCCATTCCTCGCCGAGCCCTTTCAGTACCGCACTGATGTTCTGGTGCTTGAACTCGATCGATCCTTCCGAACGCTCGTTGAGCAGCGGCAGGAGCGTCCGGCGATGCTCGGTCTTGCTGTAGCGGCGCCCGGCGATGTCGTCGGCCAGCATCGCGAAGTAATCCGCGACGATCAGGTCGTTCTCTTCATCTGTCCAAGGCCCATTCAACATAAGGCCAGGCTAAAGAGGCAAAAAGCGTTTGTCATCAGCGACCTCTGGCACTTCGTGTCCGTTTTTCAGCTTCAAAAAAGCGCCTTGTTTCACAAGAGCTCTCTGCAAAACGTCCACTATGAGTGTCTCTGTTCAAGCTGGCAGGTGGCGGCACCCGTTACAATCCGGGCGAAGGACCCAAGCACCAATGCATTGAAATCACGCTGTCTTTTCCGACCGAACTAAATCGGCCAAGGTTCGCACGGTTTGAGACAAAAGCCTTTCAGAGACTGAAAACTCACCCATCGGCAGTCTCGAAGGTTCGGTCGTCTCCACTAAACCCATTTGAAATCAAAAGGAATTTCGGCGCACAGAGCAGGCTGTGGGGAGTTCGCGATTTGATAGTGGCGGACAGAGAGGGATTCGAACCCTCGATAGAGTTTCCCCTATACACGCGTTCCAGGCGTGCGCCTTCAACCACTCGGCCACCTGTCCGTCCGCTCGCTGCCGGCGGTCAGTCCGGCGCGGATCGCTTTCCTGTTTCCATTCCGGCGAGACGGCGCGATATATACCGAGGTTTGCAGCGGGATCAACCGCTTTCTGACAGAAACTTGAAGGATTTCCCGCGCTGCGGCGAAGGATTGCGCAAGGCCGGCCGTCTTCCTATCTATAGGCAGGAAGAAAGCGGGGCGGAATTGCCGCTCGCGGGCTGCGCCGGGAGGGCGCGATGATACGGTTCGTCCTCAAGGCCATCAGCCTTTTCGCCCTCGTCGTCGCCATCATGGCCGGCACGATCGACGCGATCCAGTCGGTCTCGGCTTCCGAGCCGGTGCTGACGCCGCTTGCCGTCGCCTGGAGCACGGCGAGCCCCGATACGATCGCCCTCGTCGCCGACAGCATCATGCGCAACTTTCCCTATGCGTGGGATCCGGCGGCCATGTGGGTGCTTTCGCAGCCGGCCTTCGCCGTGCTGCTTATCGTTTCGCTGTTCTTCTGGGTGATCGCCTACAGGCGGCCGCCCGTCGCGGGCCGCTTCACCGCGTAAAGCCCGTTTCTCCAAGTCCGGCCAGGGAGGCCAGAATGTTCCTGATCGACATGTTCAACAAGAAGACCGCCATGCCCGCGCCCGAGGCAGCCCTGCCCGGCCGCCACGAGCCCATTGCGACATCCGAAACCCATTTCGTGAACGGCCATCCGCTAAAGGGGCCCTATCCGGCGGGCTACCGCACGGTGCTCCTCGGCATGGGCTGCTTCTGGGGCGCCGAGCGGCTGCTCTGGCAGATCCCCGGCGTCTGGGTGACGGCATCGGGCTATTCCGGCGGCTTCACGCCGAACCCCACCTATCACGAGACGACGACGGGGCTCACCGGCCACGCCGAAGTCGTGCTCGTCGTCTACGATCCGGCAAAGGTCTCGCTCGAAACCCTACTGAAGGCCTTCTTCGAGGCGCACGACCCGACGCAGGGCATGCGCCAGGGCAACGATATCGGCACGACCTACCGCTCGGCGATCTATGCCGGGGACGCGGGCGACCTTGAGACGGCGCGCCGCGTGCGCGACGCCTACCAGGCGGCGCTGACGGCGGCCGGGCGCACGGACCGCATCACGACGGAGATCGCCGAGGCCGGTCCGTTCTACTTCGCCGAGGAGGCGCACCAGCAGTATCTCGCCAAGAATCCGGGCGGCTATTGCGGCCTGCGCGGCACGGGCGTTTCCTGCGCCATCGGCTGATAGCGCCGTTATTCCAAGAGGTTATGGCCGCTACAGCGGAAGGGGAAACCCTTTGCCTGCAGCGGCCATATTTTTTACCAACTGAAAAATTTCTGGTGAATTTTTCCAGCAGCCGTGCAAGGATGCCGCCAGCCTGACCCGAGGGAAAGGGGTCGGTGGCTCCGTGCGCGCTGTTCCACGCGCCGCCCGGAAGGTCCCTATAAGATCAATAGCGAACAGGGCTGCACAATGAAGAAAACCCTTCTCACCCTTCTTGCCACCGCTGCGATGTCGGCCAGCGCGCTCGCCGCGGACATCAA
>Ga0222423_1001113_pt1 | contig 13517 bp, 10 predicted proteins | sample 3A0metagenome_FD_182472 | JGI IMG/M metagenome (GOLD analysis project Ga0222423, IMG submission 182472) | Enriched microbial communities from leaf-cutter ant dump, University of Wisconsin, Madison, United States - 3A0 (version 2) | ecosystem: Environmental > Terrestrial > Nest > Insects nest >...
GTAGCGGAAAACCTGACGGTCTGCTACGTCAGGCGCCTCGCTGCGAACTGAACCTCACCACCGTAGCCGATTGGTCCTCATCCGCGCGCACAGACCAGCACCACCGCGATCTCGCGGCTGCTTGTTCTGCTTCCGGCAAGCCGGAGCATCTGTCGTAATTGTCTCATGGTTAGCCTTCTCCTTGCCGGCATCAAACTCTCCTCGTGTACCGGGAGCTTGATGCCAAAGTTGCTGACCCAAGGGGTATTGTTAGAGCCGAGAACCGGCCGGTAATTGATTGGAATCCTGGCCGGCTTCAAATCGGAAGGGTAGCCGGTAATTGATCGGAATGCGGGCCGGCTTCAGATCGGAATCCGCACCCGCGCCAACAAGAGCCTCAAATATGCCGTCGATCTCGCCCGCAAGTACCACTTTGGTCTCGATATGGCGGGCGGCGCGCGTTGGAAACTATTTACACACGGGCAGGTGCGTCGCCAGCTTGTCTTCTTCAAGACCCTATCGCCGCGTTACCGCTTTCACGGAAAAGTCAGCGGCGCGGAGACACGGGCGATATTTGGCAAAGCGCGCGCCTCCCTCAACCCCGTCGTCTGAGAGGAACCCTTCGGGATTGCGCCGGTGACAGCTATGCTGTGCGGCACGTCGGTACTGCCACACCGCGGGGCTATGGCAAAGATCATCACTCTCGAAACCGGCAGTCTTTTCGAGACGGACGCCCAGTTTGCCGCCGCGATAGACGCGACCTCCGCCCTCTCGCCGGCCAAATGCCGGGATGATGCGCCAACTCCGGCACTACCGAGCCGATCACGGTCATGCGTGCCCCGGCAATCTCAATGTCAATACGACCCGCGGCATCGTGAGCGACATCCGGCGGCGAACTCTTCGAAGACGTTCTGTAGCCAATCACCGTCACCGGCACGAACATCGCCTGCTGAGGATAGATCGCTGACAGGTCAGCCCGGCTTCGCGGTGCCAGGCACTCAGCAAGCTGCGATTGACGCCCTAGCACCGGGCGAGGGCCGAGATATTCACATCAGGTTCCGCGCTTTCGGCAAAAATACTCGCCTTCTCTTCGTCGGTACAATTCCGCCGCTGCCGCTGACCGGTGTTCACTTCGATCCGGCAATACTTTCCCTCATGCATGGCTACAAACATGGCACCAGCGCGATCTCCAACCATCCCAATCCCCTCTTGTCGATGACGGCGCTTATCTCGCCCCCTGGATCACAAAAGGAAAGGTCGGCGGTTCGTCGCGCTCACGCCCTAATCAGCCGCGAAGCGCCCTGCGCAGTCAAAATTATCAACTTGATTGCAGTTTTCAAATGTGGCTTAGCTCGACCGCAAAAACCGCCGATGACGACACGATTGCGTCGGCTGGCAATTTGGCCAAAGGTCGACTGATCCGATGCTATTCAACTCTCTAGAATACATTTTCATTTTCCTACCGGTTACGGCGACGATGTATTTTCTGCTTCAGAGCACTAAAGGAGAGTATGCAAGTCGAGTCTGGCTGGTGTTCGCAAGTCTAGCCTTCTATTCCGTTTGGGGATTCGCGTTTCTCCCCGTCCTCCTAACGTCGATTTTGACGAACTATCTACTCGGTGCTGCCCTAATAACGATCCCCAGCGGTAAATTGCTGAGAAAGGGAGTGCTTTTTGCTGGAATCACATTCAACGTTTCTCTTCTCGGGTATTATAAGTATGCAAATTTTATTGTTGATACGTTGAACGATGCCACAGGCGCTGGACTCGCTCTGAAGGAAATCGGCCTACCGCTTGCTCTAAGCTTTGTTACTTTCCAGAAAATTGCTTATCTGGTTGACTGCTATAGAGGTTTTGCAACACGGTACAACTTCATTAATTACGCGCTGTTCGCGACCTTCTTTCCCCAACTCATCGCCGGACCGATCGTCCACCATCGAGAGATCATTCCTCAGTTCGAAGACCCCACTCGCCGCCGCGTGGACTGGAAGAACATAGAGGTGGGTATAGCGGTATTTTCCCTCGGCCTTGCGAAAAAATTGCTAGTTGCAGACCAACTTGCCGTCTGGGCAAATGCCGGCTTTGCATCCGCCGATACACTAACTTTTGCCGATGCTTGGTGCACCAGCCTAAGCTACACGTTCCAACTGTATTTCGACTTCAGCGGGTACGTTGACATGGCGATCGGCTCCGCGCTCATTTTCAATATACGCCTGCCGATCAACTTTCACTCACCATACAAATCCGTAGATATTCAAGACTTCTGGAGGCGTTGGCACATAACGCTGGGAGCTTTCTTGCGAGACTACATATACATTCCCTTGGGAGGGAACCAACGCGGAAAGGCTCGCCTTTACGTCAATCTGTTCCTAACATTCGTGATCGGGGGTATATGGCACGGAGCGGGGTGGATGTTTATCATTTGGGGTGCATTACACGGCGCTGCGTTAGTCATCCACCGGATGTGGAAAGGAGCCGGTTTAGCCCTCCCCTCCTTCGTTGCTTGGCTCGTTACCTTTAACTTCGTCAACGTTACGTGGGTTTTTTTCCGTGCCGAGAACATGGATAGTGCCCTGAACATCTTGAAAGGCATGATCACACCATTCTTGGCTCGCGTCCCCGGAAAGGCATTGGAGGCCTTGTCGGGTCATATATTACAGATCGGCCTCTTCGTCGCATCTGCCCTGGCTATCTGCATACTGCTTCCGACGGCTCTTCGCTTCGCTACAGACCGACAAAACACCCCCGCGACGTTCGTCCTCTGCGGCCTGGCATTTGGCGCATCAACGCTGGCGTTATTGGCAATCAATGCCGCTCCTTCTCAATTCCTCTACTTCAATTTTTGACGATGAGAAATATAACGGCATTTATTGCGAGTTCAATCCTCACAATGCTGAGTGCATTTGCCTTGTGGGCACTCTCACTTGGCTATTACGCTCCTGCCGAACACTGGCTATATGATCTTCTGAGAGCAAAACAAGCTATTGCCGAGCGGACTAAAAGCCCAAGGATATTAATAATATCCGGATCCAACGCTCTCTTCGGGATAAGCAGCACGGAATTCTCCGCGATTGTCGGATTGCCAGTAGTTAATCTCGCGAGCCATGCGGGACTCCCCTTGTCATTTCATGCCGATGTTGCGATAGCCAATGCGCGCGCCGGCGATGTCGTCGTTATGCCGCTGGAGTATGCATACTACTCCGCTACGGAATCTCCCTCAGAATGGCAGCTACGAAACCTTGAAACATGGGGACGAGCGTTTCTATTCCGCCACCCGAGAACAGCACTCCTCTTTTTTCGCGCGACATCCCCCTATGCTGTGATCGAACGACTTTACTGGCGAAAGTCGATCCCAAGTGACGGTGACGAAGCGATCACCTCCGTTCTTTCATCTACAATGAACAAGCCGTTTAACAAGTATAGCTATAAATCTATTAATTCGCATGGCGACATTGTAGGAGCAATAGGTAGCCTTTATCAAGACAATGTCGCATACACTGAAGGTAATGTAACTGAATATTCTCTGTCAGAGATTTCCGCATTAAAGAAACAATTGGAAGGTAGGGGAGCGCACATATTTTTAACTTGGCCCGTATCAATTCAGAATCCACTGTTCGACCTTTCGAGAGGTCACGATAGGGCCATTGTTGCCAAGATTCAGAACCGCCTTTTGGATATGGGTTTAAAAATAAACTGTGCAATAGACGCATTTAATTATCCTCGCGCTCTCTTCTTCGACACTAAATACCACCTCAACGCTGCGGGCAGTTCTAGACGGTCCTCTGATCTAGCAAAATGTGTGACCGAGTCAGGAATACTGAAGGGCAACAGTGTCAAACGATAAAACGCACTCTGGTCTGCCCCTATGGGGTGATCCGGTTTGAATGTTAATGCATACTCGATCTGCTGGCCACGGCTGGTGTTGAAGCAGGTCCATTCCGGCGAGGCCAAACAGAGGCTTCGGGGGACGGGACGGTGGCTTGTAGCCCAGCGATGAGTGCGGCCGCACAGTATTTTAGTGACGTCGCCAGTTTTCGATGACGATCTCTGCCTCCTTGAGCGTGTAGAAGATTGTAATATGCCGCCTCGCTGACTTCGACTCTTTGGCCTTCCCAAAGTGCGGTGAATCTGAATCGTAATCCTCCGGTGGAGGCCGCGGGTTACGCCGCTTGAGCGTTCAGCGTAACGGCCCGATTGCTGCCGCGGGGGATATGTCTTGACGCGTGCGGCGATCTCTTCGTCGAGGACTGACCGAGAATGGCATCGAAGAACTTCAAAGCCTACTCGCCGACATCAGGAGGTGGAACGGCGGTATCCGCGAGTTCCTCATCGACACACAGTGCGATCCTGAAATAATCGACCGCATCATGGCTGATGAGATGAAACGCGGCCTATAACTTCCATCTCTTGGCACCCGAAAATGCGTTCGCCGGACGCTTACGATCATCTCGTCAACCGGATCGACGAACTCCTGCCGTGGAACCTGCAAGGTCCGTCAGAAATGGCCTGACCGGACGCTTACAAATCATACGACGACATCGTCGATCATTGCTGCGATGCCTGGCGGAAGCTCGAAAACAAGCCATGGCGCATCATGTCGATCGGGCGCAGAAAATGGGCCAATGGGTTTTTATCATTGAGGGGCCGTATAAAGGGCCGATTGACATTGATACCGTAAGGGAACACAGCTAAAAGTCTGCATTTCTGGCAAAGAACCAATACTTAAAACCATCGAACCTTGTCGAACTATCAATCTCTTCCGAGTTCTTCACTGCCTACCACGGTGAGACGGTTTCGTAAGTTTTTTTGGCTTTGCGGCTTCACTCTTTCATTTCATTTGATCGTCGGCTTCAGGTATGAACTGGAAAACTTTGCTGAAGACTTTGACGATAGGTATCAATTGCCACCCTGCCGGACGCCAACTTGCGCGATGCAGCATTCGGTAGAGCTTGATATTTTGATCAATGATCCGCCGATAAGAACCGGTGCTAAGCCCCCCCAGACCCATATTTAGCCATCGCTTGTCATCGACGTAGATATTCAGATCTTTGAACAAAACGCCCATTTTGACGAGCCAAAGGGAGTCCAAGGCGAGATCATCACGGGCTTCCGCTTCGAAAGGACCAACAACATCATATATCTTGCGGCGAAGGAATAACGAGAAATGCGGTGGCAAAATGCCGGCCTTTATTGATCGACTCGTGACTGCCTTAGGGAACCACCGTCTCTTAACTTTCCCATGCTGGTCGACAAATTTGCACCCCATGCAATAGCCATGGAGGCGCTCATCCGAGCCAATAACCTTGAGAACGTCCTGAAATATCTCAGGGTGAGATATGAAATCATCGGACCCTTGAAGATAGATTATGCTCCCTGAGGAATTTTCCACTCCGTGGTTTATCGCATCAAAAATTCCCTTATCATTATATTTCAGTCGGACAACCCGAGCGTCTTCTATACTGTCGTAGTAGTCCAACAAATCCTGGTTGCTGGACTTACCATCAACGATTATGACTTCAATCTCCGCATCAGATGCCAGGATACTGGAGATCGCCTTCGAAATTCTGTTGTCGTTATAGTTTGGTATGATGACGGTAATCACTCAGGAAGCCCTTTATCCCTCAAGATATATTCGATTAGATCAAAAATCCCTTCCTTGATTTCAACAGTCGGCTGCCAACCCAGCTCTTCGCGCGCAAGCGCATAATCCGCAAAACGCCCGATATCGCCTGTTGGTTTATCTGTATCAAAAGAAATTTTATCTACGGCAATCTTCGGGTGAGATATAATAATCTCAGCGACCTCTCGGATCGTCGTGCAATAATCAGGGCCAATCATGAAACTGCTCACGGGGCCATCATATTTCAACGCCCGAACAACCGCATTGGCTACATCGCTCACGTGAAGAAACGCTCGTCCCTGGTCACCTGTGCCCCAAACTCCCAAGACTCCCGATTCGCTCTCAATCGAACGATTGATAAGCGAAGGAATTACCTGAGACGTTTCGTCGTCATAAACGCAGGGGGCTCCATATACGTTATGTAGATCCAGAACGCACAGTTTGGTCGAACTGCCCTTCACAGCCAGCTGCAGTTCCAGTTCGCCTATTAGCTTGCTCCATCCATAGCCAGATTCAGGATGGGCCGGAAATTTATCAACCTCTCGCAATACTGATGTCGAGACATCACGCTGCATTTCTTGAGGATAGGAGCAGGCCGTTCCCAAATAGATTACTTTGCTTGGCCGCCTCTCAGCGATGATGGAGCTGACCTGAGAATTGATTCTATTATTTTGCCTAAAGACCGAGTACTCTTTGGAAAAAACATAACCGATTCCGGCGACAATATCTGCAATGTGAATTACGATATCATCACTCGTCATGTCTTTCGACCATTCGATGGACTCTGCGATATCGACGTTTCTGAACTCAAAATTCCTGTGTGACAAAAACCGTTTGACGTTCTTCTGCTTACCGCGCCAAAAATTATCGACACCCACCAGCCTATGACCACTCGCAAGTAATTCAGCCGTCACGTTAGTGCCGATCATGCCAGCCGAGCCGGTTACAAAAATTCTAGACATCTAGTTTCGTTTCTTTCTGTTGTTTGATGGGAGCAATAAGGAGGCCTGCAAGGAGAAATAATGGTGGGTAGCCCACTGGTAAAGGCGATATAGCGATCAACCCCCAAATTGACACTGCACCAAGCGCGAGAGGCCATACTTTTCGTGTAACTGCACTGTTTCTGAAGACCAAAATAGCCAACCCCATATAGGTAAGGAGTGCAATATACCCCAAATCCAATAGTGTAGATGCTACAAGAGAGTGAATGCTACCATTCAACTTCGGATCAATATGTTCCCGCAATTTCAGCACCCATTGTGGCACAAATTTAAACACGCTCAACCCATCGTGGCCAAATTTGAGCGTGCCGGGACCCAAAAAATCAAAATTCAGTACTACCAAGAGACCAACCGCGTTGTAATATATCCTCGTATTCAAGCTGGCGTCTTCTAACATACTGCCCTCTTGGACCAGGTTTTGCAGGTCTTCTCTTCGCTCAAGAGTTTCATTCTCTAGAATATTTCCAGGTCCTAGAATTTGGTAATGCATATTATCTACAGCAGATTGGCCGAAAACCATCACAGTGATCAAAGCTATTGATCCCGCGACAACGTGTGAGCGCGCTGACAAGATGATCTGCATAAACACGAGCATGAGGACTGCACTCATCAAAATGAATGCAGTTCCCGAACGAGACAACAGAAAACCATACACGGTTATTACGGTGGCAACATAGAAGTGAAACTGGGTTATCTTTCCGGTAACCCGAAACCAAAAGACAACAAGAAATGTTGCGGCCACGGTGACCGAAAATAGAGCTGACTCTGGCGCGAGAGAGGGCGGACCCCTGCCGATCGATATTTGTTGTCCAGCGACCATCCACTCAAATGTATGCGGAAAAAATAGCTGAGTTTCAGCGGATGCAACCCAAATAGTCAACGCTAAAGTAACATAATCGGCTTTCAAGTTGGGCAGCCATTTGGATCCAAACCAAATAAACAATATGGCGGATAGATATTTTAATAGCATGACACCGTCGATCGGCTGCTTGCCGAGTTTCAGAAGCTGGATGCACACAATTAAGATAAATGCCGCAATAAATGCCAATTCGCTGGCTAGCAGTTTCTCTCTGTAAATTACCTTTCTAATCCCATAAGCGGCAGCAAAGATGAGACAGGCCGCCGACGCTACTGGCTGTGCGCCCTCCCCGGTAATATTTGGAATATACGGAAAAAGGCAACAAAATAATACGACGTATTCAGCTACTCTAATAATCCCATGCGCCTGAAAAGACCGACGCCAAAATTCAAAGGCAAATGGCATCTGGCATTACTCGTAGCTATTTAGAATTTTGTCCTTGAGGCGTTCTTTTACATTATGAAGCATCGTTTGTATGGCCAAGGTGAGCGATTTCCGCTCAGGGGTCCCCGCCTCCACCTTTCCGAGCAAATTATCTCTTAGGCGTTCATATTTATCCGGCCAAATATCCTCGATATATTCCCAAGATTGTTCTGTATCATCTGTCGCATGGATAAAGCTATCGAGGGATTCGTCATACTTTGCCCTTAGGCTCGTCTTCAGTAGGCGAATACGGGCGTGTTTCGTGCCTGATCGAGCATTCGTAGAAACTGACTGCTTGCGATCTATCAAGATATAAGCCGTGCGCGGCAAATAGTATTCTTTTCGCTCACTCTTGACGTACCAATTTCCACCTCGCAAGGTTCTTGCGAAATGGTCAACTTCTGGGTCAGTGAGGACCTTTTTTTCGATGATTTCGAACCCCTGTTGACGAACCATATCCTCAATTTCATCAACCCAGTTATTGATGGAGGCAATTTCTTTGAGGATGACCACGCTCAGGCCGATTTCCTGCACCTTCCTGCCCGCAAAATAATTCCAGCGTACCCACTTATTTAGACGCGAGATTGCCGCGAGAGTGTCAAGTTTCGGTACATAATTCACTTCAGCCAGAATGCGTTCCAACGCTTCTAGGTCGTCGGCCGCCTTCATCTCGGCCTTGTTGGCTATCGCCAATAGATGAGCTTTATAATCATTCTCCGGGCGCGAATTCTCGGCTCCCGGGAATTTTGCGGATGGAATACCCGCGAAAAATCCCTTGTGAAATAAGATGTGATAAATAAATGAGTAAAAATAGTCTTTTGGGCTGGGTATGCGAGCGCCAATCGGGCCGGTTGTGGCGTTATTCAGCATCGAGTTTGCAAGCGATGGCAAATAATAAGGCATATCACCCGAACCTGGAGCAGGCCCATAAACTGTGTGCAAATCCACGGGAATGCGGCCGGGATTTTCGCGAAGAAAATTCCTAACATTGGGCGCATCTTCATCGGCAACCAACACATCGATGTCGCCGCCGGAGGGGCGGTTAAGCGCTGGAAACTTCTCAAAAAAGCGCGGGATTACATAACGTATGTTGCTCTCATTGAGAAAATTTATCAGGCCTGTCGAGCCCAAGTCCTCACGAATGGAAAGATAGATGGGACTTTGCACCTGCGCGCTGACATTCTCAATTACTAGCCATCGACTCGATTTGCCGCTTTCCAGAACGAACTCTCGTACGCCATGGACTGCAACCATTCGTTTTGATATTCGCCGTACGAGCCCAATCAGCGCATAAACGCTGGTCAGCGTCGGCCGCAGTCTGACCAGTACGTACTTTGAGTTGTTTGGATATTTGGCAACTAGAACCTTTGCCGCCTCATTGTCAAGAAATGTGACCGTGGCACCAAACCGTGAAATCTCATTTAGCGCACCGAGCTTCGGTCCTGTGTCGTCTACATCGTCTCTTGGTTTCGCTGTCGTGGACCAGTAGAACTGGCTGCGGCCAACCTCCTTGTCCCTTACTGATTTTGGAACGCCATCACTCAAGCCAAAACAAGCAACGCTTTCTACGGCCAGCAATCTATCGAGCTCTAGGGTTGTCATATGGTTGTGACGTTTCTCTTGCATAATCCTGCTCGTAACCGCAGTTCGAAGGGAAGTTTGGATGCTGGAGCAGCAACTCAAATCAGAGGAAAGTTTCCTACAACGCAGTCAAGGTCTTCGTTGGCTGTAACTACTTTGGAATTCCGCACATTGGCAAGCTGGGCTAACCATAAATCCATTTGAAGCCAGGCATCGTTCCACCAGTTTTTCTGACTGGTATCAAATTGCCAATTCTTCAGCGTCACGTTTAGATCGGAATTTGTGCCCGCCTCTCGCCGAAAGTAACGTCGTGCGGCGACCTCAGGATTAATCTTCAGCCAAACGGAATCGATCTTGAAAGGCTTCAAATCCTGCATGAGCGCATCATTGAGTTGGGCACGAACGGCTGGGTTCGTGAAAGTCTGCAATCGTATCGAATTGTACAAAAAGCCCTCATCAATGATCACTGTTTTCCCCGTGGCCAGGGAAAAAAGCGAGCCGGCCAGATATCGGATAAGCTGATAATTCAGAATCCCCACCACATAGACAAAGAAACGACTGTTCGACGCCTCAGAAAGCCGCACGTCCGCCGCCGAGCGCGCCAAAGCAACCAAATATCTTCTAAAAATAATCAGCACGAATGGAGTCAGAACCCAACAGGTCACCCTCAATGCCAGATGTGAATAAAGCCCGGCATAGTCCCGAAAGTTTGTGCACTGTGAAAGCCTCTTTATCGAGGACCTTCCTTTGATCAGGGATACGCGATCCGTCTTAGAGAAAGACAGGCTCTGAGACAATGTCGTCTTGCCACCGCCGGGTAGTGATAAGATTTCGGTTACTTTGGCTTTTTCAATCATCTATCTATTCACCTTCAGCACACGCCTTGCAACGCTAAGCTTGAGAAGGGCGGCCCAAGCCGTCAATGACAACGAGTTTGAAATGGCAGCACCCATAATTCCGAGCAGACTAATTAATATGGCACTCAACACCATATTCGAAATCGTTACCCAGACCGTTATTCTGGCTGCATAACTTTGTTGGTTGGCAAGAGCAAGTACCTGCATGTTCGGCCCCATTGCTACATGCGCCAATCTTCCTACCACCAGAAGCAACGCAACCATGTAGACGCCCTCATAGTCCTGCCCCAAATAGGCTGGAATAAGGCGGGATCCAAACGCCAGCAATCCTAGGAAACAGAACGAGCCAAATGTGACTGAGACAAGCGTTACCATGCGCGTATCTCTCGTCAGCTTCAGAAGCTCATTTTGCTTAATATACCAGGACATCCTTCGACTGAAAATAATTGTCAGGACCATTTGCGGAAATGCAACGAGCAGAGCAAATTGCATGCCGATTAAGTAAATTCCAGAATCGTTGGTTCCCAGAAAGAAACCAACGAGGAACAAATCTCCGAAATTCTTGATCCCCTGCAGCAAGTTAATAGAGACGAATGGAAGCCCATTCAAAATCGTCCGCTTGAAGGCCAATATTTTTTGCCGACTTAGGCTACCCTTCAGTGGGGTAGCAAATTGGTAGGCTGCCAAGCCAAGGGCACATACGAGTGCCAATGGATAAGCGATGTTGATGAAGTCAGAGTCTGTGAACGCAACGGATAGTGGGAGCAGCAGGATAATCGCGAATATCCGAAAGGAGCCTTCCATAAACTGAGACAGTTGGACACTTCCCCAGCCCCTGAGGTAAGCAGCTGCAACTAGGCATACGCTTATTGCGGGTGCGCAAAAGATGACGGGGAAATAGTGATTTTTAATCAGGCCGGAGGCCCAAAAAATAGCCAATACTGTAGAGTACAACAAAGACCCTATTGCGACGATCATCAAGCCGCGCGCCAAGAGACGGCTCGATTCCCGGCTTTGATTTCGGAAAGAATACGTTGATGCCTTCCTTAGTATAATTTCCGGCACCCCAAAAGCCAAAACAGGACCGAAAAATAATTGTATGCCGATTGCGACACTATACTCCCCATATAAATTAAGCCCAACAATTTTTGCAATGTATATATTAACTAGAAACATCCCAACGATTGGGATTAGCTTCAACATAGATACATTTATTAACTTGAATATGCTGCGAGAATTTATCTGATTACGGTAAGCATTTAGCATTTAACTTTCTCGCAACCGAATGAATCTATCAATTCACGATTCCAATAACAGAAGCTATCCCAGTAGATTAAGTTGGGCTGCGAGGCGTATACCGCATTACATGCGCCAGCGTGGTTCGCACGGATGCGCGGGTATATAAGATTTTCCGCCGGTATTGTCATCCTATTTCCCAGTCCCGATCAGGCCAATTACCAAGAGGGTAATCCTTCTCGTTTGGACCGGGGTTATAGGTAGAATTCAAGCTTCCATCTTCAGTATTTGAGGAGATGTAATACGGGAAGGAAGTTGCCGTGACCGGGCATGACCCAGGACAAACGCAGCTGACCTATGCCAAACCAATCGCTTCATACCTATTTGTTGTTGGCCTCGTTTTCAAGGAACCACTTGTAAACCATACCGACCCCCTCGGTCAGCCCGATTGAGGGCTTCCAGCCCATTGCAGCCAATTTGGCATTGCTCATCAGCTTGCGTGGAGTACCGTCAGGCTTGGAGACATCGTGGGCGATTTTTCCTTCGAACCCAACAACGCGGCACACCAACTGAGCAAGTTCGGCAATCTCTATATCTTCGCCTGAACCAACGTTCACATGCTGATCGCCGGAATAATGATTCAACAGATAAACCAATGCATCGGCACAGTCATCCACATGAAGAAATTCCCTTCGCGGCTTTCCAGTTCCCCAGATGACCAACTCAGGCGCACCCTCGACCTTTGCTGCATGTGTCTTCCGTATCAGGGCCGGAAGTACGTGGCTTGAATTGAGATCGAAATTATCGCCAGGCCCATAGAGGTTGGTCGGCATAGCCGAAATATAGTCTCGATTAAACTGCTTGCGGTAGGCCTGAGCAAGCTTAACACCAGCAATTTTCGCAATCGCATACCATTCATTGGTAGACTCCAACGGTCCGGTCAGCAGGCTGTCTTCTGTGATTGGCTGAGGTGCCATCTTTGGATAGATGCAGCTCGAGCCAAGGAAAAGCAGGCGGTCTACGCCAGCGCGATGCGATGCATCAAAGATGTTTGTCTCGATCTGCAAATTCTCGAGCAAGAAGTCTACCGGATAAGTGTCGTTCGCCAGGATACCTCCAACTTTGGCAGCCGCAACGACGACAATATCCGGACGGTTTCTCTCCAGAAATCGCTCCACATCAGCCATACGGCGAAGGTCTACGTCCCTGTGTTGAGCGGTAATCGTCTCACAACTCTCTTGCGTGAGACGTCGCACCAAAGCTGACCCTACCATCCCGCGATGGCCGGCGACCCAGACTTTCTTGCCCTCCACGCGACTCATTCATTCACCTCGCGCCACCATGATTTGCCCAATAGGCCAAATCGGCCTCAACCATTTCACCTGCTAAATTCTTAACGCTCGTTTTATGAGACCAGCCAAGCTTCTGCTGAGCCTTTGTTGGATCGCCTAGCAAAAGGTCGACTTCGGTTGGTCGGAAATAGCGCGGATCAACCTCGATGAGACACTCGCCTGTCGCACTGTCGTAGCCTTTTTCATCGACACCCTCTCCCTTCCAGCCGATCCGGATGCCGACGTGTTCGAACGCCCATTCAACGAATTGCCGCACTTGAGTGGTCTTACCGGTCGCCAAGACGTAGTCGTCGGCCTTTTCCTGTTGCAACATCAGCCACATGCCTTCGACATATTCTCGAGCATGGCCCCAGTCGCGTTCCGCATCGAGATTGCCGAGGTAGAGTTTCTTTTGAAGACCTAGCTTGATTGCCGCCGCGGCCATCGTGATCTTGCGGGTGACAAATGTTTCGCCTCGCATCGGACTTTCATGGTTGAACAGAATTCCGTTGGAGGCATGCATGCCGTACGCTTCGCGATAATTCACCGTGACCCAGTAAGCATAGAGCTTTGCCGCAGCGTAGGGAGAACGCGGATAGAACGGTGTCTTTTCCGATTGAGGGATCTCTTG
>Ga0222423_1001114_pt1 | contig 13514 bp, 6 predicted proteins | sample 3A0metagenome_FD_182472 | JGI IMG/M metagenome (GOLD analysis project Ga0222423, IMG submission 182472) | Enriched microbial communities from leaf-cutter ant dump, University of Wisconsin, Madison, United States - 3A0 (version 2) | ecosystem: Environmental > Terrestrial > Nest > Insects nest >...
ACCCCGCCCCGGTGCCGCACGTTCGCCGGCGCCCGCACCGGGTGACCCAGGCCCGCGGCTCGGTGGTCCCGCAGCTGCGCTGGAACATCAAGAACGCTGCGGTCCCGGGACCGCCCGGCGACGAGTGGGGCGACACACATTTCATCGAGTCACTCTCGAACGCCCTGCGCGCCGCCGGGCAGGAGGTCGTCACGTCGCGGCACGGTGCGCACACCACGCCGCAGCACGCAATCGATGATGTCAACCTCGTGATCCGCGGACTGGATCGGGTACCACCGCAGCCAGGCAAGACCAACGTCCTGTGGGTCATCAGCCACCCAGACGACGTCACCGTTGAGGAGGTCCGCCAGTTCGACCTCGTCTTCGCGGCATCGCTGCCGTGGGCACGTCACATGTCAGAGCTCTCCGGCTGTGAGGTCCGGCCGCTCCTCCAGGCGACGGACCCGTCGAGGTTCCACCCGCCAGTTCCGGAGGCGACTCGAGGGGACCGCATCACGTTCGTGGGGCAGGCCCGACGGTCCGAACCACGCAAGATCGTCATGGACGCCCTCGGCGCAGGCCTCGACCTGGACGTGTGGGGGCCGCGATGGGGGCAGCACATCGATGCCTCCCACATCCGAGGCAGCTACTTCCCCAACGAGCGGCTCGGTTCCATGTACCGGTCCTCGGCGCTGGTGCTGAACGATCACTGGTCGGACATGCGGGCCTCGGGATTCATCTCCAACCGCCTGTTCGACGCGGTCGCGTGCGGCGCCCGGATCGTCAGCGACGACGTCGACGGGGTCGAGGAGATCTTTGAGGGCTCCGTCCGTGTCTATCGGACAGCGGAGGACCTGGAGGCGTTCCGTGATCCCAGGGCACTGGTCTCAGCGTTCCCGGACGACGTCGAGCGAGCCGCGATCGCTCGCCGGGTCATCGCAGAGCACAGTTTCATGCATCGCGCCGAGCAGCTGTTGGCGGCGGTCGTCGAGCACCGCCGGGCGGCGCAGGTGGGACGCAGGGCCACTGCGCGCTCCGTCGCGACGCGCGAGCGGGCCGAGGTCCACGAACCCGAACGCCGCTGCGTCTACACGGCGCTCTTCGGCGGTTACGAGCGACCGACGCCGCAGCCTGCCTTTGGGGCAGACCCGATCGCTCGCATCCTCTTCACCGACGATCCAGCGATGCGGAGCGACGACTGGGAGGTGCGAATCGTCGAGCGTGCGCTTCCCGCCGACTCCGTGCGCAGCAGCCGGTGGCCGAAGGTCCTGCCGCACCTTGCGCTGCCCGACTTTGATGTGTCCCTCTACATCGACAACTCGGTGCAGCTGCGCGTACCCCCGTCTCGCGTGATCGACGATCTCCTACCCGCGGAGGCTGTGTTCGCGTTACTGGCGCACAGCTATCGAGGCTCGGTCCTCGAGGAGGTCGAGGCCGTCATCCCGGTGAAGTTCGACTCCGAGGAACGCATCCGCGAGCAGGTCGCGCACTACGCAGACATCGCCCCGGATGCGCTCAGCGCGCAGACCCTGTGGGGTGGGATGCTGCTGAGGCGGCACCACGATCCTGTCGTCGTCGAGGCCATGCAGGTGTGGTGGAGGCAGATCCTGCGCTACTCGCGTCGTGACCAGCTGTCGCTACCGTACGCGCTGCAGGTGGCCGGCCTGCAACCGACCATCCATCTCATCGACAACAAGGAGAGTGACCTTCACACGTGGCCGGTCGCTGTCGACCGGGTTCGGCAGCGAGCCTTCACGGCGTAGCCACGCGCAAGGATCGGTGCCACTCCACCTGGCGGGCTATTCCGTCGTCGACCCGGACGGTCGGGGCGTAACCGAGGAGATCGGCTGCCCGCGACCACGAACCCGCTGTCTCCACCTGCTCTCCGGGGGGAGGGGTGACCGACTGCACGATGGGCTCGATGCCGAGGTGCCGGCCGATCATGGCAACCGCGTCGGCGATGGCGATGGACTCACCCCCTGCGATGTTCAGGACCTCGCCACCGCTCGTCCTCTCGACGGCGAGCGCGGTGGCCGTCGCGACGTCCGTCACGTACGTCGCCGACCGGCGGTACGACCCGTCGCCATACACCGTGACAGGCCGGCCGTCGAGCGTCGCCTCGATGAACTTGTGGTACGCCATGTCCGGTCGCTGACGCGGCCCATACACGGAGAAGTAGCGCAAGACGGTGGTCGCTATGCCACGCTCGCGCTCGTACGCCCGGAGGAGTTCCTCCGCGGCGAGGTTCGACGCGCCGTAGGGCGATGCGGGCTGCCGCGGGAGGTCCTCGTCGCCGGCGACGTGCTTTCCGTAGATCGACGAGGTCGATGCCTGCACGAAGCGGGGCACGCCGGTACGCAGGCACGCGTTCGCCAGCCGCCCGACCACGGTGACGTTGAGGTCCATGTACAGGCCGACCTCGTCCCAGCTGCGGGACATCCCTGCGATGCCGGCCTCGTTGACGACGACGTCGCTCCCGGCGACGACGTCGTCGAGGCCATCGGTTCGTAGGTCGAGCTCGTGGAGCTCGACGCCGTCCAGGGCGCCGACTTCGGACCAGTTCGCCCGCTTGGTGGCAGCGGAGTACGAGTCGGCCAGCATGCAGTCGACCGCGCGCACGCTGTGACCGCGGCGAACCAGCTCGGCCACGGTGTGGGAGCCGATGAAACCGGCAGCACCGGTGACGACGATATTCACGTTACCTCTGGGGAACCTGGACCGATGTGGGGTGACCAGGCTACGGGCTCGTTGCCGAACGTCGTCCCGATTCAGCCGTCGCCGCGGCGTGGCCTATCCTTCCGCGGGGCAGGACGATCGGATTGTGGCGAGAGGTAGGGGCGTGGCTGACGTCAAGATGATCGTCCGGCGAGGTGTGGCGGTCCCCGGGCGTGCGGTGCTGCGAGTACTGCCTGCGCCGGTCGCGCGTCGTCTTCGCAGGCTCGTGCGGACAAACCCGCGTGCGTTGCTGCGGTACGACCTCGTGGGCGACGAGCTGGTCATCGGTGGGCAGTACGCGGCGCGGAGCTGGAACGTCGACGCGCTCGAGGTCTGGGCTCGTCGGACGGGTCGCGGCCTCGAGGTGACAAACGACGTCACGGGTGGCGGCTTCGACTTCCGGGTGTCGTTGTCCCGTGTCCTCTCGGAAGTTGCTTCGAGCGACGACGACGTCGACCTGACCCTGCTGCTCACGAGTGTCGACGGGACGTCGCGGCGGGTGCCGCTCGGCCGGTTCGAACGCGTCGAGCGCCCGCAACGCCGGCTCGAGACGGTCGTCGAGGGGACACCGGTGGTCGTCCAGAACTCGCGGACCGGCGTGCTCTCCGTCGCCTTCGGTGAGATCGAGCAGGTGGCGCCGGCGTCAGCGACCCGCTCGCTCCAGCATCGAGACGAGCAGATCCTGGTCGAGCTGGAGGTCTCGACGCGCAACGCCGTCGTCTCAGCCGCGAACCTCGTCGCGACCGGACGTCAGTCGGGAGTCCGCCACACGTCGCCGCTGAGGGTCACCGCCGACCGTGAGGCGAGCACGCGGAAGAACGGCCGCCTGGTTCATCAGGTCGTGGGGCACGTCTCGGCCCTGGAGCTCGCCGCGCTGCTGCCGTCGGCGGAGGAGACCGTCGACCTCCACGTCGTCACGAACCCGGGGGAGGCGGACGAGCGCTGGGTGCGGGTCCGCGTGCCGAAGGGCCGGCGCGGCCGGAGGATGCGATCCGTCAGCGCCGACGAGGGGGCACGCACGACGCTCCTCGTCCCGTACTCCACGTTCCGCGCGCACAACGTGTCGTACCGCGTCGAGCGCTACCGCACCGAGGACTACCGGTACATGCGGCGGCTCGCGCGGTTCGGGTGGGTCTTCACGCTCACGCGCCCGTTCACGCGCATCTGGCTGATCGGCGAGGTCCCGTACAAGGCGCAGGACAACGGGTTCCAGCTCTTCCGGCACCTGCGCACGACTAGCCCCGGCCGCCGCGCCTACTACGTCATCGACGCTGCCTCGCCGGACCGGGCGAAGGTCGAGCCCTACGGCAACGTCGTGACGGTGCGCAGCCGCGAGCACATCCGGTACACGATGGCGGCCTCGCGCCTCGTCGGCTCCCACCACGCCGAGTACCTGCTCGCCTCGCGCGACCGCACGGTGGCGCGGTGGGCGCGCGGCGTGCGGGTGTTCCTGCAGCACGGACCCACCGCCAACAAGAACGTGACGCTCAACTACGGCCGGCAGGGCACGGCCGAGCGGCCGACCGAGCGGTGGATCGCGACGTCCGAGCTGGAGAAGCGGATCGTCGTCGAGGACTACGGCTACCGGCCGCACCAGGTGAGCGTGGCCGGGTTCGCGCGGTTCGACGCGCTGTTCACGGACGACGTGGAGCACGAGCGGACGGTCCTGGTCATGCCCACGTGGCGTGACTCGCTCATGCTGGAGGAGACGTTCCTGGCCAGCGACTACTACGCGAACTGGCACGGCTTCCTGCACGAGCCGGGCCTGCACGACGCGTTGGAAGCCGCGGACCTGCAGGTCAAGCTCCTGCTGCACCCGAACATGCGCAAGTACGCCGACCACTTCGAGTCCGACCGCGTGCACGTGGTCCGGCAGGACGACGTGGACGTGCAGCGCATGCTCAAGGCGTGCGCGGTGCTCATCACCGACTTCTCGAGCGTCTGCTGGGACTTCAGCTACCTGCACAAGCCGGTGCTGTTCTTCCAGTTCGACCGCTCGATGCTCGTCAAGGCCCGCGCGCCCCACATCGACTTCGACACGATGCTGCCTGGGCCGGTGTCGACCACACCGGCGACGCTCCTGGCGGACCTGCGCACGGTCATCGACGACGACCTGCGCATGACCCCCGGGTACCAGGCGAAGGCGGACGCGTTCATCGCGCACCGCGACCAGCACAACTGCGAGCGCATCGAGGACGTCGTCGCGCACTCCTGGAACACCAAGGTCGCGCTCGAACGCGTGCGCAACGCGGAGAACGTCCAGCTGGCGTGGCGCTGGTTCCGCAAGAAACCGATGTACTTCCGGTCCGTGCGGGCGCTGGGCTGGGTGGGCCGACGACTGCCCCGCACGGACGTCGTGCTGTTCGAGTGCGACCGTGGCGCCCACTACGGCGACGCACCCCGCTACCTGTACGAGCGGCTGGCCGCGCGAGAGCACGGCCTGCAGATGGTGTGGGCGGACAACACGACGACCCGCCTGACCGACCCGCGGGCCCGCAAGATCCGCCGGCACAGCCCGACGTACTGGTGGGTGGCGTCCCGGGCGCGGTACTGGGTCAACAATCAGAACTTCCCGGCGCCCATGCGCAAGTCGCCGCGCACGCAGTTCCTCATGACGTGGCACGGCACCCCGCTCAAGCGCATGCAGCACGACGTGGAGCAGATGGTCGGCCGCGAGGGCGACTACCACAAGCGCGCGGCGCGGCTGACGAGCTACTGGACGGTGCTGCTCTCCGCGAGCGCGTACGCGACGAAGGCGTTCCGCAGCGCGTTCCAGTTCACGGGGAACGTGCTCGAGGTGGGGTACCCCCGCAACGACGTCTTCTCCTGGCCGGGTGCCGACGAGCGGGCCGCGCGCGTGCGGGGTCGTCTGGGCCTGGCCGACGACCCGCGCAAGGTCATCCTGTACGCGCCGACGTTCCGCGACGACGAACGCCAGGGCGTGCACTGGAAGCAGCGCCTCGAGATCGACATCGCGGGGCTCGAGGAGCGGCTGTCTGACCGGTACGTGCTCGTCGTGCGCTTCCACCAGCTGGTCCGTGACGCACTGCCGGAGCGGTTCCGGGACAGCCCGTTCGTCGTCGACGCCTCGAGCTACCCGGACGTGCAGGAGCTCATGCTCGCCAGCGACGTCCTGGTCACCGACTACTCGTCGCTGTTCTTCGACTTCGCGGCGCTCGACCGGCCGATGGTGTTCTTCGCCTACGACCTGCCCAAGTACCGCGACGAGCTGCGTGGGTTCTACCTCGACTACGACTCCCAGGTTCCTGGGCCGATCGCGCAGACGAACGCCGAGCTCATCGCCACGCTCGACGGGCTGGAGGGCATCTGGCCGGCCTACGGGCAGCGCCTGCTCGACTTCCGGCGCACGTACGGACCGCTCGACGACGGGGGAGCGAGCGACCGGGTGCTGGACGCGTTCTTCGGGGACGTGATCGGGCCCGCACAGGACGACCTGAGCCTGCCGAAGCAGGGCTGATCGGCCGTTCCGATTGCGGGACCCGCGATCGCTTGGCACCGTGTCCCGATGGACGAGCGACGACGACGTTCCCGACGCATGGTGGCCGTGCTGGTCGCGGCCCTGGTGACGACCGGCCTGGGCGTCGGTCCGGCGCACGCCGCGACACGTGCGAGCACCACGACGTTGAAGCTGAGCCAGGCGCACATCCGCTATGGCGAGATGGTGTGGCTGACAGGCAAGGTGACGTCGGGCGGTTCGGCGAGCAAGGCCCGCAAGGTCGTGATCGAGCGCCGCCTCGGGTCGGGGTCGTGGGCCAAGGTCGCGACGACGACCACGTCGAGCAAGGGCACCTTCACGGTCCGCCAGCGCCCGACGAAGGAGTACACCTACCGTGCCCGCGCTCTGGCCACCTCCGCCCGGGCAGGGGACTCGAGCCCGACCCGGCGCGTCGACCTCACCGTGGGCGCTCGGACGCTCGCGGCTCGCGCGAAGGCCCTGGGCTCCCACGTGGGGAAGGCGACCTCGTCGGCGGTCAAGGCCAAGGTCTCCGGCACCAAGGCCGTCACCTACCGCAGCCACTCCCACGGGATGCTCGTCCAGGTGACCAAGACCAACGGGTCGGTGCGCACGTGGTTCGTCTACGGGGACATCCTGACGGCGTACCGCAAGCAGGGCGGCCCGAAGGGGAAGCTGGGCGTGCCGCTGGCCGACCCCAAGTGCGGGCTCATCGAGAGCGGGTGCGTGCAGCGCTTCCAGCACGGGGCGATCTACGACAACAAGAACACGAAGAAGGCGTCCGTCGCGCTCGGGTCGGGGCGGATGACGGAGGTCATCGCGGCCGAGAAGTCGCAGGTCGGCTACAAGCAGAAGACCTACAACTACTCCAAGTACAACGTCTGGGCCGGTCGCGTCGGTGCGTGGTGCTCGGTGTTCCAGTCCTGGGCAGCGACCGCGTCCGGCAACCGCGCGGCCATCCCGCAGCACGCGTCCTGGGCGGCGTTCCTGGCGGACGTGAAGGCGCATGAGAAGCTCGGCAAGACGCCGAAGGTCGGTTCGCTCGTGTTCTTCGACACCATCTCCGACGGAAAGACGGCCGCCACGCACGTGGGGATGGTCGTCAAGGTCAAGAAGTCCACGATCGTGACGATCGAGGCCAACACCAGCACCCCGGGCTCGCACGGCAACGGCCGCGGCGTCTACCAGAAGGAGCGGCCGCGATCGTGGGCACTGTTCTACGCGTACCCGTCGTACTGAGGCGACCCCTGTCGGCCGGCGCCGCCTTCGTCGCGCTGGCGATGCTCGCGGTGCTCCTCGCGCCGGCGGCGCAGGCCGCGAGCGTGAAGGTCACGTTCAAGCCGAGCGCCACGTCGTTCCGGTGGGCGGAGTCGCTGTGGTTCACAGGCTCCGTGAAGAAGGGGTCCAAGGTCGGCGCGCGCATGACCGTCGAGCTGCGGCGGCAGGCGTCGGGGTCCAGCACGTGGTCGACGGTGGCTCGCACGACGACGTCGTCGTCCGGCGGCTACAGCATCCCGTACACGCCGTCCGCGCACACGGCCCGGTACTTCGTCCGCGTCGCCGCGACCTCGTCGACCGCGGTGAAGCGCAGCGCGGTAGCGACCGTGAGATACACGGTGGGGGACCGCACCCTCGAGGCACGGGCGAAGCAGCTCGGCTCGCGCCTCGGCACCGCCAAGGCGAAGACCGTCCGCCTCAGCGCGTCGGCGCGCAAGGCCGTCGGCGACACGTCGGTCACGTCGGTGCGCTACCGCAACTACACCAACGGCATGCTCGTCGAGGTGGTGCGTGGCGGGAAGATGCGCACCTGGTTCGTGCCGGCCAAGATCCGGGACCGTCTGGTGTCCACCGGCGGCGTGCGCAAGACGTTCGGTGTCCCGCGTGAGGACGCGGTGTGCACGCTCATCGACTCGGGATGCACGCAGCAGTTCAGCAAGGTCGCGGCCTACCAGAGCTCCGCGTCGAAGCTCGCGCGCTACCAGGCCGGCACCACGCGCCGGGCGCAGTACCTCGCGGTCGCGCGCTCGCAGGTCGGGTACGCGGAGCCGTCCTGGCGGCACTCGAAGTACAACACGTGGGTGGGGGCGAACAACGCCTGGTGCGGTGTCTTCCAGTCGTGGGTGGCTGCCGCGTCGGGAAACCCCGACCTGGTGCCGAAGCGGACGACGTTCGACGGCCTCGTCAGTGCCGTGAAGAAGAACCTCGTGACGTACAAGCCGTCGTCGACCAAGCACAAGCCTCGCGCGGGCACGCTGGTGTTCTTCGCGTTCAAGAAGGCGCACCCCACGACGGCGAGCCACGTGGGCGTGGTGCTGTCCGTGAGCGGCGGGAAGGTGCGGGTCATCGAGGGCAACTCGTCCAAGGGGGCGGTGTTCACCGACGACCGGGGCGTCTACATCCACACCCGCAACGTGTCGTCGGTGCTGTTCTACGCGGAGCCGGACTGGTGAGCGGGGCGCACCGCAGGACGCCACTAGGCTGAGTCGGCCGCCCGACCCCGAGGAGTTCTGCTGTGCCCGTAGCCGGTGAGGTCCGCGCCGTCGTGCGTCGCGCCCGCGCATACGCCCGACGACGACGCGACGCGAGGGTCGTCGCTGGTCTGCTGCCCGGCCGGCCGCCGGTTGCCGCGGGGACGGTCGAGGTGGTCGTCTACTTCCCGGACACGGCCGTCAACGTCTACCAGGTGCAGCAGTGGTACGAGCCCCTGCGGCGGCTGTCGCAGGACCACCCGGTGGTCGTCGTGACGCGTGAGCCCGACGCGACCCGCCTCCTGCTGGCGGAGTGCCCGGTGCCGGTCGTCCCGATCCGCAACATCGCCGAGCTCGAGCGGTGGCTGGCCACGCAGAAGGTCACGCTCATGCTCTACGTGAACCAGAACGCCAACAACTTCTCGGCCATGCGCTTCGCCGAGCCGGCGCACGTCTTCGTCTCGCACGGCGAGTCGGACAAGGCCTACATGGTGTCCAACCAGCTCAAGGCCTACGACGCCGTCATGGTGGCGGGCCAGGCGGCTGTCGACCGGATCGCGGCGCACGTGATCGACCTGCCCGCCGAGCACCTGGTGCGGATCGGTCGCCCGCAGGTGGACGTCGCGTACGCCGGTCCGGACCTGCCCGACGACGGTCGCGCCGTGGTGCTGTACGCACCCACCTGGGAGGGCGACCGCCCGAGCATGAGCTACTCGTCGCTGGCGTCCCACGGACCCGCGATGGTGGAGGCGCTGCTCGCCGACCCGCGGTTCCGTGTCGTCTACCGCCCGCACCCCCGCACCGGCGTGCAGTCGGAGCAGACCCGTGCCGCGCACCTGGACGTGGCCCGCATGATCGAGCGCGCCAACGCCGCCGACCCGACCGCACGCCACCTGGTCGACACCGGGACGGCGTTCGGCTGGCACCTGCGCGCTGCGGACGTCTGCATCACGGACATCTCCGCCGTGGCCTACGACTGGCTCGCGACCGGTCGGGCGCTGCTGGTGACGCGGCCGGCGTCTCCGGACGCCGTGCTCGAGGGCTCGCCGCTGGTCGACGCCCTGCCGTTGGTCGACGCGGCCGACGCCGGCGGCATCGTGGACCTGGTCCTGGCAGCGGTGAAGGAACCGTCGCACGGCGCGATGGCCAAGCTCTATTTCGGCGACACGAGCCCCGGCGCGTCGATGGAGCGGTTCCTGACGGCAGCGTCCGACCTTGTCGCGACCCGGCGCGCCGCGCTCCGGGCCCGGGGGGCGGACGCCTGATGGTCACCGCCGCGTCGCGTCGCCGAACGCACGTCTACATCGTGACCGGGTCGTTCAGCGCGACATCGGGAGGCAGGACGCGGTCGTCGTTCCTCAAGGCGAGCGCGCTCGCGGGCAGCTACGGGAGCTGCTCGATCCTCACCTTCAACTGGCGCTTGGACTACGACGAGAGCGCGCGGGGTTGGTTGCGGTCGGTCGGTGCACCCGCCAACGTCCAGGTCGAGAACTTCTACGAGTACCTCGCCGCGGAGCCGCTGTTCGGCGGCGACGGGCCCTGGACCCCGTTCGTGGCGCCGGACGGGGCGTCGTACAACGCACGGAAGTCGAGCTGGGACGAGCGTGCGTCGGACGGCAGCCTCGTGCGCCGCCACGTGCTGCGCGAGGACGGCGGCCTCAACTATGTCGACGAGTGGTCGAGCGGCGTCCGCATCCGCCATCTCAACGCCGACCGCAACGGGGCGACGAGGGTGGTCAGCGTTGTTCGGCCCGGCACCAGGGAGTACCAGAGCCGGGAGCGCCGCACGGTTCACGGGCGCGTGTTCGCCGAAGAGCGGATCGATGGCGACGGCGACGTGACCATGCGTGTGATCGGGGGGCCGGCGGACACGGAGGGTGCGTACGTCTCCGTCAGGGACCTCGAGTACGGATGGATCAGGTATCTGCACGACCGGGCGGACGAGGCCGTGTTCCTCAGCGAGGCGCGTGCGTACGACGGGCATGTCGCGGTCCTCAACCCTCACCTGCCACCCGGAGGTCTGCGGACGGTCGCCACGGTGCACAGCAACCACCTGCGCCCCCCGTATGCCGACGTGCACTCCGTCTGGACCTATAACGACTGGGCGTTGAGCCACGCGAGCGACTTCGGGGCGCTCGTCGTGCTCACGGAGCGGCAGCGGCGCGACGTCGAGGCTCACTACGGCCCGTGCCCGTCGTTGGTCACGATCGGCCACCCGGTCGCGCCGTCGCCGCGGCCACGGTTGCGTACCTCGATCCACGCCGTCCTCTCACGGCCTCCACGCATCGTCGTGGTGACGCGACTCGTGCGGGTCAAGCGGCTCGACGACGTCCTGGAAGCCTTCCGCCAGGTTCGTCGTGCGGTCCGTGGGGCGCGGCTCGAGGTCTGGGGGTCGGGTGACGAGGAAGAGGCACTTCAGGCCCGCGCGGAGAAGCTCAAGCTCAAGGGCGTGAGGTTCGCCGGCCGCACGGACGATCCCGTGGGTGCGTTCCGGCGCGGGCAGGTGTCGGTCAGTACCTCGATCACCGAGGGTTTCGGGATGAGCACGCTCGAGTCGTTGTCCGCGGGAACACCGGTGGTCGCATACGACTACCGCTACGGGCCGCGGGATCTCGTTGTGCCTGGACGCAACGGGTACCTGGTCCCCGACGGCGACGTCGACGAGCTGGCGCGGCGGATCGTCGACGTCTTGAGCAGGCCACGCCGTGCCCGGCTGATGGGCGTGTGGGCGTCCACCGCGCGCGTCACGAGGTCGCAGCGTCGATGGGTGCGGCGGTGGGTCAGGGTGATCGACTCGACCGCTCGCCGTCAGGGTGTCGACTAGGATCGGCACCTCGCCGGGCGTGTACGGATCGTCCGCATCGATGTGCTGGGCGCGTCGACGAGCTCGACGATCGGAGTCTGCACGCATGGTCTCCCCGACACCCACTGCCGTCCTCGAGGCGTCACCGCCCGAGCGCACGCGCAGCGCGGTCCGGCCCGAGATCCAGGCGCTGCGGGCGCTCGCCGTGATGCTCGTCGTGCTCTACCACCTGTGGCCCAAACGCCTCACGGGAGGCTACGTCGGCGTCGACGTCTTCTTCGTCATCTCCGGCTTCCTGATCACGGGTCACCTGCTGCGCGAGGCCGAGCGGCACGGGCGAGTCTCGCTCGCGCAGTTCTGGGCCCGACGCGCCCGCCGACTGCTGCCCGCGTCGTTGCTGGTGCTCCTGACGAGCCTGGTGGCGACCGTGATCTGGGTGCCGACGGCACTGTGGCAGCAGTACGCGAAGGAGATCGGCTCTGCCGGCTTCTACGTGCTGAACTGGGTGCTCGCGGCGGACTCCGTCGACTACCTGGCGGCCGACAACGCGGCGTCGCCCGCTCTGCACTACTGGTCCTTGTCGGTCGAGGAGCAGTTCTACCTCGCCTGGCCGCTGCTGGTCGCGCTCGGCCTCGTCGTGGCCGTCCGGGCGCGGCGGCGGCCGTTGGTCCCCGTCGGCATCGTGCTCGGGATCGTCACGCTCGTGAGCTTCGTCTGGTCGTTGCACCTCACCGAGCAGAGCCCCGCTCGCGCGTACTTCGTGACCCCGGTGCGTGCGTGGCAGTTCGGGGCCGGTGCGCTGCTCGCGATCATCCTGTCCGCACCCGCGGTCGCGCGTCGGTGGGAGCGACTCGCGTCGCTCCGGGCCGCGCTCTCCTGGACCGGGATCGCGGTCGTCATGTTCGGCGCGCTCACGTTCACGGCGTCGACGCCGTTCCCCGGCACCGCCGCCCTGGTCCCGGTGCTCGGCGTCGTGGCCGTGATCGCTTCCGGAGCGCCCTGCCTCGCGTGGGCGCCGAGCCGGCTCCTCGCGCTGCGCCCCGTCCAGGTCCTCGGTGACATCTCGTACTCCACCTACCTGTGGCACTGGCCGCCGATCGTCATCCTCCCGTTCGTCCTCGGTCACGCTCTCGATGCGCGCGCCAAGGTGGTCCTGCTCGTCGTCGTGGTCGCCCTGGCCTGGGCGACCAAGCGGTGGGTCGAGGACCCCGTTCGTTCCACCTCCCGCTGGGGGTTGCGACGTCCCGCGGTCACGTTCTCGTGGATGCTCGTCGCGATGCTCGTGCTGGCGGGCGGCTGCCTGGCAGCCGACCGCGCGGCCGAGCACGATGCGCGTGAGGCTGTCGCTCAGGAGAAGGTCGTCGCCACGGAGCAGGTGGACTGCTTCGGTGCGGCGTCGATGGACCCGGAGCGACCGCAGTGCCCGACCGCCGAGCTCGAGGGCATGGTCGTGCCGGATCCGTCGCGCGTGAGCAGCGACACCGCGGGCCTGGGCAAGTGCTGGGTGAGCCAGACGGAGGCCGAGGTGAGGTCCTGCACCTTCCCCGCGACCGGCGGCGACCCCGAGCTTCCGCACATCGCCTTCGTCGGCGACTCCCACGCGTACGCGTGGCTGCCGGCGTTCGTGCAGCTCGCGGAGGAGGGGAAGGTCACGCTCGACACCTACATCAAGGGGAGCTGCGCCTGGTCGACGAGCTCGCCGGACAAGGGTGACGACAGCGTGCTGGCGACGTGCAAGTCGTGGCGCGCGGACGTCCAGGACCGGCTGCTGGCGACCCCGGGCGAGTACGACGCCGTGGTGACGGCCGGATACTCCGACCAGCCGCTGCGTGTCCCGGCCGGCGAGGACGAGACGACCTACCGTGAGGAGGGCTCCTTGGAGGCGTGGACGCCCGTCCTGGATGCCGGCACGCCGGTGATCGCGCTGCGTGACAACCCGATACCCGGAGACGACCCGAACGAGTGCTTGCGCACCGCCGGCCGGATCGATCACTCGGAGTGCGACGTCACCCGCAAGCACGCGCTCAAGCACCCGGACCCCCAGGTCTGGGCCGTCGAGCACAGCGACGGTCGG
>Ga0222423_1001116_pt1 | contig 13491 bp, 17 predicted proteins | sample 3A0metagenome_FD_182472 | JGI IMG/M metagenome (GOLD analysis project Ga0222423, IMG submission 182472) | Enriched microbial communities from leaf-cutter ant dump, University of Wisconsin, Madison, United States - 3A0 (version 2) | ecosystem: Environmental > Terrestrial > Nest > Insects nest >...
GTTGTTGGTCTCGAAGAATCAACAAAGACCACAGGCTGATTTATGAGGTAAAACATAATAGTGTTTTCATTCTCTCTGCTAAAGGGCATTACCATTAATTAAATAAAATATCTTATCCAAAGAAGATAGTCGCCGCTCTGTAAAACTTTTTGTTTCGAAGTTTTTTATTTGCCTTAGGTAGTAAATACAAAAAAACGATTGCCGTAGTCTCCGTACGGTCGTTCGTTCGATGTTTCTCTGACTACATCACAGCGGACAGAATGCTCCGAATGAAAAGGGAACTTTAACGCCATAATGCGATCAGAGCGGGTAACATTGCCCATTTTCTAAAGATTGGCAATGTTACATGAACAATGAAGGTTAAGCAAGCGTCTTCTACATTCCTGTCGTATTAAAAAGTAAAATTAAAAGTTTATTGATAAACACATCCCATAGTGAAAATGACCTACCCACATATCTGCTATATTACCAAACTCTACGGCAAGGGGCGCATTTTCAAACCTTCGCACCCATATACTCCTTCTTGTATTCCGTAGAAATCTAAAGGACGTGTATAGATGCTTTCAGCATGATAGGTGGGATTGTAGGAATGTCTTATTAGCGAAAAAATGAAATGCACCCACGGCGAGTGGGGAAACTCATTTTGCCGAAATTTCGTAAATTTGAACCGTAAATCAAAACAATATGTCAGTTGAAAATGTGGTGGTCGTTCACCCGAAAGATGATGAACAGGCCAGTACTTTAAAAGCGATCCTAAGAGCCCTCAAAATAAAATTTGAAGTGGCTGAAAAGCCCTATAATCTTGATTTTGTAACAAAGATTACAGAAAGCAGAAAACAAGTCAACGAAGGAAAAGTAACAAGAGTAAAAAAGGAAAATCTAAAAGAATTTTTAGGCATATAATATGGCTTACGATTTAGATTTTACCGAAAAAGCTAAAGATGATATTGCTGCTCATAAAAAGGCGGGTAATAAGACTGTACTCCATAAACTACTTACACTTTTTGAAGAACTTACTGAACATCCGTTTACTGGTTTGGGAAAACCAGAACCTCTTAAACATGCACTCACAGGTTGTTGGTCTCGAAGAATCAACAAAGACCACAGGCTGATTTATGAGGTAAAACATAATAGTGTTTTCATTCTCTCTGCTAAAGGGCATTACCATTAATTAAATAAAATATCTTATCCAAAGAAGATGGTCGCCGCTCTGTAAAACTTTTTGTTTCGAAGTTTTTTATTTGCCTTAGGTAGTAAATACAAAAAAACGATTGCCGTAGTCTCCAAACGGTCGTTCGGTGTTTCTCTGACTACATCACAGCGGACAGAATGCTCCGAATGAAAAGAGAACTTTAACGCCATAATGCGGTCAGAGCGGGTAACATTGCCCATCTTCTAAAGATTGGCAATGTTACATGAAAAACGAAAGTTAAGTAAGCGTCTTCTACATTCCTGTCGTATTAAAAAGTAAAATTAAAAATTTATTGATAAACACATCCCATAGTGAAAATGACCTACCCACATATCTGCTATACTACCAAACTCTACGGCAAGGGGCGCATTTCAAACCTTCGCACCCATATACTCCTTCTTGTATTCCGTAGGAATCTAAAGGACGTGTATAGATGCTTTCAGCATGATAGGTGGGATTGTAGGAATGTCTTATTAGCGAAAAAATGAAATGCACCCACGGCGAGTGGGGGTGTGCTTACTTTTTAAAATTCAGTATCTTTGTAAAAAGGAAAATGATATGGGAATAAGTTTAGACATCATAAAAGATGAGGAAAAAAGGAATAAAGTAAAATTTTTTGCCTTCATAATTCCCGAATTTGCTCGTGCTTATAAAATGAATAAACAAAAAGCGTATCAATACCTGAAAACGTATGGAGGGCTTGATTTTTTGTTTGAAAATTGGTGGGCATTACATACCGATAACCCACTGTATGCCGTTCGTGATATGTTTGATGTTTGTACTCAAAACGGTGGTTACTTAAAATGAAAGTATATCACGGCAGTTATACCGAAATAGAAACGATTGACTTGACCCAAGGCGAATTGCAACGTGATTTTGGACGAGGTTTTTATGTAACGAAATTGCGCGAACAAGCTGAATATTGGGCAGCTCGAAAAGGTAATTTTAATAAAACAAACGGAGTTGTATCTGAATTCACCTTTTATGAAAGTGCTTTTACAACGGATTACTATAGGACATTGCGATTTGAAGATTATACAGAAGAATGGCTCGATTTTGTAATTCTTAATCGCAAAAATGACCTACAAAATAATGCTCACGACTACGATATTATAGAAGGACCTGTTGCCGATGACGCAATAGCTACAAGAATTGTTTTATTTTTAAAAGGGGGTATTTCAAAAGCAGATTTTATTGAAGATTTACGTTTTAAACACGCACTCTCTCATCAAATTGCATTTTGTACAGAAAAATCTTTGGCAATGCTTACCAAGTCGTGGAATAAAATTGATTTGAACGAATTTACCATTGACGAAACCATTACACAATCACTTGTTGTAGATTTTGAATTAAGTGAACAACAAGCCATTGACCTTTATTTTCAGTCTGAAACATACGCACATCTCATAGACGAAACCACAAAACTTTACGAAAAACCTTGGACTGATATTTACCAATTACTACTTACCGAACTAAACTTCAAGCCGACCAAAAAATAAGGACGAACACATAACAACTAAGGCTTCATGGCTTGCGCTCCGTGCGCCGCGAAGCCTTAGTTGTTAGTACCAGTAGTTCTATTTTCCGCAGAGTCTTTCATTTATCTTATCCGTATATTTTGGCATTTCTTTGTCCATGTATTCTATACCTTTCTTTGTCAAACTTATTGATAGTATTTCATTACAAGGATACCAATAAAAAGGGTTGTTGAGTAACTTATCAATTTCGCCTTTGTCAATTGTCTCAATTTTTTCGTTTAATGTAAAGTCCTTATATTTTTCAAGAACTACCAAGTCTTCTTTTAAAATCTCGGTCAGCACAATTCTTGCAATCTTATACTTGTCTTCAATTGTAAGGTCGTAACGTCCCAGTTCCCATGTTAATTCATATATACCAGGATTTCCTTCTTCCGCATTTAGAAGAAAAACCAGTTTCTCAATTTTTAAGTCTATATCTTCAAATCGTGTCGTCATCACTATTGGTGCTAACACTATGATTTATTCACTTGGGGCATTATTACCATAATCAAGCACCCAGCATCCTCTTCCTTTTTTATGCCACTTTTTTTCAGATGGAGACCAGTACTGTACATTTAAAAAATAATACTTTCTTTTAAGGTGAAAAATTGCATATCTTTTTGAGGTCATCAAAAAGATGGTTACAGTATTTTTTCGCTTAGGTTTTGAAATAGGGATTGGAATATAAAATGCAAAGCCAGAATAGTCTAAACGGTCAAGGCTGTCGGTATAAACTAAGCTATCATTACAGTACACTGCTATTTTCTCATATTGTTCAAGGTCTATATTAAGCTGTTTCATTGTTCCGTCAGTTTTCCCAACATAATACATGGTTTTCTTTTTTGTTTTACTTGATTCACATACTCCTTCTTTAATAAAATCTTCCGGTTTGGGCATCTGTTGGGCATAGTTTTCTATTGCGAGAAATAGTAACGACAATATTATGAGTATTGATTTCACCCGATCGCCGTAGTGTCCGTACGGCCGTTCGTTCGATGTTTCTCTAACTACATCACAGCGGACAGAATGCTCCGAATGAAAAAAGAACTTTAACGCCATAATGCTGTTTGAATTTTCAGGGATGAAACCTTATCGGTTTTCCCTGCTGATCCAAAAATAAGTAAAAGCCGGAATTTTCTGGGAAAATCTGTGGATCATTTTCTGTAGTTGAGTGTACGCTCATGCGGTCAGAGAATGCTGTCACACGGATGTAGCCCGGAAAATGCCAAGCACCAAGCTGGAAACTACTGTGAGCGGAGAACCATAACTTCTTGTATTCTCCTACAGAACCTTAGTTAGTATTGGCGACGTTTTTTTGATGCGTTAATGTGGGTAGTTTAGATTTAGCAAGTATTTTGTTTGCTTTTTCTAACTTTTCAGGAAACAAAACCTTGCCTCTGTATTTTTCAAGGCTCTTATCAATCGGTATGACGGGCAGTTTCGACTTGTTTAGTTTTTCTATCATTGAATTATTATCCATAGCCCTATTGTTTTTTTGTTACTAAAAATGCTTCGTAATTTGCTCCAATCTCAAATTTTACCCAATCTCCTTTTTTTGTATATCCAAAAATATGAAAATCTTTTGAGATTTCTGCAAGATTGTTAGTAATTCCCATCCTGTAAAGCCGGGTTCTTGCTTCGGTACTTCCTGTTGCTACAATCCTAGAGTCAGGGTTATGTCGTAGCGGATGGGCTTTGTTCCCCGATTACCGTAGCGCCCAAACAGCTGTTCCGCATTCTCTAACTACATCGCAGCGGATTTCATTCTTTGAATGAAAAGGGAACTTTAAGGCCATAATGCGGTCAGAGCGGGTAACATTGCCCATCTTCTAAAGATTGGCAATGTTGCATGAACAATGAAAGTTAAGCAAGCGTCTTCCACATTTCTGTCGTATTAAAAAGTAAAATTAAAAATTTATTGCAAGCCAACATATAGTGATAAAAAAATGTTAGCCTGCCTATCTGGCATATTATCCATTACTTTACTCTTTCCAAAATTGTGATTTAGGATTATATTTTATACTAATCTCTCTTTCTTTTTCGGCATCAATAACAAGAAAGCGATTATTGTCATATTTATATACCCCTCTATTAAAGCATTCATAAATTGTTTCTATAAAATTTTCAACACTACTATATGCCTCTATTGGTTTAGTAATAAACAGATTAGGGGAGTATATGTATACTTTGCTGTTTTTTATTGTTGAGTCAATTATTAGAAAATCCCCGGCTAATGACGCTATTATTGGGAATAATTTCTTTTTCCCAAAGATGTTTTCGTTAATAAAACTTTGGGCGTATTTTTCACCTTCTTCAAATGACAATAAATGACCAAAACTGCAAAATTCATACTGGCCAATTTTATCTAATAAAATGTTGTTTATTCCATTTCTCCATTTATATATTTCCAATAACGAATCGTTTCTAAATATAATATCATTGTCGGGCGGGTTATAAAGATTCAGCACATCGGGATAATTTAAATAATAAAACCCTTCAAGTTGAATCAATAAAAATTCTATCTTTTTCATGAGCTATATTAAAATTTATAGTACTTGGCTGTTGCTAAGCCTATGCGATCAGAGCGGATAACATTGCCCATCTTCTAAAGATTGGCAATGTTGCCCCTTACCGGAGAATTGTGCCACATTCAATCAAATTCAATCTGTAAAATGGTGCTTAATGCCGCGATAATTGAAGCAATTGCTCGTGAAGTGCTAATACTTGCAATAGTACCGATTCGCTTTCGTCATTTTTCAGGATAAAATCGCAACGCTGCATTTTCTCTTCTTCGTTCATTTGCCGGGCTATGCGCTTATGAATCTCCGCTTCACTTACCTGATCCCGTTGTGCAGCTCTTCGCAGCCGGAGGGGCAGCGGGGCATAAACCCCGATAATTTTATCCAACTCCTGATAACTGCCGCTTTCAAAAAGTAATGCTGCTTCTTTAATAACATAAGGCGCAGTTTGTTGCTGCGCCCATTGTTTTGAAAATGCTATGGTGGCGGGATGAACAATAGCATTTAATTGTTCTAATTGCTGTGGATTGCTGAATACAACAGCGGCTATATGCTTCCGGTTCAACTGTCCGTCGCTTTGATAGCTGTCTGTGCCAAACAGTGTGGTTAAGGCTTTCCGAAGAGCCGGATCATGTTGCATCACATGCTTTGCCACGGAATCTGCATCCAAAACCGGAATGCCCAGAACCCGGAATGTTTTTGCTACCGTACTTTTGCCGGATCCTATTCCGCCGGTAATGCCCACCTGAAGCATCGGTGCTACTTATTTGGTTTCAGCAGGTGCGGAAGTGGCAGCACCGCTGCGCTTGTTAAAAGCTGCGGTCATTTCCATAGAAATAGCCTGGCGTTCCACCGTTACATTCGTATTGCGGTCAATTTCTAATACGATAGTGCCATCGTCATTGGAGCGAACAATACGGCCGTGAATACCGGATGTGGTAACTACCCGGTCGCCGGTACCGGTGCTTTCTGCAAATTTCTTTTGTTCTTTTGCGCGTTTTTGTTGCGGGCGAATCATGAAGAAATACATCACGACGATCATTCCCACCATCATTAAAGGAAACGTAAAGCCTCCACCCGGTGCGGCACCGCCTCCCTGCAATAAAATACTTACCATGTTAAATGTCATTATGAATGATGTTTTTTTTGAGGTGCAAAGGTACAACTATCCTGAGTATTTACCGGGATTGTTTTTGCCCCTTTTTCCCCACTTTCCCCGTTGTTTAACGGAAAATATCTAATTTGCACCGTATGATACATATCGAAATCATTGCGGGGAGTCCCAGGCAACCCAGCCTTAATTTACGTGTTGCAAAATACCTGCATGAGCAGATGCAACAGCATCAGGATATTCGTACCGGCCTGATTGCTTTGAATGAGGTTACATTTCCCTTTATTCAGCAGGTATGGAAAAATGCAGATGATGCGCCGGAAGCTTTACGTGCTGTGGCAGAACGGATGTTTACCGCTGACGGGTTTATTGTTTGTACGCCCGAATATAACGGCGGATATTCTCCTGCGATGAAAAATCTTTTTGATCATTTCCCTAAACAAAATAAAAAACCATTCGGTATCGTAACTTCATCTGATGGCCGAATGGGGGGTATGCGGGCTGCGCAGCAAATGTTGCAATTAGTGCCTGCGTTATTTGGAATAGCTTCACCCACTTTGCTGATCGTACCACAAGCACATTTGAAATTTGATGAAAATGCCGCACTTATTGATCATTCTTTTGAGAAAAATGTGCATGATTTTTTAAGTAATTATCTTTGGTTAGTGCGTAAATTGGTGAATTGAGAAAAATAGCATCATTTCCGGTTGGATAATCTGCTATGCTGCAAATTCATCCGGAAATCATACCGACCGTTCAGAGCGGGTAATTCTTTCTTTATCTATAATAATGCTGCAATGAGGGAGGATAGTTAAAAAACTTCCTGCTACATTTGCATTTGCTTTATGAAAAAACAAGCAGTTTACTGATTATGCCCGACCGTTTCAAGGTGCTTCAGGATATTATTAATCAACGCCATACTACCAAGCCGGCTCGTATGAACGGGGAGAAAGTGGAGGATTCGGTTATTCTGCAATTATTGCAATTGGCCGATCGCGCACCTACACATGCCCGCACGGAACCCTGGCGCTTTTTGGTGTATCGCGGCACTTCGCTGATGCGCTTTTGTGCTGCACATGCGGAATTGTATTGGGAGCATACTGATCCTGATGTGCGCAGCCGGGAAAAGTATGAGAAACTATTGCATCAGCATGAAACGGTTTCTCATCTGATTGTTGCCCTGATGAAGCGTACGGATGCGGCGCGTATTCCTCCGGAAGAAGAATATGCAGCCGTGTGTACGGCCGTGGGATATATGCTGCTGGGCTGCGAAGCGCTGGGGCTTGCTGCAATATGGAGTACCGGCGGCATGACGCATACCGCTGTTTTTAAATCATTTTTGAATTTGGCGGAGCAGGACGAAGTGGTGGCTTTATTATTTGTAGGGAAATGTGAAGAACGCTTACCACCTGTGCTTCGTAAAATTCCTTTGGAGGAAAAAATCAACTGGATATAAATACCGGACAATTGAAGCAGATTGCTACACTGATTAAAAAGGATTTTATGCTGGAATGGCGTCAGAAACATACGCTGTACGGCATTTTGCTGTATGTCAGCTGTACGGCTTTTCTGATTTATATGATGAGCGGTCAGCCGGAATCCAGGGTGTGGAATGCTTTGTTTTGGATTGCACAACTTTTTATAACGGTCAATTCGGTAGCCAAAAGTTTTCTACAGGAAGGCGAGGGGAGGGCGCGGTATTATTTTACCTTAGTACGTCCGGCGCATTATCTGGCAGCTAAGATGATTTACAGCGCCGGATTGATGTTATTGGTTACGCTGCTCAGTTTGGGTTTGTTTGTTTTGTTGTTGGGCAATCCGGCTCAGGATGTGTCGGCATTTATATTGATTGCAGTTACAGGCGGTGTAAGTCTTTCCGTACTGTTTACTTTTTTATCTGCCATTGCAGCACAGGCTCGGCAAAATGCTGCATTGATGGCGATCTTAGGTTTTCCGATAGCTATTCCCTTGCTGATGATCCTGAGCAGGCTTAGTTTAGCCATAGTGGCTTCCGTAGCTCAGGAAGGCTGGGGAGAATTATTGTTAGTGCTGCTGGGCATGGATGTATTGATTGTGGTATTAGGCCTCATTCTTTTTCCTTTTCTGTGGAAGGAATGAGAGCGGTTTCAAGAGCGTATATTTTCTTTTTGAGCAATATCCACAGATGAAGCATATCGGCTGAGTTTGCAATTATCCGCTCCGGAATTGGTAAATAAAAAAGAATCCCGCTACCTTTACCCTCGTTTAAAATATATTTTTCTGATGTCGGTACATAATGAAGTAAAGCGCGTAACTACGCATACGCTGCAACAAATGAAAAATAAAGGAGAAAGAATCTCCATGCTTACTGCCTATGATTATTCTTTTACAAAGATTTTTGACGAGGCAGGTATAGACATTTTATTGGTGGGCGATTCGGCCTCAAATGTGATAGCCGGCCATGAGACTACACTGCCTATTACATTAGATCAGATGATCTTTATGGCATCAAGTGTGGTGCGTGCTGCCCGCCGTTGCTTCGTGGTTTGTGATATGCCCTTTGGTACGTATCAGGGTAATTCCAAGGAAGCGCTAAATTCCTCCATCCGGATTATGAAGGAATCGGGAGCACATGCCGTTAAGCTGGAAGGCGGTGCGGAGGTATGCGATACGATTTCGCGGGTGGTATCATCAGGTATTCCGGTTATGGCGCATCTGGGGCTTACGCCGCAGTCTATCTATCAGTTTGGTACCTACAATGTACGTGCTAAAGAAGAAGCCGAGGCGGAGCAATTGGTGAAAAACGCTTATGCCGTGCAGGCTGCCGGAGCTTTTTCGTTGGTGCTGGAGAAAATTCCGGCAGCATTAGGAAAGCGGGTGGCCGAAGCACTTGATATACCGGTAATTGGTATCGGTGCGGGAATGCATGTGGACGGACAGGTGCTGGTTATGCATGATATGTTGGGTATTACCAAAGATTTTTCACCCCGGTTTTTGCGGCGTTATCTGAATTTGTATGATGATATCAGAAATGCTACTACACAATATATTCAGGATGTTAAAAGCAGGGATTTTCCGAATGAAAAGGAACAGTATTGATTGCTGTGCGGGAAATACGGACTGAATTTTTAAAGTTTTTTTATGGTGAATATGGAACAATACCGGGACATCAAAGCCCGGTTGGATGCTGAGCAGGTGCGCTTGGTGGCGGTTTCTAAATTTAAGGAAATAGCCGATATTGCTGCTTTGTATGAAGCAGGTCAATTGGATTTCGGAGAGAATTATGTTCAGGAATTGGTGGCCAAACAGGCGGCATTGCCCGCTGATATTCGCTGGCATTTTATCGGGCATTTACAGCGTAATAAGGTGAAGTATATAGCTCCTTTTGTATCGCTGATTCATGGCGTGGATCGTTATGATTTGTTGCAGGAAATTAATAAGCAGGCGCAAAAACAGAAGCGGATTATCGGGTGTTTGCTCCAAATGCATATCGCTACTGAAGATACCAAATTCGGGATGGATGAAAAGGAAGTAGTGGAACTCTTAGATTTTTATACGGCCAATAAAGATGATTTTAAAAATATAACTATAGCCGGGCTGATGGGTATGGCTTCTTTTACTGATGATAAAGAGCAGGTACGCCGGGAATTTCGGAAACTCAAATCGCTGTTTGATATTTTTAAATCTTCTTATTTTTTTGGTGATGATCACTTTAAAATGCTTTCTATGGGCATGACGGATGATTACCCGATAGCAATAGCGGAGGGCAGCACGATGGTACGGATTGGTCGTGCGCTATTTGGCGCAAGATGATTGGGGATAATGGCGAATGATATAAGGATTGGAAATGATGAGGACAATTTTATTTCCGAATCATCATCCAAAATCTCCTGCTTGCTCCAGTAAGGGTATCACCTCTCCAATCAGGAAAAAGCTGCCGGTAATCAGGATAATATCTTCAGCAGCGGCCTCCTGTAAAACGGCCTTTAGAGCATCGGAAACATTGGGATAACAACTCCCGTTTAGACCGTTTTGTTGTGCCAATTCCAATAGCGCATCAGCAGCTAATGCGCGGGGTATCCGGGCTTGTGTGAAATAATAGCGGGCATGGGGCGGCATTTGCTTCAGGGTAGCGGTGATGTCCTTGTCTTTTACGAATCCGCAGAGGATATGGCATATTGCTGAATGGTCTTTATCGCTCTTGTCGCTCCGTAAAGATTGTAGACTTTCGATGGCCTGTGCCATTCCGTCCGGATTGTGAGCTACATCGAGAATAATATCCGGGTTTGTGCCGATGCTGTCCCAGCGCCCTCTCAGACCTGTTGTGCGTTTTACGGATTTCAAAGCTTGTATGCAGGTGGCAATGTCTATATTCCAGCCGAGTTGTTGCAGTATTTCCACAGCCGTAAGTGCGGTAATGATATTGGCTGCCTGATAGCTGCCGTTCAGATCGGTGCTGATCGGATAAATATTTCTGGAAGGTCGGTGAACGGCCTTGAAATGTTGTACAAAAGTCCTTCGCTCCGTCTTAACCATATCCCAGATGGAATCGGCGAAATAGATGGGCGACTGGTGTTTGAGGGATTCGCGGATAAAAACTTTTTCGGTCTCCGGATGGCTGCTGCCGATTACTACCGGCACACCGTCTTTGATGATGCCGGCCTTTTCTGTGGCGATTTCCGTTAAGGTATTGCCCAAAACATCTGTATGGTCGTAGCTGATATTGGTGATAACGGATAAAACGGGATGGATGATATTAGTACTGTCCAAACGTCCGCCCAGACCGGTTTCAATTACGGCCACATCCACGTTTTCTGCTGCAAAAGCTGCATAGGCCATAGCTACATTCAGCTCAAAATAAGAAGGCTGAATCCGGTCCACCAATGGTTTTACATTTTCAACGAAACTGATTAGGAAGGCTTCGCTTACCGGTATGCCGTTAATGCGAATCCGTTCGCGGATATCCACTAAGTGAGGTGAGGTGTAAAGACCGGTTTTATATCCCGCCTGCTGTAGGGTAGCGGCCAGAATATGGCTGGTGCTGCCCTTGCCGTTGGTGCCGGCAATATGGATGAATTTTCTGTTATGTTGTGGGTTGCCCAAAGCCTCACATAAGGCGGTGATGTTGTGCAGTCCGTGCTTTAAGGCAGCACCTCCGGCGCGTGAAAACATGGGCAGGCGCTGCATCAGGTAGTCAATAGCTTCTTGGTAGCTCAAGGTATGATTTGTTGCTTGGTTGAAAAACAAGGCAAGTTAATGGCTAAATCCATACGGGGATCGTATTTTTTTGTGATGCGGCTCCGTTTTTCGGTAAATAATCTGTTTGTTAACCGGCAAAAGAGCGTTTTTGACGATTGGTTAAGGTTTTTATAGAGATGCTTTTGCGCCGGTATAGCAAAGTGCTGCTCCTGCCTTTTAGTAAAGGTGCAGAGGCTGTTCTCTGATGGGGCTTTTGTGTTACATTTGATCCGCGATTCATAGAGTTCACTTCCGTTATTGACCGCTATCTGTCCCGTCTATGCGGGATTTTTGGGCGAGCCAATAATAAACTCAAAATGTTGTTTGCGCAAAGCGGCTCTGTGGGTTGTCATTTTGCATAATTTGCTTACAAACTCTGATAAATGTAAATTATAGTATGTTTAGACATCATGGGAAAACCCGAACCCTAAGTCACAATTTAAAAATAGCATCTTTATTATCGTTTGTTGCAGGTATGGTAAACGTAGCCGGATTTCTTGCGGTGCAGCAACTGACAACAAATGTTACCGGTCATTTTGCGTTTTTTGTGGATGAAGCATTCAAGCTGAATCTTTGGAAAGGGCTTGTTTATTTTCTGTATATATTTTTCTTTTTTGCAGGATCTTTTACCTCTAATTTTCTTGCCGAAATATTTGCAAAAAAGAATGATCATTATATTTATGTAATTCCTATGTCAATAGAATTTTTCATTTTGTCTTTTATAGGTGTTTTTGGGCAATTCCTAATATTGGAAAATCCCAATATTATAGCGTTTAGTTTGTTGTTTGCTATGGGTTTGCAAAATTCTATGGTAACGAAAATTTCAAGAGCAACAGTCAGAACAACACATCTGACAGGATTATTCACAGATTTAGGAATCGAGCTTTCTCAATTGTTTTTTTATAAAACAAAAGAGCAAAAAAAGAAGCTCATGGGTTCTATAAAATTACGATTTACTATCATCAGCTTCTTTTTTATCGGAGGAATATTCAGCGGGATTTTATATGGAGCCATTCAGCTTTATACACTTAATCTTGCGGCGGCAGTATTGATTTTAGGCTTGATATATGATTACCTTAGGTATAGGGTGATGTTGATAAAAAGAAAATTAACCAAATTCAATAAAAAATCAGGAAATTGATTTACCCAATCATTTGGAATTTTTTATAAAGAATCTAAAGACAAAAAACATGGCGACTTTCCAGACCTTAGCAAATATATCCATAGAAAAACTCTTAGCGGTTTTTAATTGGTCATTTTCCGACTATGTAATTCCTTTTCGTTTGACAAAAGAACAGTTGGAAAATAAAATTAAAGATGAAGGCATCAGATTGGATTTTTCCGCAGGGGCATTTGAAAATAATCAATTAATTGCTTTCGTGCTCCACGGGTATGATATTATCGACAATCTGAAGATTGCTTATAATGCAGGAACAGGTGTGATTCCAGATAAAAGAGGCCATAAATTAACCGCGCAATTGTATGATTATATATTGCCTGTTCTTCGTGAAAATAATGTGGACAAAGTCATGCTCGAAGTTATTACAACAAATGAACGGGCAATAAAAACATACCAGAACATAGGATTTAAAACGGTGAGACAGTTCAATTGTTATAAAGGTTCATTGCAATGCACTACGAATAATGATGTTGAAATTCGGAAATTGGAAAGTTATGACTGGCAAAAATTCTATTCCTTTTGGGATATAAAGCCATCTTGGCAAAATTCAGTTACAATCGTTGAAAAAATGAGAGCATCAAATGTGTCTGTTGGAGCGTACCTCAATGACAAATTATTGGGTTATGTCATATTCAATCCCAATACGAAAAGGATACATCAGCTTGCGGTGGACAAAAATTACAGAAGAAAAGGTGTTGGGCGGCAGCTGTTAGGATTTATTGCAACAAATTATGCAAAAGATATTGCTGCTATAA
>Ga0222423_1001117_pt1 | contig 13489 bp, 15 predicted proteins | sample 3A0metagenome_FD_182472 | JGI IMG/M metagenome (GOLD analysis project Ga0222423, IMG submission 182472) | Enriched microbial communities from leaf-cutter ant dump, University of Wisconsin, Madison, United States - 3A0 (version 2) | ecosystem: Environmental > Terrestrial > Nest > Insects nest >...
CAGCACGTGCAACTGGTGCGCGGCCTCGGGGTCGTCGGTGCCGACCACCACGCGGTCGGGCCGCATGAAGTCCTGCACGGCGGAGCCTTCTTTCAGGAACTCCGGGTTGGCCGCGATCGCGTAGCGAAGCGGCAGGCCGCGCCGGGCCAACTCCGCGTCCATCGCCGCGCGCATCCGGTCCGCCGTGCCCACGGGCACGGTGCTCTTGGTCACGATGAGCTTGTAGTCCGCCATGTGCCGCGCCACGGCCTGCGCGGCGTCCAGCACGTGGCGCACGTCGGCCGAGCCGTCTTCGTCCGCGGGGGTGCCCACGGCGATCATCTGCACCCGCCCGTGCGCCACGGCCTGCGCCATGTCGGTGGTGAATTCCAGGCGGCCCGCGCTGGCGTTGCGGACCACGATGTCGGACAGGCCCGGTTCGTGGATCGGGATGCGCCCCTGGCGCAGCGCGGCGATGCGGTCGGCGTCGTGGTCCATGCAGACGACGTGGTTGCCCATTTCGGACAGGCAGGCGCCGGTCACGAGGCCCACGTAGCCGGTACCGATGACGGTGATCTTCATGTTTTGACGGCCCAGGTCAGGCGGTGGGTGCGCAGGAAGGGGAGCAGGCAGGACGCTGGCGCGATCAGCGGCCCCGGAAGGCGCCGCGCGAGCGGGGGCGCCAGCGTCAACCGGCGCGAATGCAGCCGGGCCTGGGGGAAAAGCGACTTCAGCTCACCCAGCGGGAGCCTTTGCACATCGGGGTTGCGGGGGTTGTTCACCACGAAATCGTAGAGGAGCACGCCGCCGCCCGGCGCTACCCACTGCCACATCGTGCGCGCCAACTGGTGTCGAAAACCCTTGTCGAGCAGCGAACTGAACAAGGTGAACGCCAGGACGGCCTGCTGGCTGGCGGGCGGTACTGTGGCCGTGGCTGCGTCGCCTTGCAGGATGCGCACGCCGTCTGCGGTGGATGCGCGCGCGGCGGTGGCACGCTCGGACAGCAGTTCCAGCCCCGTCAGGCACTGCGGCGTGGCCCCCAGCCGCACCAGGTCCTGCAGGTTGCCGCCGCTGCCGCAGCCGACTTCGAGCATGGGCCTGTCGCCCAGGCTTTGCCAGCCGTGGCTGCGCCACAGCGCGACCATGGCGCGCAGGCGCTCCTGCTGCGCCTGCAGGGCCGCAGCATTGGTGTAGAGGCCATAGCGCGCCGCGTCCGCCGCCGCATCGCGCCGGGCATAGCGGGCCTGGACGGCATCGGGTTCGTGCGGGGCCGTCATCGGGTGATCCGCACCACGTCGGTCCCGGGCTTGCGCGCCCAGGCCATGTCCCACAGGCCGCGCCAAGTGCCCAGCCCGTAGCCCAGGTGGAAGGCCGCGATCACGGCGGGCAGGCGCGGCAGCAGGCGCCAGTCGTGTGCGGCCTTTGCGGCGGCCGCACTGGCCGCCAGCAGGTACAGCGCGTAGGCCGTCATCAGCGCCGCGAATGGAGCATAAAACCAGGGTGTAGCGCCCGCCAGTAAAGCGCAAGCAGCTATGAAAATCATAGGAATCAGCTGCCGTGGCGAGCCCGGCTGCCCGTGCTTGCGCATGACGAAGGGCCGCCAGTAGCCGTACTGCCGCTGCTGACTGAATAGGTGCCGCAGCGAGTCGCGCGGCTGGTAGGTGGAGCGGATCAGGCGGCTTTGCCAGATGCGCGCGCCGCCCAGCCGCAGGCGCAGGTTGTGCTCGTCGTCCTGGTTGCGCACCAGGGTTTCGTCGAACAGGCCGTGCTGCGTGAAAACGGCGCGGCGCCAGCAGCCCAGGTAGACGGTGTCCACTGCGCCCTCGTACTGGACGTCGCGCGAGCGCGCGCCACCGACCACCCAGCGGCACTGGAACGCGGCGGCAATCGCAGCGCCCATGGGGCCGGTGCCCTGGGCCACCCAGGGGCCGCCCACGTTGTCCGCGCCCGTGCGCTCCAGCGCCGCGATGCACTGGGCCAGATAGTCCGGCGCGAAGCGGCTGTGCACGTCCAGGCGGGCGATGACGCTGCCTTGCGCCCGCGCAATGCAGGCGTTCAGGCCCGTGGAGACGATGCGGCCGGGGTTCTCCACCAGCACGAAGCGCGGGTCGGCGGCGCAGCGCCGCGCCAGCAGCTCGCGGGTGCCGTCGTCGCTGTCGCCGTCGGCAATGAGCACTTCCATGCGCCAGCCTGCGGGCAGTGTCTGCTGGAGCACGGAGTCACAGAAGGCGTCGATGTGGCCACGCTCGTTGCGGCAGGGCACGATGACGCTGAGGAGCAGGTCGGGCAGGGCGGTCATGGTGTTGTTGCCAGCAGTTGCCGGTAGAGCGCGTGCATGCGGTCCATCTGCACCGCACGGTCCCCGTCGCGCGCGATGCGGGCGGCGTTCTGCTGGCCTGCCGTTTGGGCCAGGGCGTCGTCGGCCAGCAGCTTCTCCAGCAGCGCGGCCAGCGCCCCGGCGTCGTGGGGCTCGATGAGCCATTGCGGGTCCAGCCAGTGCCGGTTGGCCTGCAGGCGGCTGGCGACCACGGGCAGGCCGCAGGCCATGCTTTCCAGTACGGCCACCGATGTGGCGTCGCTGCCGGGCACGGAGATGGAGATGCGGCTGTCATGGAGCACGCGGGCCATGCCTGCGTCGTCCAGGCGGCCATGGAACAGCACGCTTTCCCCCAGGCCGCATTGCTGCGCTTGCACGCGCAGCGCCCCTTCCAGGCTGCCGCCGCCCAGCAGGTGCAGGCGCAGGGGCGCGGCGGGCATGCGGGCACGCAGGAGCGCGAAGGCTTCGATGATGGTGTCGATGTGGTAGTTGGGCTCCCAGGCGCGCAGGCTGACCAGTTGCTGGCCGGGCTTTTGGTGCCACGGCGCGGGCTGAAAGCGCTGCAGGTCCACGCCCCAGTGGATTTCCTCGACGGGGCAGGCGGGGCCATAGCCCGTGGCGGCATCCACCAGGCTGGCGGAATCGCCGGTGATGAGGTCCGCCCGGCGCAGCGTCCACCCCGTCAGCCAGCGCAGCCAGGGGTTGCGGCGGGGTGTCACCAGCAGATCGCTGCCCCAGGCGGTCATCACCAGGGGGTGGCGGCCGCAACGCGCCGCCAGATAGCCATAGGACGTGACGTAGTGGGCATGCACGATGTCCGGCGCCAATTCCGCCACATGGCGCCGGGTTTCGCGCACGCGCATCAGCCAGTCGGCGGAGCGGCGCACGGGCCGGATGGAGCGCACGTCCACGCCGTCCACGGGCGCGGGCCGTGCCGTCACCAGCGAGACGCGCCAGCCGCGCTGCCGCATCTCGCGCGCCCAGCGCTGCACGTGGGGGCTGGTGGCATCGCCCAGCAGGCACAGGTGGCGCGCCGTCATGTGGTGTGGGCCCAGGCTTCGTAGTGCTGGCGCAGCTCCGGGTGCTGCGCCAGCAGGCGCTCGTCGCCTTCGCGCACGTCGCCGACTTGGCGTGCGGGCGCACCGGCCATGATGGCGAAGTCCGGCACCTCGCCGCGAACCTGGGCGTAGGCGCACACCACCACGCCCTTGCCGATGCGCGTGCCCGCTTCGATCAGGCTGTGCGGGCCGATGAAGCTGTAGGGGCCGATGCTCACGGGCGCGCTGATGTAGCCGGGCCTGGGGCCTGCGTGGCCCGCGTAGCTGCGGCCCAGCAGGCGGATTGACCGATGAGAACTGTGGGTCACGATGCTCACGAAGTTGGTGATCTGCACGCCCTCGCCGATGCGTAGCCCCGCCGTGGCGTCGAGAAAGTTGAATTGCCCGATGAACACATGGTCCGCCAACTGCAGCCCCTGCGCACCCTCGATGCAGGTGCTGGGCGCGATGCGGGTGTGCGGCAGCGCGCGCCCCTCGCGGTCGCGCTCGCCGAACACCATCCGGTAGAACAGCGCATGCCAGAGGCGGCGGCGCCAGCGGTTAAGCACGGCTCTCATGGGGCATGTCCTTCCAGTTCGCCAAGGCCCGGAAATAGTAGGCGAAGTACGCCGCCATGGTGGCGGAAACGCCCCACCCGGCGCCTGCCAGCCCGCCCCAGTGCAGCCCGCCCAGCAGGCCCGCGAAGAACAGGCATTGCCCCACCAGCGCCAGGCGCAGCGCCCAGCCCTGCGCCTTCCAGGCCATGGTGACCACGGCCAGCGGCGAGGCCACGAAGTGCAGCGCGATGTAGGGCGCGATCGCCCGGGCGAGTTCTCCCGCCCCGGCCCACTGCGCGCCGAAGGCCCACACAAAGAGTTGCGGCCCCCACAGCAGCAGCACGGCGGCCAGCGGGCAGGCCAGGGCCGCCAGCCCCAGCATGGCGCGGCGCACCAGGGCTCGGGCTTCGCCGGGCGTTGGGGCCGAGAGCAGGCGCGGATACAGGGCCTGCGACAGCGCGCCGCCCACCAGCGTGGCCGGGGCCTTGAGGTAGCGCAGCCCCAGCGCCCAGAACCCCGCCGCCGCATCCCCCGTCCAGGCGGCGACCAGCACGAGAGTCAGGGTGTCCTGCAGTGCGCCCAGGAAGGCATGGGGCGTGTTGAGCAGCGGAAAATCGCAGTGGCGCCGTGCCATGGCCCGCAACTCGGCCCAGGGCTGGCGCCACAGGCCGCGCCAGCCGCCCTCTGGCGCGGGCCGGGCCAGCAGCCACGCCGCGCCCAAGCTGGCCGCCGTGGCCCCCAGCACCAGGCCCAGCGGCCCGACCTTCAACACGCCGAACAGCAGTTGCAAAAGCGCGCCGCCACCTTGCTGCACGAACCGCGCGGCGGACAGGCGCCCGAAATGCTGCGACCGCGTGGCCCACAGCGTGAGCCACTGCGTGGCCGCCGTGGCGAACACGGCCAGCGGCAGCGTCCAGGCCAACGGCCAGCCGCGCCAGAAAGAAAGTACCAGCCCCACGGCCGCCGAGGCCACGGTCACCGCCAGAAGAATGTGGGCGCACAGGGCCATCAGCCGGGCCGCGCGTGGGGCCTTGGCTTCGAGCGGCAGGGCGAATTCATAGCGCGCGCAGCCCACGACGGCGATGTTGGCGGACACCGCCCACAGCAGCGCGAACTGCCCGAAGTCGTCGGGGCTGTACAGGCGCGTGAGCGCTGGCCCCAGCAGCAGCGGCAGGGCATGCGCCGCGACGCTGCCGGTGACAAGGGTCAGGGTGGCCCGCAGAAGTCCCGGGTTCATGGCTGGGCGGAAGGGTCGGGGCGGTAGCCGGGCACCAGTTGCCGCAGCAAGTCCGTCATGGCCGCGCGGTCGCCCGCTTGTGCGGCTTGCAGCAGGGCCTGCAGCGCGGCTTGCAGGTCCGCCCAGGGGCGGTATTCCTCGCGCGCGCGCAGGATGCGCGGGTGGTCCGTGGGCAGTGGGTCGTCGCCGATCAGCAGTTCCTCATAGAGCTTTTCGCCCGCGCGCAGGCCCGTGAAGACGATCTCGATGTCGCCCTCGGGGTGGCGCTCGTCGCGCACGGAAAGCCCCGACAGCGCCACCATGCGCTGGGCCAGCTCCAGGATCGGGACCGGCTCCCCCATGTCCAGCAGGAACACGTCGCCGCCTTCCGCCATCGCCCCCGCCTGCAGCACCAACTGGGCCGCTTCAGCAATGGTCATGAAATAGCGCGTGACCTCCGGGTGCGTCACCGTGAGCGGCCCGCCCGCCGCGATCTGCTGGCGAAACAGCGGAATCACGCTGCCGCTGGACCCCAGCACGTTGCCAAAGCGCACCATGGAAAAGCGCGTGGGGCACTGCCAGGTGCGGCCATCGCCGGACCCAAAGGGAGCGCCGGGCGACGCGGCAATGGCCTGCAGCACCATCTCGGCCACGCGCTTGCTGGCGCCCATGACGTTGGTAGGCCGCACGGCCTTGTCGGTGGAGACCAGCACGAAATGGCGCACGCCATGCTCCAGCGCCACCCGCACCATGGCGAGCGTGCCAAAGACGTTGTTCAGAATGCCCTCGCCCGCGTTGGCTTCCACCATGGGCACGTGCTTGTAGGCCGCCGCGTGGTACACCGACGCGGGCCGGTGCTGGCGGCAAATGTCCGCCATGCGCGCCTCGTGGGTGACGCTGGCGAGCAGCGGCACCAGCTCGCACGGGGGTGCCAGCGCCTGCAGCTCGTGGTGGATGGCGTAGAGCGCGTACTCGCTGTGGTCCACCAGCAGCAGCCGCTGGGGCCGCTCGCTCACGATCTGGCGGCACAGCTCGCTGCCGATGCTGCCGCCCGCGCCCGTCACCAGGACCACGGTGTCCGCCAGGTTGCGCCCCAGCAGGCCGGGGTCGGGCGCCACCGGCTCGCGGCCCAGCAGGTCCTCGATCTCCACGTCCTGGAAATCCGTGACGGTGACGCGCCCGCTGGCCAGGTCCGACAGGCCCGGCAGCGTGCGGATGCGCACAGGCAGGTCCCGCAGGCTCTCGATGATCTCGCGGCGGCGCTGGCGCGTGGAGCTGGGCAGCGCCAGCAGCACGTCCGTGATGGCAAGGCGGCGCACCACCTCCGGCAGCGCCTGCGGGGCATGCACACGCACGCCGTTGATGCTGCGCCCGACCTTGGCGGCGTCGTCATCGACAAAGCCCTTGAGCTGGTACTGGCGCACGCTCCCCAGGCCCGCCGCCGTCTGGGCGCCCGCGCTGCCCGCCCCGTAGATCAGCAGGCGGTAGGGCGCCTGGCTGCTGCGGCCGGCCAGTGCCAGCCAGCCCAGGGCGCGGCTGGCGCCCACCAGCAGCATGAACAGCAGCGGCTGCAGAATGCCGACGCTGCGCGGCACGCCCTCCCACTGCGCCGCCAGCAGGCAACCCAGCAGCAACGCGCCGTAGATGGCGACCGCCTTGCCGGTGGTGATGAGCGCCGTCAGGCCGGTGTAGCGGAAGATGGCGCGGTACAGCCCCAGCTTGGCAAAAATGGGGAACGCAAGCGCAGGGGCCAGCGCATACGCCAGCCACTGCTTGCCCTCGGGCCAGTGGGGGGTTTCCAGCCGCAGCGTGAAGGCCAGCCACATGGCGGCGAGGCCCAGGCACACGTCCATGGCCACCACCACCAGGCGCTTGGCGGCGCGTGACCAGCCCAGGATGCGGTTCAGCAGGGGGGGCTGGCGTGGGTGGGGGCGGCGGTCCGGCGGGCGGCTGCTCATTGCGTTGGCGCGATCCCCGTTCGCTCCAGCACGTCCATCACCAGCTCCAGCCGCACCAGGGGGTTGTCCAGCTCCATCAGCCGCTGCTTCAAGTCCAGCGGCACCGGCAGCAGCTCGCACCAGCGGTTGGCCACCCAGCCGCAGTCGTCCAACTGCGCGGCCGTCGGCGAGATGGTGCTGGCGCCGCCAGGGTCGCGCTGCTGCAGCGTGTGCAGCACCTGGGCCAAGGCGTTGGCGGCTTTCTTGAGGTCGTCTGGCACGGGCACCGGAAGGTCCGGGCCGATATGGTCCACGTTGGCGATCCACAGGCCGTGCGGCAGGTGGCTGCGCTGCGTGATGCGAAAGCGCTGGCTGCCGCGGCACAGCAGCGTGACCAGGCCGGGTTGCGGCGTGTCCATCTGCTCGATGACGGCCAGCGTGCCCACCTCCCTGAACTGCTCCTCGGGGGCGCCGGCCTGGCGCACCTCGCTGCCCTGGGTGAGGGCCACCACGCCGAACGGCGCGCCCGCATCGCGGCACTTGCGCACCATGTCGAGGTAGCGTACCTCGAATACGCGCAGCGCCAGCACGCCGCCGGGGAACAGCACGGAGCCAAGCGGGAAAAGCGGCAGGGACGACAGGGTGAGGGGCGGCGGCATGGGCGGGGAAATACCTAGGCCCGCTATCATCCCACGATGCCGCCCGCCTTCGCTGCGGCCCCCTTGCTTTTGTCGCATCCATGCTCTACCAGATCGCATCCTTCCTGCTCGACGTCGTCGGTGGCCTGCTCACGGGGGCGTGCCTGCTGCGGCTGTACATGCAGTGGCAGCGCGTGCCGTTTTCCAACCCCGTCGGCGCTCTAGTGTTCGCGCTGACGGACTGGCTGGTGATGCCGCTGCGCCGGGTGATTCCGCCCACGGGCCGCTGGGACGTGTCGAGCCTGGCCGCCGCCGTGCTGTTGCAACTGGCGCAATACGTGCTGCTCATCCTGCTGCTGGGCGCGGGTGCCGCCTGGGCCTGGCTGCCGTGGATGGCCCTGTTCGGGCTGGCGCGGGTGGTGGTGTCGGGGCTGATGGGCCTGCTGATCGTCTATGCCGTCATGTCCTGGGTGCAGGCGCGCTCGCCGCTGTCGGCCGTCATCGCCCGGCTGTGCGAGCCCGTGCTGCGGCCGTTTCGCCGCGTCATTCCACTGATGGGCGGGATCGACCTGTCCCCGCTGGTGGTGCTGGTACTGCTGCAGGTGGCGATGATCGTGCTGGGGAACCTGCAGGCCGGGGTGATGCGCTGATCTGAAAATATCAGCCAAATTGGCCGCTAGCGCTTATGGGGCAAGTGCTGGCAGCTATTGATTTGATAGGGGTTACCAGTTTCTCAGTGCCTGGGCAGCACATAAGGAACCCGTACACCCGGCTCGCTCTCCGGGAAATCCTTGGTGTTGCGGGAGACGAGCAGCAGCGAATGCACCTGGGCCGTGGCCCAGATGACCGCATCGGGCAGGCGAATGCGCCGGGCCTTGCGGATCGCCACGGCCCGCTCTGCAATGGCGTTGTCCAAGGCCATCACCTCAAAAGACAGCAGCCATGCCCGCACGGCGGCTTCTTCGCCGGGGGCTGCGCCCGCAAGCACTTCCATCCAGGTGATGACACTGATCGCCTTGCTGGCATAGCGCGCCAGTTCATGCTCTGCCGCGTCGATGCCATTGAGATAGTCGATCAGGACGTTCGTGTCGAAAAGCGCCTTCACCATTCGGAGCGAAGCTCCTCTTGGTACGCCAGGCCATCGGGTTTCCTGCCCTTCCACAAACCGAACACGCTGGTCTCCAGCGCGGGCTTGCACTGCGCAAGATAAGCATCAATGGCGTCGCGGATGAGGGCGGCGCGCGGGCGCCCCTCCATTTGCACCAAGGCCGCCAGCGCTTGCACCTGGGCTTCGGGCAAATCGACCAGAATTCTGCTCATGGGGGTCTCCATATGTGATATGTATATCGTATATCAATCCGTCGCATTGGGGCATGGTGGCGCGATCATCATGGCAGTTCGTCTCCCGCATTCGCCGGCGCTGCCGGGCTCGCATCCAGCCAGATATCAAAGCTGCATCCTGCCCGCGCTTGGCATGCAGACGGAAAGCATCCTGAAAATCAAGCGCTGGAAGCCATGCATTTTCAAGCCAAGCCCGGGAGTAAGACAGCCCGGTTTGCCCAAATGCGATGCCGGCGCATGTATCGCATGGCCGGAGCAAAGAAGCCGGTTGCTATAGGAACCTCTCCGGGTATTCCAAAAGCTCCATCAGATTCGCCAGTTGGCGGCACAAATCCCCGCACGCACGCATCGGAAGCTCACAGGCATCTGACAACTGCGCGGCCCATTCATCATCTGGCAGCGAGATATCAGGCGTCGGGCCGCTGCCCAGTTCAACATGCAGCGCGGCGGGGCCGCCCATCACCCGCAGGGCCTCTTTCACCGCAGGGGATGCGTTCAGGACACCCATGCGCTCCTGGACTTCCTTGCGAAGCAGGTCAACCTCCCAAAGCGCCACATGCCGGCGCAGCCGGATCAGGTCGGTGCCCTGGGTGCATCCCTTGCTCACGGCATCTTCCTGTTCATCCATCTCATGGCGGCCGACCAGAGCCGCGCCTCTTTTAAGCATGGCCCTGCCCCAGGTTCCGGTGTCCATGACCAAGAGGAGCAAGCCGGTTTCCCATTGCCGGGATCGGTGGGGAGGTTGGGAGGAATCGTCAGAACTCATGGTTCGTCCATCCAGACAGTCAAAGGAGAGCCGGACTGTAGAAAGCTGCGTGGACAGGGTGTGTCGCTCAGCATGGGCGCTTGAGCCGGTTTGTTTTTCAAGGCGTGGCAACCAGGGCGGCACCCGCAGGCCCTCGGCTCGTGCGAGCCGCTGGGCTCCCTAGTGGCACGGTACGCACTCTTTATTTGATAGCTGCCTGCGCTTGCTGGATGGGCGCTAGAGGCTGATTCGAATGATATTTCTTATGAGAGAATCACAACCCCAGCCGCTCCCACAACTGCGGCGCAAACGTCAGGCACCCTCCTTCACGACCGGGTAGAACGGCTTGCCCTCGAACCGTGCCGGGTTGTCCATCATCACCCCCAGCATCACCGGCAGCACCCGCGCCAGCAGCGCCCGGCCATCGCGCACCTGGGCGCGGTTGACCGAGCTGTTCCACGTTGCCCCGCCGTGCATCAACTGGTTGCGCAGCGTGTACAGGCGCACGAACACCTCGTACAGCACCCGCTCCGTGTCCTGCTGCGCCAGTGCGCGGTGTACGCGCTCGCGCGCATCGCTGAACGCCTCGCGCCAATGGCCGGGAATGCTGCCATCGCTGCGCGGGTTGTTCAGCGCATCCCAGAAAGGCTGGAACACATATTGGTTGTCCAGCAGCAGGCGAATGGGGCCGGGGAACACCTGTCGCACCAGCGCGGAAAGGGCCTTGCCCTGGTCCCGCGCGCACACGTAGGCCATGAAGTTGCGGAACGCCTACCGCTCTAAATGTGCCGTTGCTCGCGCCGTCCCCCAAGTCCTGCGCATAAGCCGCGTTGAAGGCGATCCACAGGCAGACAAAGGCCAAGTCGTCGCCCTCGCCTGCGGCCTCGGTGCGTTGCAGCCAGCTTAGGGCGCGATGCATGTGCAAGGTGAAGAGGCTGTGTTGCTGGGTAATTTGGATGTTGTGGCGCTTTATTAATGCGCCCAAGGTAATGACAGAGGCGAATGAAGCATTTTCTTCAATCATCAGCTTTCTGTCTGGCAGCTTGATTTTTTTGCTCGCTATTCAAATAGCGCCCACGAACTGCTACCCCATCAACCATTTCCAATAGCACTTGTGAGTTTTGCATATTATCAAATCGAGATTTAAGATTGGCTATTTGATTAATTTCATTTACCAGCAAAGAATCAGCTTTGCTGATACTCTTTTCAATCAGTAGTACATTTGCGTCAGTGCTGTTTGAAAATTCAAAAAAAGGTCTCATCTTGCTCAGGTGGTGCGCTACTGTGCGTTTTGTTTTTTCCCATTGGGCAATCACACCGTCCTCGCTGCTTAATTCTTTCATGTATGCTTCACTAGTCGACAAGAATTCTTTGTTTTGATCCTGCTTGATGTAAAGAATTAAATTTGCCATCATCAAGCATTGCATGCCGACAAGGTATTCACGTTGGAAACGGTTGATTTTTTTAATTTTTTCTTGGATTTCTTTGCGCAAATCATCTGAGCCAAACCAACTTGTGGCGTCAAAGCTTTCAATTTCTGATTGAATTCTTCTGACATTGTCGTATATGTGAATTATTACTTCACGCACATCTCCTTTTTTTATTGCTAAAGTCTGGAGTGTGGTTGAAGAAATATCCTCTCCTTCTCTAATCAGCGAGCTAATGGTATATAAAGATTCGCGAAAGGCTTTTATTTTTGCCTGCCGGCCCTCCTCAAGGAAAATTTGTATATCACCGATTTTTTCTTCAATTGATTGCAGGCGTTCGTTGATGTCGGCAAGATGTTTTTGCGCAACCAGTTGCGATGCAATATTAAATACCAAGCCAGTGTTGACTAGAGATTTTAGATTTTCAGCTTCCTGAAAGCGAGCTTGAGCTCCAATCTGATTTGAACCAGCCTTGCGCGCGGCTCCTATTGCTCCAGTGCCATCTTTTGCTTGAATGAGTTGACTGTACTCAAAAGAGCAGGTCATTAAATTTTTGGAATTTCCCGCCACAGTCGTTGCCGTTGTCGGAACAAGGCTGAGCCAGTGGTTTATTTTCGAGATAATTTTCTTGTCAAGAATATCTGTGGCGGCGGAATCATCCCATTCCCCAAGCTCACAGCATGCACGCACAATTGATCTTCCTTCTTCATTGGCTAGATCGAATCCATTGTTGTTGATTGTTATTGACAAAGGGCTGTTTTTATCAAAAGAGCTCATGAAAATTACTTTCTCTTGATATTATTGATGGGATGGCTTGGATGTGTAAATCATCTTGAGCATGGCAATGTGTGCGGTGAATGGAATTGTGATGCGATACGCTTCCCCCATGCTTTGGGCTGCCAAACCGATTGCTCCGGGGATGGAGAATGCCTTGATGGACTTCACCCCTCGCGCAATTAATACGGCTGCACTTGCCACAGAAGAAAAGCCGATAACAGCACCTTTCTCATCAAAATTCAAATTCTTATTCATATTAAAAAAACCGCTTAGGACCTGGAGTTCTGTGCAGCGCTCCCAGCGCGTATGATCTGGAAGTGTTTCCCACTCATTTCCGAATAGACCAAACACGATCTCACGCTCTTTTTGTTGAGTTGGCTTATTCTTGCTGTCAGTACCATTGAGTTTTTTGTGGACATCGGTTAATATTTCGGCGTATGATGGCGGCTCCTTGTTGAGGATATTTCGACAGATATTGCCAATTGAATGTCCTCCATAATTTTGAAATTCATGTAGCAAATGGCGCAAACTTTTCTCGGTGTATTTTTTATCTTCTTTCTCAGAGTGTAGAAGATCTTTAATGGCGGCTGGTAGAGCGATGCGCGTTCCACCATTATCGGTTAATACATCAACAAGATAATCAATATGACTCGCCTGGATATTTTTTAGGAACATAAGAAGCTCCTCGTCGCACTTGATTGGTTTTTCCATTTTTCCCTCCGTAAACTCTATTGAATCCTGACAATAGAATTGATTACTTTCTCTTCTGCAAAGCTCAATGGTCTTGCGGCGCAGCCGTCTTGATGCAGGTCAGCAGGTATTGCTTCATGCTTTCAAACTCCGCTTGGGTCAACGCCCCTTGCTGATACAGCGCGAAGATGTCCCGCAGTTCATCAATGCTGCGCTGCATGGGCGAAGCCTCGGCGGGCGGTGTGCTGGCCTTGACCTTTGGCCGAAAGGCTTCCGGCTGCGCAGCGGGCGCATCGGCGGGCTTTGCCGTGCCAGGCGAGAGCGGGGTAGCCAAGGGCCTTTTATCTGATGCACCGTCGCGCGCTCCCTCGGCTAGGTAGGCAAACCCGCGCTGGATGATCTGTACCCCTGCCGAAATGCCATACAGCACGCAGCCGATGGCGAACAGCCCCAGCAGAAAAAGAATGAATTGGCCCATGGTGCTTGCTTCTCCTTGTTGGTTTCAGTGAATCGGGTTCATCAACGGGTGGATGCATAGCCGCCTGTTCGTTCAGCCGCCCCATTTCGCCAGCGCCTGCCGCAGTTCTTCCAGCAGCGCCTCATGCCATTGCACTGGCTTGACGATGCGCACATTCGGCAGCCAATACCGCACCACGGGCAACAACTGGTTCAGGTGGTTTATATGGGTGGTGACGAGCAGCGAGCCATCGGCATCTTCCCGGTGCTGCTGGCGGGGCAGCAATTGGCGGCGGCTGAAGTAGTGCGCTGCCTCGGGGGCCACGCGACGTCCCCCCGGATTTGAGTAGCGGCTGACGCTGGAGTCCAATC
>Ga0222423_1001118_pt1 | contig 13480 bp, 11 predicted proteins | sample 3A0metagenome_FD_182472 | JGI IMG/M metagenome (GOLD analysis project Ga0222423, IMG submission 182472) | Enriched microbial communities from leaf-cutter ant dump, University of Wisconsin, Madison, United States - 3A0 (version 2) | ecosystem: Environmental > Terrestrial > Nest > Insects nest >...
TCGTCGTCGTCCTGCGCGCGCGGGCGGGCGCCGTGCCGTGGCTGCCGCTGCGCACGGGGACGCCGGCCGCGGGCGTCGAGCGTGCGCGGGCGGACCTCCAGGGCCTCACGTGGGTCGTCGCCGCGTGGGGGCTCGTCCTCGTGCTCACGGCGCTCGCGGCCGGCCCGCCGTCGCCGCTGCGCATGCTCACAGGTCTGTGGTACTCGCAGGCGGCGCGCATCCAGGCGGTCCTGCCCGTCGTCGCCGCACCGCTCGCGGCGCTCGGCTGCCTCGTGCTCGGCGGGGTCGTCGCGCGCCGGCTCGCGCGCCGGGCCGCGGTCGACCCCGGCGCGGCCGGCCACGCCGCAGGCGTCGGCGACGCACGCGGCGGTGCCCGCGCCCGCGCCCGGGCGCGGGCGGCCCTCGCGTCGCCGTCGCGCGCGGCCGCGGCCCTCGCGCTGCTCGCGCTCGCGACGTCGCTGCCCTGGTCGGTCCCCGCGACGGCCGCGCGCTTCGCCGAGGCGTACGAGCCCGGGGCGACGCGCTGGGGCCACATGCTCTCGCCCGACGAGGTGCGCCTGCTCGGCCGCCTCGACCGGGTGCTCCCGCCCGACGCGCTCGTCGTCGGCGACCCCGCGAACGGCGCGGCCCTCGTGTGGGCGGTCGCGGACCGTCGCGTCGTGCTCCCGCAGCTCGCGGTGTCGAACCTCTCGGCCGACCAGCGCCTGCTGCGGGAGTCGTTCGCCGACCTCACGACGGACCCGGCGGTGTGCGACGCGGTGCGGCGCCTCGGCGTCACGCACCTCTACCTCGACACGGCGACGGCCGAGGACGGCGCGAAGGTCGACGCGGGCGCGCCGGGCCTCCACCGGGCGCCGGCCGAGGGCGTCCGGGGCGTCGACGCGGAGGGGACCGCGACGCTCTACGAGGTCACGGCCTGCCGGGGCTGACCGGCGCGGAGCCGCGGGTCAGCGCCCGATGCGCTCGACCTCGACGAGGTGCGCGCGCGCCTCGCGCGTCGAGATGCGCTGCGTCTGCGTGGGGTCGAGGAGGACGACGGAACCGCCCGTCGACCACGCGTTGAGCGACGAGCGCAGCGTCTGCAGCAGCTTGCCGCGGCGGCCGAGGTGGTCGGCGTGGTGCGTCGTCGGCTCGTCGGCGCACGTCACGCAGTCGGCGTCCGAGGTGAGGAGGATGCGGTCGCCCGCGGGGGCGACGCGCGCGGACTCCGCCCAGTCGACGAGGTCGTCGTACGCGACGGTGACGGCACCGCGGAAGGCTCCCGTGACGATCGCGAGCGAGTCGTGGTGCGGGTCGACGACGGGGCCGAGCACGTCGCCGTACGTCATGACGGCCCCGGCCGCGTCGATCGCGCCCGCGGGCAGGGGGCCGTCGGACGCGCGCGCGAGGGCGGGCAGGGCGACGACGACGAGCGGGACGTCGTAGCCGGCCCAGGCCTCGGGGCGGTGCGTCACGGCGACGTCGGCCTCGACCTCGTCGTCCTTGGGGGAGACGAGCGAGAGGGTCGCGCCCGTGCGCCACACGGCGAGCGCCCACACGAGGGTGCGCCAGTGCGCGGGCAGGTCGAGCGCGACGACCGTGCCGGGCGCCGCGTCGAGCTCCTCGACGAGGAGGTTCGACGTCTTCGTCACCCAGTTGGCGAGGACGGCGCCCGAGAGCTCGACACGCTCGTCGTCGGGCCCGTACCAGGTGAGGCGGGGCCGGCCGGGGTCGTCGGTGAGGGTCGCGAGGATCGCCGCGACGGGTGAGGTCGTCATGGGGAGAGCCTACCCAGCGCTTTCCCGTCCCGTGACCGTCCGCGGGCTGTCCGCGGGCCGTCGTGGCGGCCCGTGGGCGGGCGCGCGGGGCACCCCGCCCACGGGCTAGCACATCCCGGCTTGACTTACCGGCATGACACGCATGTAATTTGGGTGTCGGACGGTCACCGGGGCCGCCACGGGCCCCGGACGACGCAGGTGGACGGCAACGACGCCGCGGTCCAGCACCTGGACGGCGGTCCGGCACGGCACGCGGAGAAAGCAAGGGGGAGCACCATGTGGAACCTGCTCGAGACGGACGGCCCGTTCCCGTCCGACGCGAGCCGTCCCGTGGGGGCGGAGATCCTCACGCTCGGCATCGACACCGACGAGACGGTGCTCGCCTGGCAGGACCGGGCGCTGTGCGCCCAGACCGACCCCGAGGCGTTCTTCCCCGAGAAGGGCGGCTCGACGCGCGAGGCCAAGCGGGTCTGCACCGGGTGCGAGGTCCGCGCCGAGTGCCTCGAGTACGCGCTCGCGAACGACGAGCGCTTCGGCATCTGGGGCGGCCTGTCCGAGCGCGAGCGCCGCAAGCTCAAGCGGGCAGCGGTCTGACGCACCGGCGGTCCTCCGGGGCCGTCCCGCGCCGGCGGGGCATGATGGCGAGAGCATGACTTCCCCCGACGCACCCTCGTCCCGTCCGCCGCGCCCCTCCGCGCAGGCCCGCACGGGCACCCGGCGCACCCGCGTCGCGACGAGCCACGCTCCGACGACCGTCGTCGCCGTCGTCGTCACCCGCGGCACGACCCCCTACCTCGACGCGACGATCGCCGCGGTCCGCGCGCAGGACCGCGCCCCCGACCTGCTGCTCGTCGTCGACGTCGCGCGCGACGAGGAGCGCCGCGCGCGCCTCGCGGCCGCGGCCGACGACGCGCTGCCGACCGTCCTCGTCCACGCCCCCCGCGCCGCGAGCTTCGGCGCGGCCGTCCGGGCGGGGCTCGACCACCTCGACGACCTCGGGTCCGCGCCCGCGCCCGGCCCGTCGACCTGGCTGTGGCTCCTCCACGACGACGCGACGCCCGAGCCCGCCGCGCTCGACGCCCTCGTGCGCGCGGTCGAGCACGCGCCGTCCGTCGCCCTCGCGGGCGCCAAGCAGGTCGAGCCGGGCGACCGCCGCCGCCTCGTCGAGGTCGGGCTCACGACGTCGCCCGCCGGGCGGCGCATGACGGCCGTCGAGCCGGGGGAGACCGACCAGGGGCAGCACGACGCGACCGACGACGTCCTCGGGGTCGGGCTCGCGGGCGCGATCGCCCGCCTCGACGTCTGGGCGGCGCTCGGCGGACCGGACCCCGAGTACGGCAACGTCGGCGACGGGCTCGAGTACTCGCGCCGCGCCCGGCTCGCGGGCCACCGGGTCGTCGTCGTCCCCGGGGCGGTCGTCGCGCACGCGCGCGCGACCCACCTCGACCTGCGCCGGCGCGAGAGCGACCCCGACCACGAGCCCGACGTGGAGCGCTCGTTCGCCCTCCGGCGCCGCGCCGAGCTCTGGTACCGGCTCACGGGCGCGCCGACGGGCCTCGTCTGGCTCCACCTCGTCGTCGTCGTGCTCCTCGCGCTGCCGCGCGCGCTGTGGCAGCTCGGCGCCAAGCGCGGCCGCCGGGCGCGCGGGGAGATCACCGCCGCGGCGTGGGCCGTCCTGCGGCCCCTCCCGCTGTGGCGCTCGCGCCGGCGCGTGCGCCGCGCGCGCGTCCTGCCGCGGTCGGCGCTCGTGCCGCTCCGCGCGACGTGGCGCGACGTGCTGGTCGCGCGCCGCGACCGACGCCTCGCGCGCGGCGAGCTCCGCCGCGCCCTCGCGCGCGGGGACGCCTTCGAGCTCGCCGAGCGCCGCGCGGACCTGCGCCGGCGCGTCGTCGGCGTCGTGCTCACCGCCGTCGGTCTCGCGGGCCTCACGCTGTGGTGGCTCGGCCCCGCGCTCACGGCCGCCGGGCCCGCGGCCCGGCTCGTCTCGCCCGCGCTGCCCGTCGCGGGCGGCTCGCTCGCGGACGTGTGGGCCGAGGTCGCCGACGGCTGGGTGCGGGCGGGCGTCGGCGACGCGGTGCCCGCCGACCCGCTCCTCACCGTCCTCGTGCCGTTCGTCGCGCTCGTCACGCCGTTCGGGGGTGACCTGCAGACCGTCGTCGACCTCGCGCTCCTCGGCGCGGTCGGCCTCGCGGGGCTCGGCGCGTGGCTCGCGGCGGGCACGGCGACGAAGTCGCTCCTCCTGCGCGCCTCGGCCGCGCTCGCGTGGGTCGCGACCCCCGCGCTCGCCGCCGCGCTCGGCGCGGGCCGGCTCGGCGACCTCCTCGCGCACGTCGCGCTGCCGTGGGCGGCGTGGAGCGCGCTCAAGGGGGTCGGGCTCGGTGCGCGGCCCCCGGTCGAGCGCGCGGTCGTCGCGGCCGCCCGCCGCGCCGAGGCCCGACGGCTCGAGCGGGAGTCCGCGGCGTCCGACGACGGCGAGGAGGCCTACCTCGCCGCGGCCGGCGTCGCCGCCGCGCCCGTGACGGACCGGACGCTCCCCGCGTCGCGTCCCGCGGCGCACGCGTCGGTGCCGGCGGCCGCGTTCGGCGGGCTCGCGCTCGCCGTCGCCGTCGCGGGCGCGCCCGTGCTCCTCGTGCCCTCGCTCGTCGCGCTCGTGCTCGTCGCGCTCCTGCGCGGCCGGCCGCGGCCGCGCGGCGCGCGGCGCCACCTCGTGCTCGTCGCCGCGCCTCCCGTGCTCGTCCTCGTCCCGCTCGTCGTCGAGGTCGTCCGCCGGGGGCGGGACACGTGGCCGCTCCTGCTCGCCTCGCCCGGCCGGCCGGTGCCGACGCAGGCGCCCCCCGGGTGGCGCCTCCTGCTCGGCGAGCCGACCTCGCTGCCCGCGTGGTCGTGGGCCGAGGGCCTGCCCGTGCCCGCCGAGGTGCGTGCGGCGCTCCCGGTCGTCCTCGGCGGGCTCGTCGTCCTCTGCGCGCTGCTCGCGCTCGTGCGGCGCGACCGCGCGGTCGCGGTGCGGGGCGCGTGGCTCGTCGCGACGGCGGCGCTCGCGGCGGGCGCCGCGGCCGCGACCGTCGTCGTCGGGGCGGGCGACCTCGGCGAGGTGCGCGCGTCCGCGGGCGGCGCCGTCTCGCTGCTCGTCCTCGCGCTCGTCGGCGCGGCGCTCGTGGGCCTCGACCGCGTGACGGACCGGGTCGCCGAGCACGCGTTCGGGTGGCGGCAGGTCGTCCTCGTCGTCTTCGTCGTCGTGGGACTCGCCGCCTCGGGGCTCGCGCTCGTGCGGGGCGCCGCGCTCGTCGACGTCCGCGGGGACGACGGGCTGCGCGTGCTCGCCGGCGACGTCGTGCCCGCGGTGGGCCGGCAGATGCAGGAGGCGCCGCGCGCCGCCCGCGTCCTGCGGCTCGAGGCGGGCGACGCCACGACCTACCAGCTCCTGCGGGCCGACGGCCCCCAGCTCGCCGACACCTCGGCGGTCCTCGCGCACCGCGCGCTCACGGCGGGCGACGACGTCCCCGCGGCTGCGCTCGCGGACGCGGTCGCGGCGCTCGTCGGCGGCGTCGAGGACGAGGGCACGGCGCTCGTCGACCTCGGCGTCGGCGCGGTCCTCGTCGCGCCGGGGGCGGACGACGACGCGCGCGGCGCGCTCGTCGCGCGCCTCGACGCGGACGCCGTGCTCGAGCGGGTCGCCGACGGCCCGACGGGCACCGTGTGGCGCGTCGCGGTCGCCGCGGGGCAGGACGCGGGCACGGCGACGGTGACCGGTTGGGCGCGCCTGCTCGACGACGCGGGCGAGGGCGTCGTCGTCCCGTCCGACGGGCGCGGCGTCGACGTGCGGCTCCCGCTCGCGGGGGCGGACGACGTCGGCACGACGTCGGGCGCGGGCTGGGACGTGCAGCCCGGCACGCGCACGCTCGTCCTCGCCGAGCGCGCCGCGCCCGGCTGGCGCGCGACGCTCGACGGCCGCCGCCTCGAGGCCGCGCACCGCGCCCCCGAGGGCGCGTGGCAGCAGACGTTCGCGCTGCCCGCCGAGAGCGGCGGGCACCTCGAGGTCTGGTACGCGTCGCCGGGCGGCACGTGGTGGCGTGCCGTGCTCGTCGCGACGGCGATCGTCTACGGGCTCCTCGTCGTGCCCGTCCGGCGCAGGGTGGTGGAGCGATGAGTGACGTCGAGCGCGCCGAGCCGCGCGAGCAGGCCGGCGCCGGGCCGCGCGAGCAGGGCGCCGCCCCGCGCGCGGAGGGTGACGCGCGGGCGTCCGGGCGCCGGCGTGCGCGCGCCGTGCTGCGCGCCCTCACGGGGTTGCTCGTCGTCGCGCTCGCCGGGGGGACCGCCTGGGCGGTCGACCTCCTGCCCGTCGCGGCCACGGCGGGCACCGCCGAGCACGGGCTCACGGTCGTGCCGTCGTCGGTCGCGCTCGTGTGCCCGGGCCCCGCGCAGCTCGCGGACCCGGACGGCCTCACGGACCCCGCGTTCGACCCGTCGCCCGTCGGGACGACGACCTCGTTCGGCGGGGCGGTCCTCGCCCCCGCGAGCGTCGGGGTCTCGCCCGTGCGGCTGCTCGGCGGCGAGGCGGCCGCGGGCGTCGCGCCCGCGGCGGGCGCGTCCCTCGCGGTCGTGCGCGGCCGCGTCCCGGGACCGACGACGCTCACGGCCGCCCCCGCCCCGGACGGTGCCGCGGCGCTCGGCGCCGCGGTCGTCTCGACGACCGCCGCGGGCGACCTGCGCGGCCTCGCGGGCGGCGCGTGCGTCGCGCCGACGTCCGAGCAGTGGCTGCTCGGCGGCACGACGACGCGCGGCGCGAGCACGCGGCTCGTCGTGCAGAACCCCTCGCGGACGGCCGCGGTCGTCGACGTCACGCTGTGGGGGCCGGGCGGCCCGGTCGAGGCGTCGGGGCCGACGACGATGACGGTGCCCGCGGGCGGCCAGGCCGCGCGCCTCCTCGAGAGCGTCGCGCCCGAGCAGCGGCTGCTCGGGGTGCGGGTCGTCGCGCGCGGCGCGCTCGTCGCGTCCTACCTCCAGGTCGGTGCGCTCGACGGGCTGCGTCCGCTGGGCGTCGACCTCGCCGAGGCGTCGCGTCCCGCGACGCGCCAGGTCGTCGCGGGCGTCGCGACGGCGGGCGCGGGGGCCGGGGTCCGGCTCGACGTGCTCGTCCCGGACGACGCCGAGCCCGACGGCGCCGCGCCCGACGGGGCCGCCGACGACGCCGCCTCCGACAGCACCTCCGCCTCCGACGACGACGTGCCCGGCACGGTGCCCGTCGCCGTCACCGTCCTCGGCTCCGAGGGCCGCGTGCTCACCCTCGACGCGGTCCCGGGCCGCGTCACCTCGCTCGACCTCGGCGCGCTCGACGCGGGCCGCTACACGGTCGTCGTCGACGCCGGGGTGCCGCTCGTCGCGTCCGTCGCGGCCGCGCGGCCCGGCCGCGACGGCGACGACGTCGCGCTCGTCGCCGGGCGGCCCGCGCCGGGCACCGACGAGAGCCTCGTCGCGAGCCCCGCCGGCGTCCGTCGCACGCTCACGCTCGCGGCCGTCCCCGACGACCTCGCGGCGGTCCCCGGCGCGGCGCTCGGGACGGGCGCCCCGGTCGACGACGACGGTCGTGCGGTCCCGCTCGCGACGCGCGGCGTCGCCGTCGAGGTCGTCGGGGCCGACGGCCGCACGGCGGCGTCGTTCGCTCTCGACGTCCCGGTCGGCGGCACGACGGCCGTCGACCTCGACGCGCGGGCGCCGGGCGTCGACGTCGCGGCCGTCGTCGTGCGCCCGACGGGGGAGGGGCCGGGGGTCGCGTGGGCGCTCGGCGCGAGCGCCGACGCGCTCGACGGCACGGCCGGGGGCCTCGTCACCGTCCTCGCGCCCGCGGCCCGCGACGACGTCGCGCGCGAGGTCGTCGTGCGGGCGTCCCAGGGCTGGTGACGCCGCCCGTGCCGTGCGGCACGGGCCCGCGCGGTCACCAGTCGCCGACGTACCCGGGGTCGATCTCCTCGGGGCTGCGGCCGAGCATGTGCGCGACCTGCTCGACGACGACCGTGCGGACGAGCTCGGCGAGGTCGTCGCGGTCCGTCGCACGCTCCTCGACGGGGCGGCGGTAGACGACGACGCGCGGGGCGAGCGCGCCGTCGGCGGGGAAGTAGCGGCCCATGGGCACGCCGCGGCGGTGCTCCCAGGGTGCCGGGTCGGACGGCGGGACGTCCTCGACCGCGAACTCGAGCCCCGCGATCTGCCGCGCCCACGTGCGCTCGATGCGGACGACGGTCGCGACGACGAGGTCGTCGAAGCGCTCGGCGCGCGTCCGGGCGGCCGGGAGGCTCGCGGGCATGAGGGGCCCGCGGAGCCCGCGGCCGCGACGGTCGCGGCGGCGGACGCCCGCGGCCGGGGCAGGGACGGGACGGTTCTCGCGCACGGCACCAGCCTAGGCTCCTGCGCGCGCGGCGGGACGCCCGGCGTGGGATTCGGGCGCGGGGCGTGCGGCGGCTTACCATCGGACACTGTGAGACCCGTCCGCCAGTGCACGAGGACCGCGTGCCCCCGCTCCGCGGTGGCGACGCTCACGTACGTGTACGCGGACTCGACGGCCGTCCTCGGCCCGCTCGCGACGCACGCCGAGCCGCACAGCTACGACCTCTGCGCCGAGCACGCGGACCGGCTCACGGCCCCCCGCGGCTGGGAGGTCGTGCGGCTCGTCACCGACCACGTCGAGGCAGGCCCGAGCCACGACGACCTCCTCGCGCTCGCGGACGCGGTGCGGGAGGCGGGGCGCTCGGCGCCCGCGCCCGTCCGCGGCCGGCACGTCGCGGAGCCCGCGCCCGTCCAGGTCGGGGAGATCGCGCGCAAGGGGCACCTGCGGGTGCTGCGGGGCGAGGGCTGACGTGGCGGACGCGACCCCGCGCCGTCGGCGCGGCGCACGGCCCCCCGAGGCGCTCGGGTCGCTCAGCGCGCCCGTCCCGCCGCGTCCCGGGACGCGCGAGTGCGTCGGCTGCGGCGCGCGCGAGCTCACGCGCGTCGACATGACGCTCGCCGACGGCACCGAGGTCGTCTTCGTCTCGTGCCACCGCTGCGAGACGACGAGCTGGGTGGGCGCGACGGGCGAGGTCCTCGACCCCGACGACGTCCTGCCGCGCATGCGCCGCCCGGGCGGCTGACCCGGGGCTCCGGCCGGCGTCGCGGCCCGGCCGCGCACCGACGACGACAGGCCCCTCCGGGGCCGACGACAGGCCCGTCCGGGCCGACGACGACACGCAGGAGGAACGATGAGCGAGCAGAACGCGACCGGGTTCGCGGGCGTCCCGGTCGAGCCGTGGGTGCGGGAGATCCTCCGCTGCCCCGCGACGGGCGCCGAGCTCGTCGACGGCGTGGGCCCGGGCGGCGAGCCCGAGCTGTGGTCGACCGCGCCCGAGGGCGCCCTCGCGTACCCCGTGCGCGACGGGATCCCCGTGCTCCTCGTCGACGACGCCCGTCCGCTCGAGGGTGCCTGAGGTGTCGGCCGGGGGCGGGACGCGGGCGATCGTCGCGGCGCTGCTCGCGAACGCGGGCATCGCGGCGACGAAGTTCGTCGCCTACCTGCTGACCTCGTCCTCGTCGATGCTCGCGGAGTCCGTGCACTCGCTCGCGGACACCGGCAACCAGGTGCTCCTCCTCGTCGGGGGCCGCCGCGCGCGCCGCGAGGCGACGCCCGAGCACCCGTTCGGCTACGGCCGCGCGCGGTACGTCTACGCGTTCCTCGTCTCGATCATCCTCTTCTCGCTCGGCGGGCTCTTCGCCCTCTACGAGGCGTGGCACAAGTTTCAGCACCCGCACGGGATCGACTCCTGGCACTGGGTGCCCGTCGCGGTGCTGCTCGTCGCGATCGCCATGGAGGGCTTCTCGTTCCGCACCGCGGTCGTCGAGTCGAACCACGTGCGCGGGCGCCGGTCGTGGGGCGAGTTCGTCCGTCGGGCCAAGGCGCCCGAGCTTCCCGTCATCCTCCTCGAGGACGCGGGTGCGCTCGTCGGCCTCGTCCTCGCGCTCGGCGGCGTCACCTTCACGCTCGTCACGGGCGACGGCCGCTGGGACGCGGCCGGCACGGCCTCGATCGGCATCCTCCTCGTCCTCATCGCGATCGTCCTCGGCGTCGAGATGAAGTCGCTGCTCATCGGTGAGGCGGCGACGCCCGAGAACGTCGCGGCGGTCCGCGGCGCGCTCGAGGGCACGGACGGCGTCGAGTCGGTCATCCACCTGCGCACCATGCACCTCGGGCCGGAGGAGATCCTCGTCGCAGCGAAGATCGAGGTCGTCGCGGCGCGGTCCGCCGCCGACGTCGCGGCCGCGATCGACGCGGCCGAGGCCGCGGTGCGGGCCGCGGTGCCGGACCTGCGGGCGGTCATCTACCTCGAGCCGGACCTGCGCAGGGCCGTGGCGGTCGCGCCGGACGCCTGAGCGGAGGTGGGGCCGCGAGAGCGGCGGTAGCGTGACGAGGACCATCCCCGGCACGGACGGCAGGTCGCACCATGGTCACGCACCGCGCACGTCAGCAGTCCCTCAGGGCGGGCCTCCTCGCCGTCCTCCTCGCCGCCGCGGGCCTCGTCGTCCCCGCCGCGCCCTCGCCGGGTGCCGTCGCGGCACCCGCGCGGACGCCGGTCTCCGCGGCGGTCTCCGCGCACGGACGGTTCGTCGCCGGCGAACGGCTCTGGGTCGCCGGGCGGGTCGCCGGGGCGGGCGCCGGCCGGGCCGTCAAGGTCCAGGCGCGCTCGGACCGACGCCCCGGCTGGACGACGCTCTCGCGGGGGACGACGCGCGCCGGAGGTCGCTACACCGTCCCGGTGCGGCCCGAGCACGACGGACGGCTGCGCGTCGTCGTCTCCGCCTCGCGCGGCGCCCCGAAGGGCGTGAGCCCCGCGGTGACGGTCGCGCACGAGTCCGGCGCGCGCACGCTCGCGGCGCGCGCGAGGACGCTCGGGAGCCGGGTGGGCGAGGCGAGGTCCGCCCGCACGGTGCTCACGCGCTCCCAGCGGGCCCGCACGGGCGTCGAGGACGTCCGCAAGGTCGTCCAGAGGCGGCACGCGAAGGGGCTGCTCGTCGAGGTGACGACCGCCTCGGCGCGCCGGACGTGGCTCGTCGAGGGCAGGATCCTCCGTCGCTACCTCGCCGACGGCGGGCCCTCGGGGCGCTGGGGCGCGCCGACGTCCGACGCGCGCTGCGGGCTCGCGCTGAGCGGCTGCGTCCAGAGCTTCGCCCGGGGCACGCTCTACTCGCGGGGCGGCTCGCGCACGGTCTCGTCGTCCGCGGCCACCGGGCGCAAGGGCGAGGTCTTCGCGGTCGCGCGCTCCCAGGTCGGCTACGTCGACCGTTACAGCGGCACGGGCCGGCACACGACGCGGTACAACGCGTGGGTCGGCTCGGGCAAGGCCTGGTGCTCGATCTTCCTGTCGTGGACGGGGGCCGTCTCGGGCACGGACGTCCTCCCGGTCGCGACGAGCTACCCGAGCTTCGTGAGGAAGGTCCGAGCGACGATGCCGACCGGCACGACGCCGCGCCCGGGCGCGCTCGCGTTCGTCAGCACGCGTCCGCCGCACTCCGAGGCGAACCACGTCCTGCTCGTCACCTCGGTGAGCCGCGACGGCCGCACCCTCGACGTCATCCACGGCAACTCGGTGCGGGGCGGCGGCCTCCGGGGCGTCGTCGAGCAGCGGTGGTCGGCCGCGAACCGCGTGATCTTCTACGCCTACCCGCGGTACTGAGGCTCGCTCGGTGCGCCGCGTCGCACGGCCGCGTCGGGCGAGGTGAGCAGGCGGGCGAGCCACGCGGGACGCAGCACGGCGTCGAGCCCGCGCGAGACCGGGTCGAGCGCGAGGACGGCCGTGAGGACCGCCGCGACGGCGACGGCGCCGACGACGACGAGGGGGCCGTCGAGCGCGGCGACGCGGTCGGAGTCGAGGAACGGCCGGACGAGGAGGGCGTGGAGGACGTAGACCGCGAGGCTGTTGCGTCCCCAGCGCGTCAGCCACGAGCGTCCGCGCGGGGAGACGAGGAGGACCGCGACGGTGCCCGCGAGGCCGCCGAGGAGGCACAGCGTGCGGACGACGAGCCCCGGGACGGGGTCGAGGCCGTCGTCGCGGTAGGAACCGTCGAGGAAGAACCAGCCGCGGCTGACCCGGTCCTCGACGAGGACGCACGCGACGAGCAGGGCCACGAGGTACGCGCCGCCCGCGACGCGCCAGCGCGTGCCGGCCGAGCGCACGCGCTCGAGCAGGTCCGGGCTCGCGCACGCGCCGAGGACGTAGAAGGGGAGGAAGCCGACGACGCGCCCGAGCGTGAGCGTCGAGTCCAGGGCGTCCTCGAGCGGCAGCAGGAGGCTCACGGCGACCGCGAGGACGAGCGGGTGGCGCAGCACCCGGAGCACGGGCGTCGCGAGCCGCCACAGGGCGAGCGCGAGGAGGAACCACAGCGTGAACGCGGGCGTGAGGAGCGAGAGCCGGAACGCGGAGCCGGCGAGCCACGCGGAGATCGCGGCGTGGACGACGTCGAGCACGACGTACGGCACGAGGAGCGACGTGACGACCGCGGCAGCCTGGCGCGGGGTGCCGATCCAGTGCCGTGCGACGTAGCCGGAGACGGTGACGAAGGCCGCCATGTGGAACGTGTAGATCCACAGGTTGAGCAGCGCGGTCTCGTCGGTCCGGAGCGTCGTGAGCACGTGGCCGAGGACGACGAGCCCGATGAGGAGGCCGCGGGCGTTGTCGAGGTACGGGTCCCGGGAGGTCACACGCCGACGATAGGGGGCCAGAGCCGTGGGCGCGACCTCACCGGGCGACGCCCGCCGCGGCCCGTGCGATCATCGGTCGATGACCTCTCGTCGTGCACGAGCACTGGCTCTCGTCGTCGCGCTCCTCGGGGCCGTCGTGCCCGCGGCGTCGGCGGTGCCCGCGGCCGCCGTGCCGGCCCCCGCCGCGCACGCGGGCGTCGCGGCCGCGGCGGTCCCCGCCGTCCGGACGGCCCCGGCGACCCGGCCGACCGTCCGCCTCGCGGTGTCCTCCGCCCGGCCACGGGCGGGCGAGCGCGTCTGGGTCTCCGTGCGGGTCGGCGGCACGACGAAGGTCGCGGGCCGCGACGTCGTCGTCGAGGAACGTCGCGGGGCACGGTGGAGCAGGGTCGCCCGGGGGCGGACGTCGGCGAGCGGACGGCTGACGGTCGACGCGGTCGTCAGCTCGCAGGACGCGTTCCGTGCGCGGGTCCTCGACGCGGGCGCCGGCGCGCGACCCGCCGCGGTGCGCACGATCGCCGTGAGCCGCGCCTCCCGGACGCTCTCCGCGCGCGCCGCGGACCTCGGCCGGCCCCGTCTCGGGGCGCCCGTCGGCGAGGTCCGCAGGCTCACGGCCGCGCAGCGCCGCGCAGCGCGCGTGCCGGGTCTCGTCAAGGTCCGGTGGCGCGAGCACACCCAGGGCGTCCTCGTCGAGACCACCCGTCGCTCGGGGTCGCGCACGACGGTGCGGACGTGGGTCGTCACGGGCGCGACGGCGCGCTGGTACACGAAGGCGCGCGGCCCGCAGGGTCGCTGGGGCGTCCCGCTCGCCGACGGCCGCTGCGGCCTCCTCGAGCGCGGCTGCGTCCACCGCTTCTCGCGCGGGACGACGTACGTCTCGCCGTCGAGCGGCGGCGTCGCGGCGACGACGTACAAGGGCGCGCGGGGCGCGATGATCGCGGCCGCGCGCTCCCAGGTCGGGTACGTGAGGGCGGCGCCGAACCCCTCGCGGCAGTCGACGAAG
>Ga0222423_1001120_pt1 | contig 13469 bp, 8 predicted proteins | sample 3A0metagenome_FD_182472 | JGI IMG/M metagenome (GOLD analysis project Ga0222423, IMG submission 182472) | Enriched microbial communities from leaf-cutter ant dump, University of Wisconsin, Madison, United States - 3A0 (version 2) | ecosystem: Environmental > Terrestrial > Nest > Insects nest >...
AAAGTGCTCCCTGGACCATCGTGAATATCCGCAGAAAACAAGGAGGTGCCCATCAGGGATGGGACCTCCAACCGGCGACAATCTTATGATTATTTGCCAATCATCGTCGACATGGTTTGCGCGATAAATTGCGCTCTGGCGCCAAAAATCACCTGAATACCGTTATCACCGACGAAAACGACGCCGCGCGCACCGATATTGTTCAGACCATCCTTATCCACCGATCCTTTATCCGACACTTCCAGGCGTAGGCGGGTAATGCACGAGCCCACGGAGGCGATATTCTGCTCACCGCCCAGCAGGCTGATAATTTCCGTTGCCAGATCTTCATCGGTTTTATCGTTAGCGCTCACCGTGGTTTCGGTACGGCCCGGCGTTTTGACGTCAAAACGGCGAATCACGAAACGGAAGGTAAAGTAGTAAATCAGCCCCATCGGCACGCCGACGATAATCGCGTTCAGGAAGTTAGTCTGATAGCCGTTAAATGACGGCAGAATGCCAAACGAGATATAGTCGATAAGCCCGGCAGAGAACGATTTGGCAATGTGCGCGTGCAGCAGGTACATCACCATGTAGGAGAGACCCGCCATAATGGCGTTGAAGACGTAAAGAATGGGCGCCACGAAGATAAAAGTGAACTCGACCGGTTCGGTGATCCCGGTGAGGAAACAGGTTAGCGCGGCGGAGAACAGAATACCGGCTGCGATTTTTTTATTTTTCGTGTGCGCTTCATGGTACATCGCCAGACACGCTGCAGGCAGCGCGAACAGCATCAGCGGGAACTCGCCCTGCATAAACTTACCGGCGTTCTGATAAGTGTCGCTGCTGAAGGATTTCACCCCTTCTTCCAGCATTTTGAACCAGATGGTTTGGTCGCCGTGAATCACCTGGCCTGCGTGGGTGGTGTAATCGCCGAAGGAGTACCAGAATGACGGATACCAGATGTGGTGCAGGCCCAGCGGAATCAGCGCGCGCTCAACCAGCCCGAAGATAAAGGTCGATACCGCCTGGTTATCGCCGTTGATCACCACCGACAGCGCGTCGATGCCTGCCTGAATGTGCTGCCAGATATACGGCAGAAGCAGCCCGAGAATAAACGACAGCAGGGCGGTTGCAATGGCGACAAAGCGTTTGCCGGAGAAGAATCCAAGGAACTCCGGTAGCTGCATTTTGTGGAAGCGGTTATAGCACCACGCGGCGAGGATACCGCAAATCAGGCCGCCAAAGACGCCCATTTGCAGAGTCGGAATGCCGACCACCATCGCATATTTCCCACCTTGTCCCGCCATTTCCGGCGTGATACCGAGCACGGTACTGATGGTAATGTTGGTCACAAAGACGGAGACCGCGGCAGACAGCGCCGCGATGCCGGATTCGGACGCCAGACCGACGGCGGAGCCGATAGCAAACAGCATCGGCAGGTTGTCGAAAATAATGCCGCCTGCGTTCATCATTAACGGCAGGTGGAATTTATCCCCGAACGCCAGCAACAGACCGGCCGCAGGCAGTAGCGAGATGGGCAGCATCAGCGCGCGGCCTATCATCGACAGTTTAGAAAGCGATTTAACGACACTCGATATCAGACTCATACTGATTTCCCCCGGATAGACGCCTCTTCGTGCGTGCTTTTAATAACCCTGTTTATGTTAGGTATAACGTTATAGTAGAACGTTCTACTTATCGTGAAACAAGCCATTAACGTCTGCAATAGAATTTTTGTCAGGGCCGCAGAAGAGTGAGAGAACTGAGAAGTAGTTCTCACTTTAATGTCTTAGAGGGGGGAGATTACGGTGGGGATATTTTCATCGTTTTGGGCATTGTACTGGCATGCCAGGGTGGTCACGAGACGCATAATATGCGCGGCAGAGTAGCGGGAGCTTTGCTGAAACTCATCCTGCACGGCGAGCCAGCGAAAGAAACGTCGGCTGGCTGTGAGAGTTATCTTGCTACCATTGTCCTGGCGGTGGTCGGTTAATGGGCAGACCATTTTTTGATTACGGCCCTGCGCCCATAACTGCCACTGATTTTTCCACCACCCTTGATTCGTTTTGCCCAACAGCCGCCAGGCATCCGTATTGTCTTCATCGACGGTCTTCTCTTCAATAAACCAGAGTGAAGCCCGGCGCTGACGAAATAACTCCGCCCATGCGGTGATGATCGCCCCGCGAAGAAAGCATTCGTGGGCCACAATATGTGTACCCACCTCGGGGAAGCGGTTCTTGAGTACGCGAAAATGACCATGGGCGGTTATGACAGGACGTAGAATCATCCCGTTCGCATTGCGCTTCAGCGCCGCTGCCCCGTACTGGATTTCGTCAAATTGACTGCGCTGAAGGAACTGCCGTTCTTTCAGTGCAACGCTTTGAATAATATCGTGATGATGGGTCGGTGTGGGGCGAATGCCTTTCCAGCGGTAGCGCAACGTATTTCCTGCCAGATATGGCGTGTAATTGCTCGATACATGGAGGATATTGCCGCGAACAGCATCGAAACTAAAAAGCAGGTAGAGCTTCTGCGCGGCAAGTTCGCCCTGAAAATCCATAATAAACGGCACGCTGCAAATCGCGTCTGGTGATAAGGCATTTGTCAGCGGCTGTCGCTTTGGCGTCCACACTTTTTTGCAGCGTTGACACTGCAATCGTTGGCTTCCTCCCGGATTATGCCCGTAACGGATCACCTCCGCCTGGTAGCAAGCAGGGCAAAAATGGCCGTATTCACGCGCATAGCCGGTAAAACAGGCGGCTGCCCAGCGTTGAAATTCCTGATCATTAAAAAGTGGCGGGTAGCTTCCGCATGCCCGGCAGTGCAGGGCGGGATAGCCCAATCGATAATCCGGCCACTGGTAATCTGGCGATGTGGCTAACCCTAAATTAGGGCAACCATACGTTTTGCAGGTATTAATCGTGAAGAGAGAATCCATCGTGCTACCAACGATTTCGGCAGGTCGTTGATTTTGTTCTACGACTGTCACCCACCGCTGTGATTGTTCTCACATAAAAAAACCTTTCAGAACGTAACGTAGCGATTCCTCATATGACTGAAAGGGATTGATTATGAAGTTAAAAACGATTGCCGCCGGCATACTGCTCACTCTGCCATTCTGGGCGTGCGCCAAAGACGTCACCATTATCTATACCAACGATCTGCATGCCCATGTGGAACCTTATAAGGTGCCATGGATAGCCGATGGAAAGCGCGATATTGGCGGCTGGGCGAATATCACCACGCTGGTGAAGCAGGAAAAAGCCAAAAATAAGGCCACGTGGTTTTTTGATGCTGGCGACTATTTTACCGGGCCGTACATCAGCAGTTTGACCAAGGGTAAGGCGATTATCGACATCATGAACACGATGTCGTTTGATGCCGTCACGATGGGTAACCATGAATTTGACCACGGTTGGGACAACACGCTGCTGCAGCTGAGTCAGGCAAAATTCCCGATTGTGCAGGGCAATATTTTCTATCAGAACAGCAGCAAAATGTTCTGGGATAAGCCGTACACCATTATTGAAAAAGATGGGGTGAAGATTGGCGTGATTGGCCTGCACGGCGTGTTTGCTTTTGATGACACCGTTTCTGCCTCGACGCGCGTAGGGATTGAAGCGCGTGATGAGGTGAAGTGGCTGCAACGCTATATTGATGAGCTAAAAGGTAAGGTCGATCTGACGGTGGCGCTGATTCATGAAGGAACTCCGGCGCGCCAGTCCAGCCAGGGAAGCACCGACGTTCGTCGCGCGTTGGATAAAGACATTCAGACCGCCAGCCAGGTGAAAGGGCTGGATATCCTAATCACTGGCCACGCCCACGTCGGCACGCCGGAGCCGATTAAAGTGGGTAAGACGCTGATTTTATCCACCGATAGCGGCGGTATTGACGTGGGGAAACTGGTGCTGGATTACAAAGAGAAGCCGCATGACTTTACGGTGAAGCATTTTGAGCTGAAAACCATTTTTGCCGATGAGTGGAAGCCTGATCCACAAACGAAGCAGGTGATTGATGGCTGGAATAAAAAGCTCGATAAAGTGGTGCAGCAAACGGTAACCCGCGCGCCGGTGGAACTGACCCGCGCTTATGGCGAGTCTTCCTCTCTGGGCAACCTGGCGGCGGATGCACTGCTGGCGGCGGCGGGAAAAGAGACCCAGTTAGCCCTGACCAACTCTGGCGGCATTCGTAATGAAATTCCGGCGGGAGAGGTCACGATGGGCGGCATTATCAGTACCTTCCCGTTCCCTAACGAACTGGTGACGATGGATTTGACCGGTAAACAGCTTCGTAGTTTGATGGAGCATGGCGCAGGCTTGAGTAATGGTGTATTGCAGGTTTCCAAAGGGCTGGAGATGCAGTATGACAGCAGTAAGCCCGTCGGCCAGCGCGTGACGGTGTTCACCCTGAACGGCAAACCGATTGATGATGCGACGGTTTATCACATCGCGACCAATAGCTTCCTGGCCGATGGCGGCGATGGTTTTGCCGCCTTTACTGAAGGCAAGGCGCGTAATACGTCAGGGGGATACTATGTCTCCAATGCGGTGGTGGATTACTTTAAATCCGGCGGTCAGCTTTCCGATGAGCTGTTAAACGGGATGCGAGTGAAGGATGTGAAGCACTAAGCGGACCCACTGCGGCGGGTTGCCCGCCGCAGTGCCAGATGAATATTTTTCATCTTCGCTGAAGATTACTCACTTTTTACGCCGATCTTTCTATTGACGCCCGTCGCCTTTTGCGGCATTTTTACATCCAGACGTCTAAACGGATAGATGTTTACAACACAACAATAATGACACGCGATTGATAGAGGTAAGGTATGAGCTTTTTTCACGCCAACCAGCGGGAAGCGCTGAATCAGAGTCTGGCCGAAGTGCAGGGGCAGATTAACGTTTCTTTCGAGTTTTTCCCGCCGCGCACCAGTGAAATGGAGCAAACCCTGTGGAACTCTATCGACCGTCTGAGCAGCCTGAAGCCAAAATTTGTTTCGGTCACCTACGGCGCCAACTCCGGCGAACGTGACCGTACGCACAGCATCATTAAAGGCATTAAAGATCGCACGGGTCTGGAAGCCGTGCCGCATCTGACCTGCATTGACGCCACCCGCGACGAGCTGCGCGCGATTGCTCAGGACTACTGGAACAACGGTATTCGCCACATTGTGGCCCTGCGCGGCGACCTGCCGCCGGGCAGCGGCAAGCCGGAAATGTATGCAGCCGACCTGGTCACCTTGCTGAAAGACGTGGCGGATTTCGATATTTCCGTCGCCGCCTATCCTGAAGTACACCCGGAAGCAAAAAGTGCCCAGGCCGACCTGCTCAACCTGAAGCGTAAAGTGGATGCCGGTGCAAACCGCGCGATCACCCAGTTCTTCTTTGATGTTGAAAGCTATCTGCGCTTCCGCGACCGCTGTGTCTCTGCGGGGATTGATGTTGAAATCATTCCGGGGATCCTGCCGGTGTCGAACTTCAAACAGGCGAAAAAATTTGCCGATATGACCAACGTCCGCATTCCGGCGTGGATGTCGACCATGTTTGAAGGGTTGGACGATGATGCGGAAACCCGCAAACTGGTTGGCGCCAGCATCGCGATGGACATGGTGAAAATTCTCAGCCGTGAAGGGGTGAAGGATTTCCACTTCTACACGCTGAACCGTGCGGAAATGAGCTACGCCATCTGCCACACGCTGGGCGTGCGCCCGGCGTAATTGCCGGCCCGGTAAGCGCAGCGCTACCGGGCAATTCCCGACAAAAGCCCTGTCTATGCAGGGCTTTTGCGCAGTATAGTAACGGCCATCACATCACCGTTACGGACTTACCATGACCACCGAAGGGAAAAGCAATCCGCTGGCGCTTGTTGGCCTGCTGACGCTGACGCTCATCTGGAGCTACAGCTGGATTGCGATGAAACAGGTGACGCTCTACATCGGCGCCTTCGACTTCACCGCGCTACGCTGCATCTCCGGCGCACTACTGCTGTTTATCGTTTTACTCCTGCGTGGGCGCGGCATGCGGCCAACGCCGTTTGGCTACACGCTGGCGATTGCGCTGCTGCAAACCTGCGGCATGATTGGCCTCGCGCAGTGGGCGCTGATGAGCGGCGGGGCCGGGAAAGTGGCGATTCTGACCTACACCATGCCATTCTGGGTGGTGATTATGGCGGCGCTATTCCTGGGCGAACGCATGCGACGGCTGCAATATGCGGCGATTGGCGTGGCGGCGGTGGGACTGTGTCTGGTGATGCAGCCATGGCAGCTCGACCTCTCTTCGTTAAAAAGCGCGCTGTTAGCGATTCTCTCCGGCATCAGCTGGGGGGCGAGCGCTATCGTCGCGAAACGTATGTACCGGCGTCATCCAGGGCTCGATCTGTTGGCACTGACCAGTTGGCAAATGCTGTATGCCGCCGTCATCATGAGCGCCGTGGCGTTACTGGTGCCGCAGCAACCGGTCGACTGGCATCCCGCTGTTTTTGGGGCGCTGGCCTACAGCGCTATCCTGGCGACGGCGCTGGCCTGGAGCCTGTGGCTGTATGTGTTGCGAAACCTGCCTGCCGGTATTGCCAGCCTGAGTACGCTGGCGGTGCCGGTGTTTGGCGTGCTGTTTTCCTGGTGGCTGCTGGGGGAAAAGCCGGACGGATTGGAAACTGTCGGCATTGTACTGATCGTGTTTGCCCTGGCGGTTATCAGTCTCAAAAAGCGCGTTCCTCAGGTCCAACGTAGCCGATGAGAGATAATAAATTCCTTATATTTTATAAGGAATTTATTGCCAATCCTCCCCAGGTCACAGCCATCGTGTCCCATTCTATGCAAGGATAAGTATGGCCTACGCAAAAATTCCGCGCTGACAAGGAAAAAATAAGAGGAATTAACTATCAAATCCGTGGGTCATTTCAGCTATAACTTATCAGCAGGGGTGTATATCTTAACGATAAATACTGTAAGGGAGCATAGTGATGAGCACGCCAGACGATATCCAGAACGCAGGTAAATGTCCTTTCCACCACGGTGGTGGCCACGACCAGAGCGCCGGTGCCGGCACCAGTAGCAAAGACTGGTGGCCGAAACAGCTGCGCGTTGATCTACTTAATCAGCATTCCAATCGATCCAACCCGCTGGGTGAGGATTTTGATTATCGTAAAGAATTCAGCAAATTAGATTACTCCGCACTGAAGGGGGACATCCGCGCGCTGTTAACCGAGTCGCAATCCTGGTGGCCTGCCGACTGGGGTAGCTATGTGGGGCTGTTTATCCGCATGGCGTGGCACGGGGCGGGTACCTACCGTTCAGCCGATGGTCGTGGCGGCGCAGGTCGCGGTCAACAGCGTTTTGCCCCGCTGAACTCGTGGCCGGATAACGTGAGCCTGGATAAGGCGCGTCGTCTGCTGTGGCCAATCAAACAGAAATACGGCCAAAAAATTTCCTGGGCCGACCTGTATATTCTGGCGGGTAACGTGGCGCTGGAAAACTCCGGCTTCCGTACCTTTGGTTTTGGCGCCGGGCGTGAAGACGTCTGGGAACCGGATCTGGACGTGAACTGGGGTGATGAAAAAACCTGGCTGGCGCACCGTGACCCGGAAGAGCTGGCAAAACGCCCGCTGGCAGCCACTGAAATGGGCCTGATTTACGTCAACCCGGAAGGACCAAACGCCAGCGGTGAACCGCTGTCGGCGGCATCGGCCATTCGCGCAACCTTCGGCAACATGGGTATGGATGACGAAGAAACCGTCGCCCTGATCGCCGGTGGCCACACGCTGGGTAAAACCCACGGCGCAGGCCCGGCCACGCATGTTGGTCCGGATCCGGAAGCGGCGCCGATTGAAAACCAGGGCCTCGGCTGGAAGAGCGATTTCGGCACGGGCGTCGGTAAAGATGCGATCACCTCTGGTCTGGAAGTGGTATGGACTCAGACCCCGACCCAGTGGAGCAACTACTTCTTCGAGAACCTGTTCAAATACGAATGGGTACAGACTCGCAGCCCGGCTGGCGCTATCCAGTTTGAAGCCGTAGACGCGCCGGAAATCATTCCGGATCCGTTCGACCCGTCGAAAAAACGTAAGCCAACGATGCTGGTGACCGACCTGACGCTGCGCTTCGACCCGGACTTCGAGAAAATTTCCCGTCGCTTCCTTAACGATCCGCAGGCCTTCAACGAAGCCTTTGCCCGCGCGTGGTTCAAACTGACCCACCGTGATATGGGGCCAAAAGCGCGTTACATCGGCCCGGAAGTACCGCGTGAAGATCTGATTTGGCAGGATCCGCTGCCGCACGCGTTCTTCAACCCATCAGCAGAAGATATCGCCAGTCTGAAAGCGGATATTGCCGCTTCCGGTCTGACGGTGAGCGAACTGGTGTCGGTCGCGTGGGCGTCAGCCTCAACGTTCCGCGGCGGTGATAAGCGTGGCGGCGCCAACGGCGCGCGTCTGGCGCTGGCTCCGCAGCGTAGCTGGGACGTTAACGCTACGGCGGCACGCGTGTTGCCAGTGCTGGAAGGCATCTATAAATCGGCGCATAAAGCGTCGCTGGCCGATATTATCGTGCTGGCTGGCGTGGTAGGCGTTGAGCAGGCGGCGAAAGCGGCTGGCGTTAACATCTCCGTACCGTTCACTCCGGGCCGCGTTGATGCGCGTCAGGATCAGACCGATATCGAGATGTTCGAACTGCTCAAGCCGGTTGCCGATGGTTTCCGTAACTATCGTGCGGCACCGGGTGAAGCGACCACTGAGTCTCTGCTGATCGACAAAGCACAGTTACTGACGCTGACCGCACCGGAACTGACCGTACTGGTCGGCGGGATGCGCGTACTGGGTGCGAACTTTGACGGCAGCAACCACGGCGTGTTGACCGACAACGTCGGTGCGCTGACCACCGACTTCTTCGTCAATCTGCTGGATATGCGCACCGAATGGAAGGCTACGGACGAAACGGCTGAGCTGTTTGAAGGCCGTGATCGTGTGAGCGGTGAGGTGAAATACACTGCGACGCGCGCCGATCTGGTGTTCGGTTCCAACGCCGTACTGCGTGCGCTGGCGGAAGTTTACGCTTCCAGCGATGCAAAAGAGAAGTTTGTGAGGGACTTCGTCGCGGCTTGGGTGAAAGTGATGAACCTGGACCGTTTCGACCTGCTGTAAGGTCGGTTTGACGGTATAAAAAAATCCCCGCGAAAGCGGGGATTTTTGTTGGTGGGGGGGGGCGGGATTTCCCCTCACCCCGGCCCTCTCCCCCGTGGGGAGAGGGTTAGGGTGAGGGGGTTACTCCCACTCGTGCAGAAAACGCTGCCCATATTGGTCAGCAACCAGCAGCGCCGCGTACACGCGGTCAGGATCCGCGCCGCCAGGCATATTGTGAATGGTTTCCCCTTCGGCACAGGCCGCTTCCGCCACCAGGCGCATTTTCGCCGGGATATCTTCTTTAATATCCAACTGCGCCAGGGTGATCGGCAGACCAACGCTGTGGCACAGCGCGGCAACGGTCTCAATTTCTTCCACCGACGCGTTTTCCAGCACCAGTTGAGTCAGCGTACCGAAGGCGACTTTTTCACCGTGGTAGAAATGGTGTGCGTCCGGAATGGCCGTCATGCCGTTGTGGATAGCGTGTGCCGCGGCCAGGCCGCCGCTTTCAAAACCAACGCCGCTGAGATAGGTATTGGCTTCAATCACGCGCTCCAGCGCCGGAGTGACCACGTGCTGCTCGGCGGCCAGCATCGCTTTTTCACCTTCTTCAATCAGCGTGTTGTAGCACAGTTCGGCCAGCGCCAGCGCCGCCTGAGTACACTTGCCGCCTGCCATGGTGGTGGCGCCGCTGCGTGAGCAGGCGCGGGCTTCAAACCAGGTGGCTAACGCATCGCCAATCCCGGCGGCCAGCAGACGTGCCGGGGCGCCGGCGACGATTTTGGTGTCGACGATAACCATGTTTGGGTTATGCGGCAGCATCAGGTAGCGGTCGAATTCACCGTCATCGGTGTACAACACGGAGAGCGCGCTGCACGGCGCATCGGTGGAGGCGATGGTGGGCACGATAGCCACCGGCAAATTCATAAAGTGGGCCAGCGCTTTCGCGGTATCCAACGTTTTCCCGCCGCCAATACCTAAAATAGCGCTGCATTTTGCGCTGGTGGCGACGTCCTGCAGTCGATTGACTTCATTCTGTGAGCACTCACCGCCAAACGGCGCGATTTCAACGGACAGACCTGCGCCGGTCAGGCTCTTGCGCAGCGTCTCTTCGGCAAATCCCAGTACAAACTTATCGCCGACGACCAGCCAGCTATTCGCCATCGGTTTTAAGTAATCACCCAGGCGAGTGATGACGTCAGCGCCCTGAATATACTTACCTGGTGATTGAATAATGCGATCCATACATTTCTCCCTTACAGGTTCAGATTACCAAATGCGTTTTTCCAGTCTTGCTCGAACTTCTCTATAGCTGACTCTACAGCGGGCGTGCCGAGCATTTGTTGCGCTACATCTAAAGGAAGGGTAATGGCCTCACATCCCGCTAATAAACAGTCCAGCGCCTGACGTGGGGTTTTGAAGCTGGCGGCCAGCACTTTGCTCTGTGGCGCGTGCAGTTCCAGCAGCGTTTGTAATTCCTGCACCATACGGATGCCGTCGCCACCCTGGGCATCCACGCGGTTAACGTATGGCGCGACATATTCGGCTCCGGCCAGTGCGGCGAGCAGCCCCTGCGCCGCGCTGTAAACCGCGGTACCCAGCGTCGGTATGCCTTCTTTTTTCAATAGCTTAATTGCAGCCAGCCCTTCGGCGGTGACCGGTACTTTCACCACGATGCCGGGAACGGCCTCGTTCAGGCGACGAGCGTCGGCAACCATACCATCCGCCGTGCGGCTCATGGTTTGGGCAAACAGCGTGCCGTTTTCGCCCATCGCTTTTTTCAGGCGCGGCAGCACATCCCAGATAGATTCACGGCTGGCGGCGACAATACTCGGGTTGGTGGTCACGCCAACAATCGGGAAAATACGCGCCAGACGCTCAACTTCCTGCACATTGGCGGTATCCAGATACAGTTCCATGCTATGTCCTCTTAAAGTTCCAGTTCGTGTTGCAGCAGGCTGGCAATCGCGTCGGCTGAAGCGGCGTTAACCAGCGAGTGACGGAATTCTTCATGCATAATCCGACGAGCCAGGCGCGAGAAAATGCGCATATGCTGGTCGCCCGCGGCATGTTTGTTAAGCGTCAGCATAATGATGAATTGCGCCTGTTCATCGCCCCAGGCCACCGGCGCGGGCAGACGTGCGACGCTGATGGTCGACTGTTCAATATGCTCAGATTTGCTGTGCGGAATGGCAAAGCTAAAGCCAAGGCCGGTCGAGAAGACCGCTTCGCGTGCCCACAGGTCGGCCTCAAGCTTGCGCGGATAGCGGCAGCGCCCGGCGAGCAGCAGGTTATCGGTCATGCCTTTGAGCACCTCCTCTTTGCTGCGCCAGTCGTTATCCAGCGAAATGCAGCGCGGGGTAATCAGCGGCGCATCCTGCTGGCTCATGCGGAACTGTGCCAGTAAATGTTCCACTTCCAGCGAGGTACGGCAGGCCATCGCCTGATTCAGAAGCTGACGACAGGCGCGGCTGTCGAGCTGGGCCAGGCGCGCTTTGGTGGCCGGAATCGAGGGCGCGCTCATGCTGATTTCGTCCAGCCCCAGGCCAACCAGCAGCGGCAGGACGGAGCCTTTCGCTCCCAGTTCGCCGCACAGACCAATCCATTTTCCCTGACGATGCACCGCCTGGACGGCGTAGTCGAGTGCGCGCAGGAAGGCCGGATTCAGACTGTTGTAGTGACGGGTGACCCTCGCGTTATCACGGTCGACCGCCAGCAGGTATTGCGTCAGGTCGTTACTGCCGATGCTAAAGAAATCAATCTCTTCACAGCACTGATCGATGATGAACATCACCGAAGGGACTTCCAGCATGATGCCCAGCGGAATGCGCTCATCAAACGGCACGTGCTCGCTGCGCAGTTGCTGTTTCGCTTCGGCTACCTTTTCTTTTACCCACAGGATCTCTTCCATGGAGGAGATCATCGGAATCATAATTTTCAGGCTGCCGTGCGCCGAGGCCCGCAGAATGGCGCGCAGTTGGGTGGTGAACAGCGTGGAATATTCTTCATAAATACGCACCGCGCGGTAGCCAAGGAACGGGTTGTTCTCCGCCGGAATATTGAGGTAATCCACCGGCTTATCACCGCCGATATCCATGGTGCGGATAATAATGCTACGTCCGTTGGCGGACTCCAGCGCCTGACAGAAAATATTGTAGAGCTCACTCTCGCTCGGCTCGCTGGCGCGGTCCATATACAGCATTTCAGTGCGGAATAGGCCTACCGCTTCCGCGCCGTTGCCAAAAGCCGCCTGCGCTTCGACGGAGTGAGCGATGTTGGCCGCCATTTCCAGACGAATCCCGTCGGCGCTGCGCGCCTCTTTATTCAGCCACACGCTCTGCTGTTCGCGGATAGCGGCCTGGACGCGCGCTTCCTGCTGGTAGTAGCGGGTAATAGCTTCGTCAGGCGCGACAATGACTGCTCCGGCGTTGCCATCAAGGTAGACCGTCTGGTTTTGCCACGGCGTCAGCGCGTCAATCTCCACGCCAACAAGGGTGGGAATATTGAATGAGCGCGCAAGTATTACCGTGTGTGAGGTCGTGCCGCCGCTTTGCAGCAGCAGGCCTTTGAGCTGCGTTTTGTCCAGCTCAAGGAATTGGCTTGGGGTTAGCTCTTCCGCCATACAGATAGACGGCTGAGTCAGCTGGCCCGGCGCCGGAAAACGCTGTTCGCCATAAATGTGCTGTAAAAGCTGAAAGCCGACGTCACGTACGTCCAGCGCGCGCTCCTGCAGATAGCTGCTGCTGGAACGGGCGAACTCGGCGCAGAAATGGTTGGTGCTGGCGATAATTGCCTGTGCGCAGCTGAGGCCCTGATTGACGCCTTCCAGCAGATGCTGGCGTAGCGAGGTGTCGGTGGCCAGCGAACGATGTGCTTCAAGGATAGTGCTCGCGGTGCTGTCGCTGTCCAGCAGGCGCAGTTCCAGCGTTCTGACCAGCCGCGTCAGGCCGCCGTCCAGCGCGGATTGTTCCTGCTCGGGGCTTTGTGCCGCAGGCAGTTCGCCGAGGTTATTGAGATCCAGCGCGGCCAAGCGGGTCAGGACGCCGCCGGCGCTGCCGTTGCATACCGGCTGCGCGCGGAACAGCGTTGGGTTCAGTCGAGTCAGCGACGCCGGCAGCGGTTCCTGCTCAACGGCGATAACTTGCGCCAGCGGCGCATCGCACAGCGGGAATTCGTCCTTCAACCAGACGGACAGGCGTTCGTGAGCGGCGTTTTCATCAGCACCGCTAATGAGCAACTGGCAGCTATCGCCCGCCAGCGTGTCGGTACCGATAATCGCCAGCGCGCTTTTGGCGTTGCCTTTACGGTCGGTGCGCAGGTTATGCCATTCAATGTCGCAGCAAAAGGTATTGCACAGCGTTTCGACATGGCTGGCCGGA
>Ga0222423_1001121_pt1 | contig 13466 bp, 12 predicted proteins | sample 3A0metagenome_FD_182472 | JGI IMG/M metagenome (GOLD analysis project Ga0222423, IMG submission 182472) | Enriched microbial communities from leaf-cutter ant dump, University of Wisconsin, Madison, United States - 3A0 (version 2) | ecosystem: Environmental > Terrestrial > Nest > Insects nest >...
AAATAACAAGTGGCTGGACGACCCACATTCCAATGATAGTCACGGTTACGAACAGAATAAATTGGCGCTTTTTTGCCTGGCTGGTGTCTTTAAATGTAAATGTTTTATTGGCGAAAAAGCTAACGATCATCGCAACACCAGTTGAAAGGAAATTGGCGGGTATTTTATTAATACCAATATGAACAAATATGAATAAAAGTGTGAAATCTAGGACGGTATTAAAGCCGCCAACCAACACATATCTAATCTTTTCGGCGTGGTTTCTTCGAATCTTTTCCAGAGTGATACTCCTCGATTAAATACAAGGGGCGATTTTTAGTTTCGTTAAAAATCCGGCCGATATATTCGCCAATAATACCAAGTGAAATTAGTTGCACGCCGCCCAGGAAGAGGATTGCGGCCATGAGTGACGGGTAGCCGGCGAGGTCGGTGCCAAAAAACAGTGTGCGAACGACGAGGAAAATAAGGTAGACGAAAGCGAAAAGCGAAACAATGATTCCGGCGTAGGTCGAAATACGCAGCGGCGCAGTGGTAAATGACGTAATACCGTCGATAGCGAGTTCAACTAGTTTGAGATAGTTCCATTTTGTTTCGCCAGCCGCTCGAGGGTCACGGTCGTACATAATTTCTTTCTTGTGAAAGCCAACCCAGCTAAACATTGCTTTAGTGTTGCGCTGCGATTCACGGAATTGTTTGAGCGCCTCGACAACACGACGGTCGAGCAGGCGGAAGTCACCAGTGTCTTGTTGAATGGGAATGTGTGTTGAGCGCTGAAGCACCTTGTAATACATCGATGAGGTTTGTTTTTTGAGCCACGTCTCACCTTCACGTGAACTTCGCTTGGCGTAGACGTCGTCGTAACCTTCTTCCCACAGTTTAATCATTTTCGGAATGAGTTCGGGCGGGTCTTGCAGGTCGGCGTCGATAATAACCGTCGCATCGCCTTTGACGTGGTCGAGCCCGGCGATCATACCAATTTCTTTACCGAAGTTGCGGGACAGGTTGATATAGCTGATTCGTGGATCGTTTTCGGCAAAGTCACGGATAATTTCGAGCGTTTTGTCTCTGCTGCCGTCATTGACGAAAAGGAATTCAAATTCATAGTCTTTGACGTCGCTAGCAAGCGCCCGCAGGCGAGCCATGAGTTTATCGAGGACTTGTTCTTCGTTGTAGGCGGGGATGAGGAGGGAGATGAGTTTCATTAAAGTTAATTATAACACTGTATAATGAGATATTGCGGAGCAGCAAAAATGACTGAATTAAAAAAACAGCTACAAGCCATAGACCTAAACCCGAAACGACCAAAGAACGAGGTAAATCAAGAGGTTGCCGATATTCTAGAATCAGCCGGTTATTTTGTTGGCATTATGGATTTTGGACGTCCGTGGGGCGGCTTTAACCAAGTAGAAGATAGCAATGCTGACAAATTTTTGGAAGATTTTTTTACAGGACTTACTCCTAAAGAGGCTCGGCTTGGTAATCCTGATTTAAAATTAAGCCCCAAAATTTTAATAGTGGCGCCAGGACAAAGGTTAAGTTGGCAATATCATAACCTGCGTGCTGAACGTTGGGTATATCTAACAAAAGGTGCATTTTTTAAGAGTCTCGATGACAATCAGGGTAAAATCCAACAGGCAAAAGCTGGTGATGTTGTGCAATTTCAGAAATCAGAACGACATAGACTTGTTGGTGCGCCAGATCAGTACACGCTTGTTGCGGAAATATGGCAACATGTAGACCCGGCAAACCCTTCTTACGAGAATGATATTGTCCGATTGGCTGACGACTACAAAAGATAAAAATTGAGCGCTACTGCAGCGAACGCACCATATCTTGAATTTTCTTAACATTATCTTTCCATGAGTAGCGAATAACATTCTCTTGAAGATATGTTCGATCAGGTCGTGGCTTACTTAAAGCATCTACAATTGCATTTTTGAATGACTCAGGACTGAGCGCCTCGGCGTAGCTTGCGTAGCTTGACCCAACCTCTTTTAATACAGGTATGTCTGAAGCGACAACAGGGCAACCACTCGCCATCGCCTCTAAAACTGGCATACCGAAGCCTTCGTATAGCGAAGGCATTACGAATAAAGAAGCTGCTTGGTAGAGTGTCGGACTATCTTCTTGATCGATAAAACCAATGTGTTTAATATCCGCGCCTTGGGCGACGGCGCTTTTGATTGCTTCATCGGTAGATTCTGTCTTCCATCCCTTACCCCCAGCGAGTACGAGGCTATATTTTTGCTTCACTTCATCGGGTAGGAGCACATAAGCCTCTACGAGTGTCTTGAGATTCTTTCGAGGTTCAAGGGTTCCGACGAAATAAATGTACTCTTTTTCAGGGTTGATTGCATACTTCTCTTTGACCACCTTGATTTGTTCAGGTGTGGCTGTGTTGAAAAACGATGCATCAGGAGGGATGGGAGTTATAACGAAGCGCTCTGGAGCTAGATGAAACTCGTCCATTAACTCGGCTTTTATAGATTCAGAAATGGTAATAATAAAGTCGGCATTTTTTATACTGCGTGGAACAACACGACGAAGATGGGCGAGGTTTTTTTCTTCAACTACCTCTGGGTATCGAATATATGTGAGGTCGTGAATTGCTGTTGCACGTAACCTACTTTTAGTTGTAGGCCAGGTTGCGAAGTTGGGGAAGATGGTGAGATCGACTTTTGGAAGAAAGATATCAAAAGGAGGGGCGAAACCAAGGCTTTGCGCCTTTGCGTACACACGAAGTGGTATGAGCTTATTTACTTCTAAGAAACCGGGTTGTTTTGAAAGTGTAGGTTCTGGCTGCCTGTTAAGAAAATCAAAATAATGGCCATGTACAGATAGTTCCTCTGATTCTATGAGTGACTCTGTGAGAAGGCGGGTGTATTGTGCAACACCAGAACGGTGTTTCGAGGCGAGAGGGCTTAGTTCTATGCGGAGTTTCATTTTGTGTCTCCGTAAAGTGGAATATAAGATTCTTTAACAATAGTGCTCAGTTCGAAGTGAGTAAGAAACTTTTCACGACCAGCCTCGCCAAGTGATTTTTGGAGAGGACCGTCGTTGTATAGTTTACTCATTGCTTCATGAAGAGACTCAACATCCTTTACCGGAACTAATACACCAGTTTTGTGATTGTCGATTATTTCAGGAATACCACCAATATCCGTAGCGATAACAGGCAAACTTTTCATACATGCTTCGGCAACAGCAACTCCGAATGCTTCGTGGTGAGTTGGTAGTATAAAAATCCTCGACATGTCTAGAAAATCGAGTGGATTTTTCTGATAGCCATAGAAAGTAATACCCGGTATATTTTTTGCTTGTTTCTTAAATGTATCTCGCTCGGGACCATCACCGACGATTGCGAGTTTTGCAGTGGGATAGGTACTTACTAGTTGTCGAAAAGCCTCTATAAGCTCGCCAATACCCTTATCTGTTACAAGACGGGCCGTGCTAATAAAATCGATACTCTTTTTGGTTTTTGTATTCGGAGGTTGGTCAACAAGACCGTTATATATTAAAGTGAACTTTTTTAAAATTGGACTCGAGGGAATATTAGCGGCGACTAACTGCTCTTCGTTTTTACTAGGCGTAATAATAGAATGAGCTGCGTGTGCAGTAAGGTAAACTAACTTACCTACTGGGTTTTTATACCACACGGCGTGGTTCATGAATATAAATTTTAAGTCACCATTATCAGTCCAAGAAACAGTAATACCTAGTAATCGTGCAGCTACTGTTGCAGCAATGTAATCGTCCTTACTTTGCGGAGAAACCACAGAGGGCTGAAGACGAGCAAACAGAACGATATAATATACAAACAATATAAGTTGCCAAGCTACATATATAGGGAATAAAACTATTCTCCAGCTATCCCAGTTTTGTCGAGACCACCACCAGGTACGAATTGTTTTTACGCCCTGATCATGGGCGAATGCAAGTAGCTTTTTTGAACGGGTGAGTATAGTCACTTCAAAATCATGCCGCTCCAATTCTCGGGCGATAAATACAGGCATACGTTCGGCACCACCAAAGTCGTACGATGATGCGTTACGAATTATAAGAATTTTTTGGTTCGACATGTCTAAATTACAGTATACAGCACCAAGTTGCTGTATAATTGTCTTAGATGAAATACTTACATTCTCGTAATCGCGCTATTCTGCGTGAGATGGTCAGCACTGACTTTAAAGTACGATATCAAGGGTCTGTGCTCGGCTATTTGTGGGCTATATTAAAGCCACTTTTTATGTTTGCGGTGCTATATGTGCTATTTGTATATGTTGCAGATATTGGCAAAGATGTTCCCCATTTTGGAATTGGTCTTTTGTTTGGGATCGTTCTGTGGAATTTCTTTTCAGAGACGACAATGATCGGAGCGACGTCGATCGTGTCCAACGGTGATCTAATTCGTAAAATCAGCATACCAAGATACCTAGTTGTTATTGCAAGCTCAGTGTCTGCATTTATTAATCTCTGCCTTAGTATTATAGTAGTAGTTGCTTTTGCGATTATAAATGGTGTTTACCCAAACCTCACATGGCTGCTTATTCCACTAGTTATATTTGAGTTGTATATTTTTTCGCTAGGATTTGCATTTGGACTGTCGGCTCTATATGTAAAATTTAGAGATATTACTTATATTTGGGAGGTGATAATACAGGCAGGTTTCTATGCTAGCATGGTCCTCATCCCCATACAGGCGGTACCCGTAAATCTAAGGGAGTGGTTCTTTTTAAATCCAATTGTTCAGATACTCCAAGATGCTCGAGCATTGCTTGTGCCTGCGGCTGATAGTATTACAATCTGGAATACGGCAAGCAATCTTTTAATAGTATCAGCTCCCTTTATTATAATAATTATTGTGTGTATATTCGGTTTTTTCTACTTCAAACATAGGTCTAAATATTTTGCAGAGGACGTGTAGATATGAGCAGTAATGAGGTTGCGATTTCAGTAAAGGATATACACAAGGATTTTATCCTACCACTAAATAAAAACACATCACTCAAGCAGGCTGCGGTAAATATAGTTCGCAAAAACAACGTTGTTACGCAGAAGGTCTTGGATGGAGTGAGCTTTGATATTAATAAGGGTGATTTTTTTGGAATTGTTGGACGAAATGGGTCTGGTAAGAGCACATTGTTGAAGTTGATTGCGGGAGTCTACTCGCCCACTAGCGGAAGCATTGAGATTAATGGCGGCCTAACGCCATTTATTGAACTTGGCGTAGGGTTTAATCCAGAACTTTCTGGGCGTGACAACGTTTTCTTGAATGGTGCACTGCTGGGTTATACGAGAAAACAGATGGAAGCTATGTACGATGATATTGTTGAGTTTGCCGAAATCGAAGAACATATGGACAAAAAACTAAAGAATTATTCTTCGGGCATGCAAGTTCGACTTGCTTTCTCGATTGCCATAAAGGCAAAGAACGATATTCTAATATTTGATGAAGTACTAGCAGTAGGTGACGAAGCATTTCAAAAGAAGTGTATGGCCGTATTTCGCGAATATAGAGATAATAAGCAAACAGTTATATTGGTAACACATAGCATGGAAAACGTCACAAGGCTTTGTAGCCGTGCTCTTATGCTAGAAGATGGAAAAGTAGTTACAATCGGAGATGTTAATAAGGTAGCGAGAAGCTATCAGAAAAGTAACCTCTCAACTGATGGTATTGCTGATAAAAATACACCCAAAAACTCAACAAAGAGCTTGATAAGCATTTCTGGAAATAGCCCTGCGTATAAAATAGGCGAACCAATGAAAGTAACCTTAAGCTGGCCCAAAAGTCAAAAGGTGTCATGGGTGGGTGTGTCCATAAACGGTGTTAATGGAGAATATGTATTCGGTACAAATACGGGTGTGGTTGAATTTGAAGAAAACAGCATAGACTATGATGTAGATCTAAACTTAGGACCAGGCGATTATTATTTAACAGCCGCCATTAAAGATGAAGACGATAACCTAATTGATGTACATAGTAAAATAGCTAGCTTCACAGTCTATAGTGATTATGATCCCACAATCGAGGGTCTCACCATAATGGAATTTAAATATACTCCTTCAAAAAAGGAGAAGTAAAATTAATAGCCGAGCGCCTATTAATAGGGGTGTAAAAGTTGTATAATAACGTTATCAAAGTTGAAAATGACCGTGGAGTCATAACGGAGGGTTGATGTTCAAAGATAAAACATTGCTTATTACTGGTGGAACAGGTTCTTTCGGAAACGAAGTTTTAAAGGGATTTCTTGATACTGACATTAAAGAGATTCGTATTTTTTCCCGTGATGAGAAAAAACAAGACGATATGAGAAAACGCTATAATCATCCGAAGTTACAATTCTATATTGGCGATGTGCGTGATGCCTCAACGATCGATGTTGCTATGGCTGGTGTAGATTTTGTATTCCACGCTGCTGCGCTTAAACAAGTACCATCGTGTGAATTTTTCCCTCTTGAGGCTGTTAAAACAAACGTTCTTGGTACAGATAATGTCTTAAATTCTGCAATAAAGCACGGTGTCAAGAAAGTAATTTGTCTTAGCACCGATAAAGCCGCCTACCCTATTAACGCGATGGGTATTAGTAAGGCTATGATGGAGAAGATCATTGTTGCTAAAGCCCGTCAGTTAGGTAATGAGGGGGCCACGATAATCTGCCTTACACGTTATGGTAATGTAATGGGTTCTCGTGGGTCGGTGATACCTTTGTTCTATAACTTAATAGCCGACAAGAAGCCACTTACAATCACAGACCCGCACATGACTCGATACATGATGACTCTGGGGGATGCGGTAGACTTGGTTAAGTTTGCTTTTAAGCATGGTAATCAGGGTGACCTATTTGTACAAAAAGCACCAGCGGCCGAGATTGGCGTGCTCGCAGAGGCAATAAAGAAATTTAAGAAGTCTGATGTTAAGACTAAGATTATAGGTACTCGGCATGGTGAAAAAGCACACGAAGTCCTAGTAACTCGTGAAGAGATGTCTAAAGCCGAAGATATGGATAATTTTTTCCGCATACCGATGGACAATCGCAACATGAATTATGGCAACTTCTACCCTGGTGGCGACGGCGAGGTTGTTATATATGAGGAATACAGTTCAGATAAAACGCGCCGCATTGGTGTTGATGAGACAATCGAGCTTCTAGTTAAGATGGGAGAAATCGAAGGATGAACATACTCGTGCTAGGTTCTAAAGGTATGCTTGGTCATGTGGTGCGGCTATATTTTGCAAGCAAGGGACACGTGGTAAAAGGAACGTCACGTATTGGCGACAACGACAATTATGCGCTTGATGTTATGAAAAATCTCAAAGACATCGAACGGTTTATCGATGACTTTAAGCCAGATGTGGTTATTAACTGCATCGGCGTACTCAATAAGGTCGCCGAAGATAATAAAACCCTGGCAGTTACAGCCAATAGCCTATTGCCACATTATGTTGATGAGCTATGTCGTGATAAGGGCGCAAAGTTTGTGCATATTTCGACCGACTGTGTCTTTAGTGGCAAGACAGGCGGATACACTGAAGATAGCTTTAGGGATGCGGTTGATTTTTATGGCCGATCTAAAGCACTTGGTGAAATTAATAACGATTCAAATATTACACTTCGAACTTCGATTGTTGGTCCAGACATGAACAAGAGCGGAACGGGGCTGTTTCAGTGGTTCATGAACCAAGCTGGCGAGGTTGGTGGTTTTGATAAAGTTATTTGGACTGGCGTTACAACGATAGAGCTCGCTAAAGCCATCGAGAAAGCCATCGAGAATAACCTTACAGGTATTAGGCACGTTGTTAACAGCGATACGATTGATAAATATAGCCTAATATCTCTATTTAAAAAATATTTCAATAAAGATATTAACATACAACGAAAAAGTGATTATGTTAGCAACAAAAGTTTAGTACGCACCACAGATTTTGACTTTGGTTTGCCAAACTATGACGATATGGTAAAGGAAATGAGTGAGTGGGTTGCTGCACATGATGACATATATCCTGCAAATCAGAGGGTTGCCTAAATGAAGGTCATGACTATAGTTGGCACACGGCCTGAGATCATTAAATTGTCAGCCGTAATACCCGAACTAGATAAATTTACTGAACACATATTGGTTCATACGGGTCAGAATTATGACTATGAACTTAACGAGATTTTTTTTGATGGTATGGGTATCAGGAAACCTGATATATTCATGGAGGCGGCGGGGAAAGACGCTGCTGAAACTATTGGCAATGTCATAATTAAATCCGATAAGCTGTTCAAAGATTACAAACCGGATGCAGTTTTGCTATATGGTGACACAAATTCATGTTTGGCAGTAATTTCTGCAAAGCGCAATAAAATACCAGTATTCCATATGGAGGCAGGAAATCGATGTTTTGACCAGCGAGTTCCAGAGGAGCTGAATCGAAAGGTGGTGGACCACCTGAGCGATATAAACCTGACTATTACCGAACACGCACGTCGTTATTTGATTGCCGAAGGCATCCCGGCCGAGACGGTTATGAAAATCGGCTCAAACATGAAAGAAGTTCTTGCAAACAACAAGCAAAAGATTGACGAGAGCAGGGCTCTCGAGGATCTTGCTCTAAAAACAGGCGAGTATTTCTTATTGAGTGTTCATCGTGAAGAAAATGTTGATAACGAAAAGAACTTTAGGGACTTAGTTGAGTCGCTAGGCGCTATATGTGACAAATATGGTTTTCCAATCATTTTCTCAGCCCATCCTCGCACTCAAAAACTTATTGAAAAAAACGGAATTGAACTTCATCCTCTCGTAAGGACAATGAAGCCGCTCGGTTTTGCTGATTATGTGCACTTGCAACAGAATGCCTTCTGTGTAATTTCTGATAGTGGCACTATAGCCGAAGAATCTTCACTACTTGGGTTTCCTGCTATTACGGTCCGGCAGGCACACGAACGACCCGAAGGCATGGACGAGGGTACTTTGATTATGACTGGCCTCGAAAAAGATACGATACTAGATTCGATTGAGATTGTTACATCTGGGCGAATGCCAATCGTTAAAGATTACGATGCTGATAAGGTAGCACAAAAGGTTGTGAGAATAATATTTAGCTATACAGGTTATATAAATAGGACAGTCTGGAAGAAGGGGCTGTAAATATTTATGGACTTTAGAAAACATATAACAGAGAACTTAATAAAGAAAAAAGATAGAATTATTGAATTTGGTCCATTAGATAGACCAATCGTCAACAAAAAAGACTTTAAAAATGCCTACTATGCAGACGTGCGCAGTACGAAGGGCGTTAAAGATTTATATTCATCGAATGAGTATCTAAAATCAACAGGTGTAAAAATAGACGTGGAAACTATTGTTGACATAGACTACGTAATAGATCGCCCCTACGAGCAGATGTTTAGTGAGGAAGATAAATTTGATGTTGCAATTCTATCGCATGTAATAGAACACATGCCTGATATAATAGCCTTCTTCAAAGATATTCCAAATATACTAACAAAGAATGGAAAACTCATCTTAATTTACCCGGATTCTAGATATTCCTTTGATCACTTCAGGGTTGGCACTCGTTTTATAGATGCTCTATTAACATATACGAGCGAAGAGATTAATACGCGTGCAGTTTTCGACTTCTCATACAACGTGATAAAAGGCAACATACCAGCAGATTATTGGTCTGGCGGCGATACTGCTGAAATTAAATTGCCGACTAACAGTTTCGATGATTCTATTAAGAAGCTTGATATGAATAGTTTAGATAATGCACCAGACGACATGCACTTTTGGCCTTTTGCAGACTATCAATTCGTGAAGTTTTTGTATGACCTTGATCGAGCCAACATGAACGACTTCCAGATAGATGAATGTTATCAAACGCAATTTAATACCCAAGAGTTTATGGTGGTGCTTTCTCGCAAGAAGCGGGGCGGCGCTATAAACCATTCAAAATACCAGCGCCTAGTTCGTGAGCTGTCTCCTGAAAATAAGCAATACAGGACAAGGACCATACAGCAGGCTAACGCATTACTGGAAGATGCCAATAAGAAATTACATGAAGAAAATTTAGAGATAAAAAATGAGCTCTCACGAGTATATGCGAGTAAAAGATGGAAAATGACAGCCGGCTTAGCTTATTTGGTTGGCAAGGTTAGGAGATAATACATGGCGAAGATGTTTAACCCGAAAGTATCAATTGTAATACCTGTATATAACGGGTCGCAATATCTTGGTGAGGCTATTGATAGTGCTTTGGCTCAGACATATAAAAATCTTGAGATAATTGTGTCAAACGATGGGTCGAACGACAATGGCGCTACAGAAGCAGTGGCTAAGTCTTATGGGGATAAGATTGTCTATTTGTGTAAAAAGGAAAATGGTGGAGCGTCGACAGCATTGAATGCAGCCATTAAAGTGATGACAGGTGAGTATTTTTCTTGGCTAAGCCATGACGATATGTACTATCCAAAGAAGATTCAAAGACAAGTTGAAGAATTGTCCAAACTAGAGAATAAGAATACCATAATGATGTCGGACTTGGATGGAATAAACGAAAAACGGGAAAAAATATATAAGACCAACTATAAGCAACATATTAAAGATTATCCTTCGCGCGAGAAATCGTTTATTCACCCGGTTCTATACAATCAGACCCATGGGTGTACTCTATTGATACCAAAAGTATGCTTTGACAAAGCCGGGCTATTTGATGTAGGCGAACGAGTGGCGCAAGACTTTGAGCTTTTCAATAGGATATTCCAAAAATATCCGCACAAATTAGTTCCTGAGATTCTAGTAACAGCTAGAGATACGTCTAATAGGATGGGCCGCAGGGCTAAACCAAGGGCGTCACTTGAATACAGCAGGTTGTATATAGGGATATTAGAGAGTCTGTCAGATAAAGAAATAGCATTATTAGCCAAGGACAAGCTTGCGCTATTGTCTGATATGTGGCTCTTCTTTAAGGAGGCGGGGTATATCCAAGGGTACGATTATGCCACCAAGAAGATTGTAGATATGTCAGATGATTTCTGTAACTTAAAATTTACAGAATTTACCAAAGGGCTGATTGGCGGGGATGATCTGGCGATTGAATTAACAAGACTTAGAAACCAACTGGGTCTTATTCTGGATGATAATGAAGAGTCTAGCCTGCGCGTTGACAATATAATTCGCAGGATTATTACGAAGCTTGATAGCGGTATTTACAAAAATAAGATAGATCGAGTAATGTCACTACAGGCTTCGTTGATGGACGCTGGCTACAAACTTTCTTCTGCCACTTTGCTGAAGTCGATAGTAGCATTTTTGTTAAAAAGTAACCAGCCAGAAAAGTTGGAGAGCGTAATAACAGACAAGTTGACTGGTAGCTCTGCTCTATCACTTGTAGGCGTGCCCATTAACGAGGTAAAAAATAAGAAGCCGGTCATAGCATTTTGTTCGACACACTGGCTGACGGGTGGCATGGAAAGGGTCATGTCTATAGTCTTTAATGAAATTAAGGATCAGTACGACATTATTCTCATTACCCCATACGATGGTGTAGATTCTGAAATTCCAGTTCCAGATGGGGTCAGACATATCAAAATTTCAAATCAAAAATTCCAGACTGAATTTGATAGCACCGTTTTGACTATCGCATTACTTTATCATGTTGACGTTCTTGTTGGTTTCTTTAACCTGTACGGTCAACAGCTCGACCTATATACCCTATGTAAAGAGTTGGGCATAAAGACTATCGCATCAAATCATGAAAATTTCTTTTATCCGTATAGTAATTACGGACTGCAGAGACTCGCATTTAAGCGTTTGGAAGTGTTTAAAACATTGGACGCTGTCGTGTGGCCAACGAACTTTAGTGCGGCGGTATCTGGACTAAGCAGCCCCAACAGCTACTTAATGCCGAATCCTAACACGTTTAAAGCGACACCAGTAGTAAAAGAAAACGGAAAAACTATAATTTGCGTTGGACGTTTTAACGATTATATTAAAAGGGTTGATAGAATTCTTGAAGCGTTTAAGCTGATTCAGGATAGCGTTCCAGAATCAAGGCTGTTATTAGTCGGTGATTGCGATAGGAAAAAGCGTAACGAAGGCTTAAGCAACAAATCTATAGACGATTTGATAGTTGAGCTTGGTATTGATGATAACAATATAGTTTTCGCCGGTAATGTGTCTGATGTCGCCACTTATTATAAGCAGGCCTCGGTATTAATGTTGACATCTGACAGTGAGGGCTTTGGTATGGTAATAAGTGAAGCCGCAAGTTTTGGCGTGCCAACCGTATATAATGCCATACCGGGGTTAGATGATTTAATCATAGACGGCAAGAATGGGTTTGTCGTTGCGCAGGGCGATATTCCCGCTATGGCCAGTAGGGTTACTGAACTTTGACAGATGAAAAGCTAGCAAAGAGAATGTCGAAAGATACAATCTCTCTATCTCATCGTTTCGATGCGTCGACAATCGGCAATAAGTGGGCCTATTTGATAGATAACTTACTTAGCGGCAAAAAGGGTGATGATTTGAAGGAGGTTCTCAATAAAGAGTTGGCGTACACCGTTTCAAGTGGGCTAGAACTGTCAAAGTTAATATTTAACGAATTTGATCATGTCTCTAAAAAGTTGGTTGATATGCAGGATAGCGCATATCATGAATCACTTGTTAGGGGTAGCTATTATCGAAGACTTAAGTTTTCGATTAGCCAAGAGGGCAAAAAAGAGACGGTAAGGAAAATTATTAGGAAGGCGTATCATAAATCTGGCGGTCGAAGACTCATACATTCACTCAAGAAAAGTAAGCCGATACGTCATTAAGGCGAAATAGGACCCATGAATCCTAAAGTTTCAATAATTATCCCGGTATATAATGGCTCTAATTACTTAAGAGAAGCTATAGATAGTACACTTGCCCAAACATACGAAAATATTGAAATTATCGTCGTAAATGATGGCTCTATCGACGATGGTGCAACGCAAAAAATCGCCACGTCGTATGGTAGTAAGATTAGATACTTTGAAAAGGACAACGGTGGCGTATCGAGTGCTTTGAATCTTGGTATAGAAAAGATGACTGGTAAATATTTTTCGTGGTTAAGTCACGACGATATGTATGAAAAGAGAAAGATAGAGGATCAAGTCAACTTGCTGAACGAGCTTGATTCAGAAGATGTTATCATTGCTTGTAACGTTAAGGTTTTATTTCAGAATGGCATTAGAAAAAAGGAAAAAATAGACGCTAGAACTTTTAAATTTATAGATATTTTTTTGTCAACATCAGCAAATATAGGGCTTCATGGTTGCTCCTTATTAATACCAAAAGCTGCGTTTGAAGCCTGTGGTACGTTTGATACAAACCTTTCTGTTACGCAAGACTATAGCCTGTGGTTTAAGATGAAAGATAAATACAAATTTGTATTGCTGGACAAACCTCTAGTTATAACCAGAAGACATCATGAACAGGATAGCGTAAAA
>Ga0222423_1001122_pt1 | contig 13451 bp, 12 predicted proteins | sample 3A0metagenome_FD_182472 | JGI IMG/M metagenome (GOLD analysis project Ga0222423, IMG submission 182472) | Enriched microbial communities from leaf-cutter ant dump, University of Wisconsin, Madison, United States - 3A0 (version 2) | ecosystem: Environmental > Terrestrial > Nest > Insects nest >...
CCGGTCGCGACGCAGCCGGTCGCGACGCCGCCCCTGTTCGGTCCGCCTGCCGGGTCGGCACCGGCCCCGGGCGGTCACCCGACCATGACCTACCCCGCGCCGGGAGCGGAGTACGCCCCCCACGCGGGCGCGCACCAGACGTGGCCGCCCGGTTCGCCGGCGCCGGACCAGCCACAGCGCGTGGTCCGGGTACGCCGGTCCAAGGCCCGGCGCAGCATGTCGGTGGTGTGGGTCGTGCCCATGCTGCTGCTCGCGCTCGCCGCAGGGGTCGTCGGCGGCCTCGTCGGCGGCAACCTGTCCCACGACGACCACCTGACGTCCGCCGACCTGCCGACGTCCGCGGCGAGCGGCTCGACGTTGCGCGACCCGGGGTCGGTCGCGGGCATCGCAGCGGGCATCCTGCCGAGCGTCGTCTCGATCGAGGCGACGAGCTCGGACGGGACGGCCACCGGCACCGGGTTCGTGCTGCGCGAGGACGGGTACCTGCTGACCAACAACCACGTCGTCGCGAGCACCGCCGACGGTGCGGGCACGCTCACGGTCACGTTCGCGGACGGCCACCAGGCGGACGCGCGCATCGTCGGGCGCACCTCCGACTACGACCTCGCCGTGGTGAAGGTCGACGAGAAGGGCCTGGACCCGCTGGTGCTGGGGAACTCCGACGACGTCGTCGTCGGCGACCCGGTCGTGGCCGTCGGTGCCCCGCTCGGCCTGGCCGGGACGGTCACGACGGGCATCGTCAGCGCCAAGAACCGGCCCGTGTCCGCGGGCGACGCGACCGACACCGCCTTCATCAACGCGATCCAGACCGACGCGGCCATCAACCCCGGCAACTCCGGTGGCCCGCTCGTGAACGGGGACGGTGAGGTCATCGGCATCAACTCCGCGATCGCGCAGCCGCCGGGCGGCCTGAACGGCACCGGCGGGAGCATCGGCCTCGGGTTCGCGATCCCGTCGAACCAGGCCCGCCGCACGGCCGAGCAGCTCATCGAGACCGGCCACGCGACGTACCCGGTGATCGGGGTGCTGCTGGACCAGTCGTACACGGGCGAGGGTGTGAAGGTCTCGTCGAGCGCGCAGCAGGGCGGTGACCCCGTCACGGTGGGCGGCCCGGCGGACAAGGCGGGCATCCGCGCCGGCGACGTGATCCTGGCGATCGACGGCCGGCCCGTGACCGACCCCGACGAGCTCATCGTCGCGATCCGTGCGCACGAACCCGGCGACGTCGTCGAGCTGAAGGTCCGCACGGGCAAGGACTCGCGGACGGTTCGCGTGACGCTCGACGAGGCCGGAAACTGATCGGCACGCTCACGTGGCGGGGGTAACCTGAGCCGGTGTTCGACATCAACGGGAGCGAGTTCATCGTCATCCTGCTGGTCGCCGCGATCGTCATCGGGCCCCAGCGGCTGCCCGGGTACGCGGAGCAGCTGGGCGCGCTCGTGCGCAAGGCGCGCGTGTGGATGAAGGACGCCAAGGGGCGCATCGACGCCGAGATGGGCGACGACGCCCTCGACGTCGACTGGCGTTCGCTCGACCCGCGTCAGTACGACCCGCGCCGCATCGTGCGCGACGCGCTGATGGACCCCGAGCCGGGCCTCGTGCCCGACCCGCGTCAGGCCGCCGCGGGCGTCGCGCCGGCCGTCGCTCTCGCCAAGGCCTCGCCCACGGGACGTGCGCCGTTCGACCCCGAGGCGACCTGAGAACTCCTGCCTGAAATCGGACGAAACCGGTCCGATCCATCCGCACCACCTGACAGAATGGACGCATGGCTGTGCCGCCCTCCTCGTCGCGCATCTTCTCCGGGATGCAGCCCACGTCGGACTCCCTCCACCTCGGCAACTACCTGGGGGCCCTGACGCAGTGGGTGGCGCTGCAGGAGGGCAACGAGGCGATCTACTGCGTGGTGGACCTGCACGCGCTCACGGTGTCGCCCGACCCCGCGGTGCTGCGGGACCGGACGCGACGCACGGCCGCCCAGTACCTCGCCGCCGGCGTCGACCCCGAGCGCAGCCTCCTGTTCGTGCAGTCGCACGTGCCCGAGCACGCGGAGCTCGCGTGGATCCTGTCCTGCCACACCGGGTTCGGCGAGGCCAGCCGGATGACGCAGTTCAAGGACAAGTCGGGCCGGCACGGGGTCGAGGGCACGACCGTCGGGCTGTTCACGTACCCGGTGCTCATGGCCGCCGACATCCTGCTCTACGACACCCACCTGGTGCCGGTCGGCGAGGACCAGCGTCAGCACCTCGAGCTGACGCGTGACCTGGCGCAGCGCCTCAACAGCCGGTTCGGCGCCGGGACGGTCGTCGTCCCCGAGCCCTACATCGTGAAGTCGACGGCCAAGATCTACGACCTGCAGGAGCCGACGGCCAAGATGAGCAAGTCGGCGGCGTCGCCGAACGGCCTCATCGAGCTCATGGACGACCCGAAGGTCGTCGCCAAGCGCATCCGCTCCGCCGTGACCGACGACGAGCGCGAGATCCGGTTCGACGCCGCGGCCAAGCCGGGCATCTCCAACCTGCTGACCATCTACTCGGCGCTCACGGGCCGCACGGTCGAGGACGTCGAGGCGTCGTTCGCCGGCCGCGGCTACGGTGAGCTGAAGGTCGAGCTGGCCGACGTCGTCGTCGCGTGGCTCGAGCCGTACCAGGCCCGCGTCAACGCCTACCTGGCCGATCCGGCCTCGCTCGACGACGTGCTCGCGATCGGTGCCGAGAAGGCGCGCGACATCGCTGCCGTCACGCTCGACCGGATCTACGAGCGTTCGGGTCTGCTCGCGGGCCGTCGGCGCGCGCGGGTAGGGGCATGAGGCTGCCGGAGCGATCCGGCGACCAGCTCGTCATCGGGATCGCGGTCACGATCCCCGAGCCGCACGGGTCGGCGCTGCAGGAGGCGCGCGGCCGGTTCGGTGACCCCATGGCCGCGTTCATCCCGCCGCACATCACCCTGATCGGTCCGACGGCGCTGGCGCCCGCCGACGGGGCGGACGTGCGCGCCCATCTCGACGCGGTCGCCGCGCGGTCGGCGCCGTTCCAGGTGCGGCTGCGGGGGACGGCCACGTTCCGGCCGGTGTCACAGGTCGCGTTCGTGCAGGTGGCCGACGGGCTGTCCGCCTGCGAGCTCCTCGAGGCGCAGATCCGCCGCGGGCCGCTCTCGCAGGAGCTGCGCTTCCCGTACCACCCGCACGTGACGGTCGCGCACGACCTCGCGGACGCCCAGCTCGACGAGGCCATCGACGAGCTCGCGGCGTTCGACGCCTCCTTCCTGGTCGAGAGCTTCGACTGCTACCAGCACGGCGAGGACGGCGTCTGGCGGACGGTCGGCAGCCACCGGCTCACGGGTGCTCCCGCGGATGCCGAGGTCAGCGCCTCGTCCTAGGGTCGGGGCATGAGCGAACCCGTCGGTGCAGGCCGCGCGCACCAGCAGGCGCCCGCGGACGACGCGTCGGGTGCCTCGTCGACGTCGTTCATGGGGCGCGTCAAGGCGCTGTTCGCGTGGTGGCAGGCGACGCGTCCGGCGCGTGCCAACGCGCGCTTCGGGGCGCGTGGCGGTGGGGTGCTGACGGGGGGCATCGCCTACGCGGCGCTGTTCGCCGTGTTCGCCGGGTTGACCATCGGGTACACGATCTTCATGGCCGTGCTGGGGAACAACGAGGAGCTTCGGGACAAGGTTCTCGACGCCGTCAACGACAACCTGCCCGGGCTGATCAACACGTCCGGTGACCCGAAGGGCAGTGGGATCAACCCTGATGACCTTCAGCTGTCCGGCAGCCTGACGTTCGCGGGCATCGTCGCCGTCGTCGTCCTGCTGCTCTCCGCGCTGTCGGCGACGGCGGCGCTCCGCACGGGTGTGCGGGCCATGTTCGCGGAGGAGAGCGGCGGCAGCGCGGTCGGTCAGAAGCTCGCGCAGCTGGGCGGCCTGGCGGGGCTTGCCTTCGCGGTGCTCCTGTCGGCGCTCGTCTCCACCGCGGCCGGCTCGGCCACGCGCTGGGTGCTGCAGGCCGTCGGGTGGAGCGACGGGTCCGGGTTCGTCCTGCAGGCGGTCGGCATCCTGGTGGCATTCGTCGTCGATGCGGCGACGTTCCTGCTGATCATCCGCGTGCTGGCCGGTGAGCACCCGCCGCGGAGCGATCTGCTGTGGGGTGCCGTCATCGCCGGTGTGGGCATCGGGATCGTCCGCTTCCTCGGCACGTCCGTCGTCGCGGGCAGCGTGAGCAAGAACCCGCTGTTCGCGGGCGCGGTCGTCATCGTCACGTTGCTGCTGTGGGTCAACCTCATCTCCCGCATCGTCCTGCTCGCGGCCGCCTGGGTCGCGAACCCACCTCAACCCCCGAAGACCTGACCCACCGCGTCCGCACCCACCGCGTCCGCACCCGCCGCGTCCGCACCCACCGCGTCCGCACCCACCGCGTCCGCACCCACCGCGTCCGCACCCACCGGGCCTGCCCTTATCGACCGCGCCCGTTGTGCATCGAGCGCACCCGCTACAACGGGCGCGCTCGCCGTCCAAGGGGCGCGCCCGGCGGTCAGGGGGTCTGCGTGAGGGTGCGTCGGATCGTGGGGAGGTTGCTCGCCAGGGTGGCCAGGCGGGCGCGGGTGCTGGCCGGCTCGCCGATCTCGCCCAGGCGGAGCATGCCCGGGTCGCCGGCGCGCTGACCCGCCTCGATGCGGTCCGTAGCCGCAGTCATGCGCGCGGTGACGTGGTCGAGGATCGCGGTGGGCTCGATGTCGCCGTAGGCCCGCGCGATGACGACGAGCCCGTGCGCGGCCTCGTCGGGATCCGCGCCCAGCCGCAGCAGCGGCGAGTTCCACGCCAGCATCGCGAGGTCGTCGATCGGCACGCCCGGCCCGGCCACGTCCCAGTCGAACACACCCGCCAGGTCGTCCCCGTCGAACGCCATGTTGTACATCGCGGAGTCGTGGTGGCACACGATCTCCCCGGGCTCGAGGGCGCGCTCGACGAAGCGCCAGCGCCGGACGCCGCGCGGGAAGTCGGCGACCACACGGTGGAACTCGCGCAGCCACCGGGCGGCGGCCGCGAGCTGCGCGTCGGTCAGGTCCCGCATACCGATCGGCACCACCTCACCGGGGAGGTACGTGAGGATCTCACGGCCGCGGTCGTCGATCCCCAGCACGCGGGGGACGTGGGGCAGCCCGGCATCGGCCAGGAACCGCAGCAGCTCGTGGACGGCGGGCGTCCACGGCCCGGTCGGCCGCCGGACGGTGTCCCCGACGAGCACGGCACCGCCCACGTTCCCACCGGGCAGCGAGACCTCGTCAGGCGTGTCCATGCGGCCACCCTAGGCGGGTACGACGAAGGCCCCGAGCGTATTGCTGCTCGGGGCCTTCGTCGGAGGAGATCAGAACGCGCGGGTGATCATCGCGCGCTTGACCTCCTGGATCGCCTTGGTGACCTCGATGCCGCGCGGGCAGGCCTCGGTGCAGTTGAAGGTGGTGCGGCAGCGCCACACACCCTCCTTGTCGTTGAGGATCTCGAGGCGCTGGGCGCCCCCCTCGTCGCGACTGTCGAAGATGAACCGGTGCGCGTTGACGATCGCGGCGGGGCCGAAGTACTGGCCGTCGGTCCAGAACACGGGGCACGACGACGTGCACGCGGCGCACAGGATGCACTTGGTGGTGTCGTCGAACCGCTCGCGCTGCTTGGCGGACTGCAGGCGTTCCTTGGAGGGCTCGTTCCCGGTGGTGATGAGGAACGGCATGATCTCGCGGTAGCTGGCGAAGAACGGCTCCATGTCGACCACGAGGTCCTTGACCACGGGCAGGCCCTTGATGGGCTCGACGGTGATCGGCTTGGACGGGTCCAGGTCCTTGAGCAGCGTCTTGCAGGCCAGGCGGTTGCGGCCGTTGATGCGCATCGCGTCCGACCCGCACACGCCGTGCGCGCACGAGCGGCGGAACGTCAGCGAGCCGTCCTGCTCCCACTTGACCTTGTGCAGGGCGTCGAGCACGCGGTCGGTGCCGTGGCACAGGACCTGGAACTCGTCCCAGTGGTCGACGACAGAGTCTCCACTGTCATCCGGCAGGTGGCGCAGCACCCGCAGCGTGACGGTGAACGACGGGATGGCGCCGACCTCGGCGGGGGCGTCCTCGAGAACGGCGGTCATCAGTACTTACGCTCCATCGGCTGGTAGCGGGTGACGTTCACGTGCTTGCTGCCCAGCACCAGCTGGTAGTCGTCGAACACCTCGGTGAAGGCGAAGCGGCCTTCCTTGTCGCCGTCGCCGTCGCCCCACTGGCGGTGGCCGTCAGCCTGCAGCGGCCGGCGGTACGCCATGGTGTGGTGCATGAAGTTGGCGTCGTCGCGGTCGGGGAAGTCCTCGCGGAAATGGCCGCCGCGGGACTCCTCACGGTTGAGCGCGCCGACGACGACGGTCTCCGCGATGTCCAGGAGGAAGCCCAGCTCGACGGCCTCGAGGAGGTCGGTGTTGAACGTGCGGCTCTTGTCCTGCACGGACACCGCGCGGTAGCGCTTGGCCAGGTCCTTGATGTCGTTCAGGGCCTGCGTCAGGGAGTCCTTGGTGCGGAACACCTGCGCGTTCGCGTCCATCGTCTCCTGCAGGGCCTTGCGGATGTCAGCCACGCGCTCGCCGTCGGGGCGGGTGCGGATGGTCTCCAGGCCCGCCTCGACCGCGGCCGCCGGGTTCTCCGGGAGCTCGATGAAGTCGGCGCGCGCCGCGTAGCCGGCGGCGGAGATGCCCGCGCGCTTGCCGAACACGTTGATGTCCAGCAGCGAGTTGGTGCCCAGGCGGTTGGAGCCGTGAACGCTCACGCAGGCCACCTCGCCGGCCGCGTACAGGCCGCGGATGACGTCGGTCTGGTTGCGCAGGACCTCGCCCTCGATGTTCGTCGGGACCCCGCCCATCGCGTAGTGCGCGGTCGGGTAGACGGGCACCGGCTCGGTGTACGGCTCGACTCCCAGGTAGGTGCGCGCGAACTCGGTGATGTCCGGGAGCTTGGCGTCGATGTGCGCGGGCTCGAGGTGCGTCAGGTCCAGCAGGACGTAGTCCTTGTTGGGGCCGGCGCCGCGGCCCTCGCGCACCTCGTTGGCCATGGACCGGGCGACGATGTCACGCGGGGCCAGGTCCTTGATCGTCGGCGCGTAGCGCTCCATGAAGCGCTCGCCCTCGGAGTTGCGCAGGATCGCGCCCTCACCGCGGGCCGCCTCGCTCAGCAGGATGCCGAGGCCGGCCAGGCCGGTCGGGTGGAACTGGAAGAACTCCATGTCCTCCAGCGGGATGCCGCGGCGGTACGCCAGCGCCATGCCGTCGCCCGTCAGCGTGTGCGCGTTCGACGTCGTCTTGAAGATCTTGCCGGCGCCGCCGGTGGCCAGGACCACGGACTTGGCCCGGAACACGTGGATCTCACCGGTCGCCAGCTCGTACGCGACGACGCCGCTGACGGTGACCTCCTCGCCCTCGGGCACGTGGCCCGCGGCGAGGTCGTGGTCGACCAGCAGGTCCAGCACGTAGAACTCGTTGTAGAACTCGACCTCGTTCTTCACGCACTGCTGGTACAGCGTCTGCAGGATCATGTGACCCGTGCGGTCCGCGGCGTAGCAGGAGCGGCGTACCGCGGCCTCGCCGTGGTTGCGGGTGTGGCCCCCGAACCGGCGCTGGTCGATGCGGCCCTCGGGCGTGCGGTTGAACGGCAGGCCCATCTTCTCCAGGTCGAGCACCGCGTCGATGGCCTCCTTGGCCATCACCTCGGCGGCGTCCTGGTCGACCAGGTAGTCACCGCCCTTGACGGTGTCGAAGGTGTGCCACTCCCAGTTGTCCTCCTCCACGTTGGCCAGCGCGGCGCACATGCCGCCCTGCGCCGCGCCCGTGTGGGAACGCGTGGGGTAGAGCTTGGAGATGACGGCCGTGCGCACGCGGGTGCTCGACTCGAGGGCCGCGCGCATCCCGGCGCCACCCGCGCCGACGATGACGACGTCGTACTGATGGGTCTGCATTCTCAGTCCTTAGGAAGCCGTGCAGAACGACGGCAGCAGGTCGGCCGGCGAGTCCGTCGGGCACGGGTTGAACGTGAAGATCACCAGCGTGCCGAGCACCACCGTGATGACGAACGCGAGGTAGAGCAGGCCCTTGAGGACCAGCCGCACACCGTCGCGCTCGGCGTAGTCGTTGACGATGGTGCGCACGCCGTTGGTGCCGTGGATCATGGCGAGCCACAGCATCAGCAGGTCCCAGACCTGCCAGAACGGCGACGACCACTTGCCCGCGACGAACGCGAAGTCGATCTCCTTGACGCCGTCGCCGGTCACCAGGTTGACGAAGAGGTGGCCGAAGATCAGCACCAGCAGCAGCACGCCGGAAGCCCGCATGAACACCCAGCCGTACAGCTCGGTGTTGCCACGCGTGGTGAGGCGGGACGGGCGGGCGCGCGGCGGACGCGGGGCCTTGGGGTCGGCGATGGCGGTCATCACTCGCCTCCGAACACGTGCATGAGGTGACGGGGCAGGAAGCCGGCCATCGTCACGACGAACAGGCCGAGCACGACCCACAGCATCACGCGCTGGTACTTCGGGCCCTTGGCCCAGAAGTCCACCAGGATGATGCGGATCCCGTTGAACGCGTGGAACACGATGGCGGCCACGAGGCCGGCCTCGCCGAGCCCCATGATCGGGTTCTTGTAGGTGCCGATGACGTCGTTGTAGTCCTGGGGGGACAGGCGGACCAACGACGTGTCGAGCACGTGCACGAGCAGGAAGAAGAAGATCGCGACGCCGGTCACGCGGTGGGCGACCCACGACCACATGCCTTCCCGGCCTCGGTACAGGGTTCCGACCGGCGCTTTGCGCGGCGGTGCGGACGGCGCTGCGGGCACTTGGGGGGCCTCCTGGCGAGTGAGAGGTAGAACCACCGGGTCGACGGCTTCGTCGACGTCGGCGTCTGTCGTTCCTCACTGTATCGACCGGATCTTCGCCCGCACGCCTCCCGTGGGCCTTTGGTCCCTCGCTGTGAGGAAGTCCACACCCTGAGACGGGAACCTTGGGGCGCTGGTGGCGGTGTCGTTACATCGATGGATGCAGCGGAGGTGCCCGTGGAGGTCGCGCGCTCTGCCACCACGGATGCATCGATCGGAAGGTCAGGCCGCGCGGGTGGTCGAACCGGCCCCGCCGCGGGCCGTCCGTCGCTAGCCTGAGCGCCATGTCGACGCCGATCCCTGGGTTCCACGCCGTCATCCCCGCCGGTGGTGCGGGCACGCGCCTGTGGCCGCTGTCCCGCGCCGGGTTCCCGAAGTTCCTGCTCGACCTCACCGGGTCGGGGCGCACGTTGCTGCAGGCGACCGTCGACCGGCTGGCGCCGCTGACCGGGCCGGACGGCGTGCTCGTCGTGACCGGGGTGCGGCACGTGGACGCGGTGGCCGAGCAGGTACCCGGGCTCGACGCCGCCGGCGCGGGCGCGCGGTTGCTCGCGGAGCCGTCCCCGCGCGACTCGATGGCCGCCATCGGGCTCGCGGCGGCCGTGCTGCTGGAACGGCACGGCGACGACGTCGTGCTCGGCTCCTTCGCGGCCGACCACGTGATCAGCGGGACGGACGCCTTCGAGGCCGCGGTCCGCGAGGGCGTCGCAGCCGCGCGCGCGGGGTACGTCGTCACAGTCGGCATCCGCGCGACCGGTCCGTCGACCGCGTTCGGCTACGTCCGCTCCGCCGGTCCGCTGGGGGTCGAGGGAGCACCCCACGCGCAGCACGTCGCGGGGTTCACCGAGAAGCCCGACGCCGAGACGGCCGCCGCGTACCTGGCGACGGGGGAGTACCGGTGGAACGCGGGCATGTTCATCGTGCGGGCGGCCGTGCTGCTGGACCACCTCGCCACCCAGCTGCCCGCGCTCGCGACGGGGCTGCGCGAGATCGCGGCTGCGTGGGACACGCCGGCGCGCGACGAGGTGCGCGACCGCATCTGGCCCGGGCTAACGAAGATCGCGATCGACCACGCCATCGCAGAGCCCGTCGCAGCGGCCGGCGGGGTCGCGGTCGTCCCCGGTGACTTCGACTGGGACGACGTGGGCGACTTCGCCTCGCTGGCGCCGTTGCTGTCCGCCGGGCCGCACGGGACCACGCTCGGCGACGACGGGTCCGTGCTACGCCTCGACGCCGACGGGTCGTTCGTCGTGCGCGGCTCGGACCGGGTGGTCTCCGTGATCGGGGTGCCCGACGCGATCGTCGTGGACACCCCCGACGCCGTGCTGGTGACGACGCGCGCCCACGCGCAGGACGTGAAGGGCGCCGTCGACGCCTGGCGGGCCGCGGGTCGCGACGACCTGCTCTGACCGCGGGCGGCGTTGCGCGTCAGGAACCAGCCGCATCTGGAACAGGAGTTGCCTCCTGGGGTGATTGCGGGCCCCACGAGTGCTCATCTGTCACAGGTGCGGCTGGTTGCTGAAGCCGCAGGGCCGCCGACGCGGGTTGGCCGCCGGATCGGTCGGATGGTGAACGCGCGTGAAGCCGCGCGCGGTGGGCGATAGCCTCGAAAGCGTGTCAGCCGAGCCCGCACCACAGCCCACCGAGAACCCCGCGCCCGCCCGTAGCGAGGTCGGTGCTCTCGCGGACCTGCGCGGCGGACCGTCGGCCGCGGGCACCGAGCTGCTGGTCGAGGCGCTCGCGGACCTGCGCGACGAGCTGGTCGCGATCCGCCGCGACATCCACGCCCACCCGGAGCTGGCCCGCACGGAGACGCGGACGTCGCACCTGATCGCGGACCGGCTGCGCGCGGCGGGCCTGGAGCCGCGGCTCTTGCCCGGCTCGGGCGTCGTGTGCGACCTGGGTCCGACCACCGGCCCGCGTGTCGCGCTGCGCGCCGACATCGACGCCCTCCCCGTGGCGGACACGTGCGGGCTGCCGTGGACCTCGACCACCAAGAACGTCGCGCACGCGTGCGGTCACGACGCCCACGCGACGGTCGTGCTCGGTGCAGGTCTGGCGCTCGCGCGGCTGGCGGAGGCCGGTGAGCTGACCAGCGGCGTGCGCCTCATCTTCCAGCCGGCGGAGGAGGTGCAGCCCGGTGGCTCGCTCGACGTCATGGCGGCCGGCGGCCTCGATGGCGTCAAGCGCATCTTCGCGGTGCACTGCGACCCCAAGGTCGACGTCGGCCAGGTCGGTACGCGCATCGGACCGATCACCTCCGCGAGCGACGAGGTCCAGGTGACGATCACCGGGCACGGCGGCCACACGTCGCGCCCGCACCTGACCGGCGACGTCGTGTTCGCGCTCGGCCAGGTGATCACGCAGGTCCCGGCCGTGCTGGGCCGCCGGCTCGACCCGCGCTCGGGGGTCAACCTCACCTGGGGTGCCGTGCACGCGGGCGCGGCGCACAACGCCATCCCGGCGACCGGGACGGTCAAGGGCACTCTCCGCTGCCTCGACGTCCGCGCGTGGGAGAAGGCGTCGGAGGTCTTCCACTCCGCGGTCGAGCAGGTGCTGGCGCCGCTCGACGTCGAGGTCGAGATCGTGCACCACCGTGGGGTGCCGCCCGTGGAGAACGACGAGCGGTCGACGACGTTGCTGGAGGCGGCCGCGCGCGACGTGCTGGGCGCCGAGTCGGTGCTGCTGACCGAGCAGTCGCTGGGCGGCGAGGACTTCGCCTGGTACCTGACCAAGGTGCCCGGCGCGATGGCCCGGCTGGGGACGCGGACGCCCGGCGGCGTCACCTACGACATCCACCAGGGAGACCTGCGGGTCGACGAGCGTGCCATCGAGGCGGGTGCCTTGCTGCTGGCGCGCGCGGCGGTGCTGGCCGGCTGACGAGTCTCATCAAGCGAGACGAGACGTCCGCCACCTGGGCTGATGTCTCAGGTGAGTAACGGAACCTGCGGTGATACCCCTCGGTAACATGCGCGTCATCTGACGCTGGCTAGAGTCCGACCCATCAATGCCGGACAGGATTCGTCGTGCGCTCGCGCGATCTGACTGGACCCGGCCTGCTGACGAGACTCAGGAGTGTCGAGTGAAGAAGATGATCAGCGCGGTCGCCCTCAGTGCGACCGTCGCCCTGGCCCTGGCCGCCTGTGGCAGTGCCCCCGACGACGAGGCGACGAGCGGCTCCAGCTCGGCGCCGAGCGCCAGCGGCAGCGCCGCGGCCGCCGCGAGCGACTTCAAGGCCTGCATCGTCTCGGACGCCGGTGGCTTCGACGACAAGAGCTTCAACCAGCTCTCGTTCGAGGGGACGCAGAAGGCCGCGACCGAGCTGGGTGCCCAGTTCGCCAAGGTCGAGTCCGACTCGTCCTCCGACTTCCCGCAGAACCTGCAGAGCCTGGTCAGCGAGAACTGCAAGCTCATCGTCTCGGTCGGCTTCGCCCTCTCGGCGGACACGGTCAAGTCCGCGAACGAGAACCCCGACCTCGAGTACGTGCTGATCGACGACGCCGCCGACGCCGACTTCGACGGCAAGACGGACGCGCCGAACATCAAGCCGCTCCTGTACGACACGTCGCAGGCCGCGTTCCTCGCGGGCTACCTGGCTGCGGGCTACTCGAAGGCCGGCAAGGTCGGCACCTTCGGCGGCCAGCCCTACCCGACCGTCACGATCTTCATGGACGGCTTCAAGCAGGGCGTCGAGTACTACAACAAGACGAAGAACAAGTCGGTCAAGGTCGTCGGCTGGACCGGCGAGGAGAAGGGCTCGTCGTTCACCGGTGGGTTCGACGCCAACGACAAGGCCAAGCAGACCGCGACGCAGGTCCTGGACCAGGGCGTCGACGTGATCCTGCCCGTCGGTGGCCCGATCTACCAGTCGGCCATGGACGCGATCAAGGACTCGGGCCGCGACGTCGCGCTGATCGGTACCGACGCCGACCTCTTCCAGACCGACCCCTCCAGCCAGTCGCTGGTGCTCACGTCGATCCTCAAGAAGATGGACGTCTCGAGCTACGACGCCGTCATGGCCGCGGGCAAGGGCAACTTCGACCCGACCGCGTACGTCGGCACGCTCGAGAACGGCGGCGTCGGCATCGCCCCGCTGCACAACTTCGAGTCGAAGGTCGACCCGGCCCTCGTCAAGGAGGTCACCGACCTCCAGCAGCAGATCATCGACGGCAAGGTCAAGGTCACGTCCTACCTGGCCAAGTGACCTGACATGCTGCGGGGAGGCCCGTCCGGGCCTCCCCGCAGCGTGTCGGCGTGCACGATCGACCGAACATCTCGAGGATCGACCACATGAAGCTTGAGCTTCGAGGAATCACCAAGCGCTTCGGCGCGCTGGTCGCCAACGACCACATCGACCTCACGGTCGAGCCCGGCGAGATCCACTGCCTTCTCGGTGAGAACGGCGCCGGCAAGTCCACGCTGATGAACGTGCTCTACGGCCTGTACACGGCCGACGAGGGCGAGATCCTCCTCGACGACGAGGTGCAGCACTTCGCCGGCCCGGGCGACGCGATGGCCGCCGGCATCGGCATGGTCCACCAGCACTTCATGCTCGTCCCCGTGTTCACG
>Ga0222423_1001124_pt1 | contig 13444 bp, 8 predicted proteins | sample 3A0metagenome_FD_182472 | JGI IMG/M metagenome (GOLD analysis project Ga0222423, IMG submission 182472) | Enriched microbial communities from leaf-cutter ant dump, University of Wisconsin, Madison, United States - 3A0 (version 2) | ecosystem: Environmental > Terrestrial > Nest > Insects nest >...
GGGGGGTCGGGTGGGGAACTAGGCTGGGGTGCGATGAGCAGCGTGACTCCCGAGGTCGTGCCGCACCCGCTCGTGGTGCGGACCGTCGCCGTCGACGACCCCGGGGACCTCGTCGGCCTGCTCCCAAGAGACGACTCGCTCGCGTGGGTGCGTCGCGGCGACGGGATCGTGGGCTGGGGCGAGGCGCTGCGCATCGAGGCGCGCGGGACCGACCGGTTCGCGCGCGCCCAGGAGCGTTGGCACGAGGCGCTCGCGAGCGTCGTGGTCCGGGACGAGGTGAACCTCCCGGGGACGGGTCCGGTCGCCTTCGGTTCCTTCGCGTTCGACGACGACGGCGACGGCGTGCTGATCGTCCCCCGCGTGGTGGTGGGGCGCCGGGCCGGTGTCGCGTGGCTCACCACGATCGACACCGCCGCGACGCTGGGACCCGCACCGACCCTCGCGGGGCACCTGCCGGAGCCCGAGCCGGTGCTGCCACCGGGTCCCGTGACGTTCAGCGACGGGTGCGTGCCCACCGGCCAGTGGCCCGCCGTCGTGCAACGAGCCGTGGCCGCGGTGCGCTCGGGCCGGGTCGAGAAGGTGGTCATGGCGCGCGACGTCGTCGCCCGCGCCGAGGCCCCCGTGGACGTGCGCTGGCTGCTGGGCCGCCTCGAGCGCGAGTACGAGGCCTGCTGGACGTTCCGCGTGGGCCCCATGCTCGGCGCGACCCCCGAGCTCCTCGTGCGCGCCGAGAAGGGGCTCGTCACGTCACGCGTCCTCGCGGGCACCATCCGCCGCACGGGCGACGACGAGGCGGACCTCGCGCGCGCGGCGATCCTCGCGCACTCCTCGAAGGACCTCGAGGAGCACGAGTACGCCGTCGAGTCCGTCGCGCGCGCGCTCGAGCCGTACTGCTCCTCGACCAACGTCCCCGAGGTGCCGTTCGTGCTGCACCTCGCCAACGTGCTGCACCTCGCCACGGACGTCACGGCGGTGCTCGACGGCGAGCACTCGAGCCTCGCGCTCGCCGCGGCGCTGCACCCCACGGCCGCCGTCTGCGGGACGCCGACCCCCGAGGCGAAGGCCGTGATCCGCGAGATCGAGGGCCTCGACCGGGGCCGCTACGCGGGACCCGTGGGCTGGCTCGGCGCGGACGGCGACGGCGAGTGGGGCATCGCGCTGCGCTCCGCCGAGGTCGACGAGTCCGACCCGGCCCGGCTGCGCCTCTTCGCGGGCTGCGGGATCGTCGCGGCGTCCGACCCCGCGAGCGAGCTCGCCGAGTCCGAGGCCAAGCTCGAACCCCTGCGCATGGCTCTGCGCGAGGTCTAGCGCGAGAAGGCCACGGCGCGCCGCGGGATGCGCAGCGCGCCTGCCGAGCATCGCGGTGGGCCTGCACAGATCGGCCCGGTGGCCCCTACCCTCGAACCATGGACCCGATCACCGCGACGCTCGTCATCCTCGGTGTCGCGATCGTCGCGTTCCTCAGCGGTCGGATCCCGCTCGCGGTGGTCGCCACCGGGGTGTCCGTCGCGCTGTGGGCCACGGGCGTCCTGACGATCGACGAGGCGCTCGCGGGCTTCGGCGACCCGACCGTGCTGTTCATCGCGGCCCTGTTCGTCGTGAGCGAGGCGCTCGACGTCACGGGTGTCACGGCGTGGGCCGGCCAGCAGGTCATCGCGCGGGCGGGGACGGGCCGCGCCCGGCTGCTCGTCGTCGTCGGCCTCCTCGTCGCCCTGCTCACCGCCCTGATCTCGGTCAACGGCGCGGTCGCGGCGCTCCTGCCGCTCGTCGTGGTCGTGGCGGCGCGCACCGGGGTGCCCACCTCGCAGCTCATGATGCCGCTCGCGTTCACCGCCCACGCCGGGTCGATGCTCATGCTCACCGGGACACCCGTGAACATCATCGTCTCGGAGGCGGCCGCCGGCGCCGGGGAACGCCGGTTCGGGTTCTTCGAGTTCGCCGTCGTGGGCGTGCCGCTGCTCGTCGGGACCATCGTCATCATCGTCCTGCTCGGCAAGCGCCTGCTGCCGCACCGGGGCGTCGAGTCGCTGCCCGTCGACGTGTGGGAGCTCGCCGCGACGCTCCGCGCCGAGTACGAGCTCGACACCGAGGACACCGAGCTGCTCGGGCCCCGGCGCGGCGTGACCGAGGTGGTGATCCCGCCACGCTCCCCGCTCGTCGGGATGCACGTGTTCGCCGGGATGACAACGCCCAGCGGGGACCTCGTCATCCTCGGCGCGCGCCGCGGGCACGAGAAGCTCTACGGCCAGGACGTCGCGCTGCGGCCCGGCGACGCGCTGCTCCTCGAGGGCTCGTGGGCCGACCTCGACCGCCACACCGCCACCCGCGACGAGGTGCTCGTGGTGGCCGAGCCCGCGCAGCTGCGCCGCTCCGTGCCGCTCACGGGTGGCGCCAGGCGCGCCGTCGTCGTCCTCGTCGCCATGATCGTGCTGCTCGCCACGGGCGTGGTGCCCGCGGCCGTGGCCGCCCTGCTCGCCGCGGGGGCCCTGCTCGTGATGCGGGTGCTGACCATCCAGCAGGCGTACCGCGGGATCGCATGGACCACCGTGGTGCTCGTCGCGGGCATGATCCCCCTCGCGAAGGCCTTCGAGGTCACGGGCACGGCCGACCTTGTCGCGGACACGCTGCTGCGGTACGTGGGGACGGGCGGCCCGTACCTCGCGCTGCTGCTCGTGTGCCTGCTCACGCTCGTGCTCGGTCAGCTCATCTCCAACACGGCGACCGTCCTGGTCGTCGCCCCCGTCGCGATCGCCGTGGCCACCACGATGGGGGTGTCCGTGCTGCCGTTCATGATGGCGCTCACCGTGATCGGCGGCGCCGCGTTCCTCACCCCGATCGCGACGCCCGCGAACCTCATGGTCATGGAGCCGGGCGGCTACCGGTTCACCGACTACTGGAAGCTCGGGCTCCCGCTCGCGCTGTTCTTCCTCGCGATGTCGGTGCTGTACGTGCCGCTCGTCTGGCCGTTCTGACGCGGGCGTCGCGCGCTCGGGGGGTTCCGGGCCGCTCAGGCCGTCGGCTCGTCGCGGGGCGCGAGGGTCACGGTCACCTCGACCTCGGCGCCGTCGCGCACGATCGTCAGGGTCGACTGCTGGCCCACGGTCCGCGCCCGCACGTAGCCCGTGAGGGACTCCGCGCTCGCGACGGGCTTGCCGTCGATCGCCGTGATGACGTCGCCCTCGCGCACGTCGGCCCGCTGCGCGGGAGAGGCGGGCACGACCTGCCCGACGACGGCGCCCCGGCGCTCGACCCCGCCCACCTCGGCCGTGCCGTCCGCGAGCGACACCCCGAGGAAGGCGTGCCGCACCGTGCCCGACTCGACGAGCTGGTCCGCGACCTGCTTGGCGAGGTTCACGGGGATCGCGAACCCGAGTCCGATCGAGCCCGAGCGCGCGCCGCCGGAGAGCGTCGCGATCGAGGAGTTGATGCCGATCACGCGGCCCGCGGCGTCGAACAGCGGACCCCCCGAGTTGCCGGGGTTCACGGCCGCGTCCACCTGGATCGCGTTCGTCACGACGGCCTCGCGCGAACCGGCCGTCACCGTGGGACGGTCCAGAGCCGAGACGATGCCCGTGGTGACCGTGCCCGCGAGGCCGAGCGGGTTGCCCACCGCCATGACGGGCTGACCCACGCGCAGCGAGTCCGAGTCACCGAGGGTCGCCGCGACGAGGTCCGACGGCGGGTCCGTCAGGCGCAGCACCGCGAGGTCGGTGGTCTCGTCCGCCCCGACGACCTGCGCCGCGATCACCCGGCCGTCCGCGAGGACGACGTCGATGCTGCCCTGCTCGGCCCCCTCGATCACGTGGTTGTTGGTCAGGACGAGGCCGCTCGCGTCGAAGATCACCCCCGAGCCCTCCGCGCCGCCGCCGAACGGCGAGCTGACCTGGATCGCGACCACCGCGTCCGCGACGCGGTCCACGACGTCCTGCCACGACGTGGTGCCCGGGAGCGGGGTCGGCTCGCTCGAGCCGACCTGCGAGATCGACGCCTCGGCCGCCGGGTGCTGCGCGGGTGCCTCGCGGGACTGCAGGACGCCCGCGGTCGCCACGCTCGCGACGAGCGCGGTCGCCGCGGCCGTGCCGACGACGGCGGGCCACAGGCGGCGAGGGCGCGGGGAGGGGGGCGCGGCGGGTGCGGTGGGCAGGGTGGGCGCGGTGGTGCCCGACGCCGGGGCGCCGGGCGACCCCGGCGTGCTCCCGTGGCCCGACGGCGCGGCGAACGGGGTGGGCTGGGCCGGGACCGGCTCGACCTGCACGGGCTGGATCGGGTGCAGGGGCGGGAGGGTCGCCGTCTCGGCGGCGGCGGCCTGCGCGGGGGCGCCGCTGCTCGCCGTCGGCGTCGGCGGGTCCGCCGGGACGGGCGCGGGCTGCTGGGTCGCCTCGTCGCTCGGCGTCGGCGTGGGCGGCGTCGGGAAGTCGGATGACGTGGGGTGCTCGGTGTGCGACATGACGTTCTCCTCGCGGTGACGTGCTGACTCTCCGAGGAAACCCCTCGAACCTTCGGCGCTCCTCGACGGAACCTGGGAACTCGTTGGGAACCGCGCCCGTGCGCATCGCCGAACCTCGCGCGAGAGTCGCATCTGCGCAGGTCAGAGGCTCGCCAAGGGGAATGTCAGAGGTGGCGTCTAGCGTGGCGGTATGTCCTGGTTCGACACGGTTGCTCCCGACGACGACGGCTCCCGGGCCCTCGCCGGTTCGGCGGGCTCTCGCGGTGCGCGCGCGGTCGGTGCGCTCGACGGGCGCGGGCGGGTCGCCGTGGAGTCGGGCCCGCTACCGACGCTCGCGTGGCACGTCGCCGCGCCCGGACCGGCCCTGGCCGGGCTGCTCGACGAGCTCGAGCACGAGTCCCTCGAGCTGCTCGACGACTACGACGTGGTCGAGTTCGTCGCGGCCGCACAGCGCGTCGCGGCGTGGGCGCACCGGCTGGCCGTCGCCGGGGCCGGTGAGCTGGCCACGCGCGAGTCGATGCACGCCCCCGTGGAGGCCGAGCTCGCCCACGGGCTCACCCCCGAGCGGATCGCGGGCGCCGAGCTGGGGCTGCGGCTGGGCATCACGTCGCGCGCGGGCCAGGACCTCGCGCGCACCGGGCTCGCCCTGCGCCGCGAGCTGGCCCCCACCGGTGACGCCCTCCGGGCGGGGCGCATCGACGCGCACAAGGCCAGGACCATCCTCGACGGGCTCGACGGAATGCCCGTCCCGCTGGTCGTCGCCGTCCAGGACGCCGTCCTGCCCCGCGCCGCTCGGCGCACCGCTGGTCAGCTCGCCGCGGACATCCGCACCGCGATCGTCCACCTGGACCCTGCGGAGGCGGCCCGCCGCCACCGTGACGCGGCGAAGGGACGTCACCTGGCCGGGCCCAAGGTGCTGCCCGACGGCATGGCCGGACTGTGGCTGCACACCACCGCCACCGACGCCCACGCGATGTACCAAGCGATCGACCAGGCCGCGCGGAGTCGTCGCCGCGCCGGGGACCCGCGCACCCTCGACCAGCTGCGCGCGGACCTCGTCTGCGAGCGCATCCTGCACGGCCGCACCACGGATGCCACCGCGCAGGCCACCGTGCGCGCCGACGTGCGCGTCCTGGTGTCCCTGACCACGCTGCTGGGCACGGGCGACGAGCCCGGCGAGCTCGTCGGGCACGGTGCCATCGATCCCGTCACCGCCCGAGCGCTCGCGGCGGGAGGCACCTGGCGACGCCTCGTCACCGACCCGACGAGCGGCGCCGTCCTCGACGTGGGGCGCACTCGCTACACCCCACCGGCCGACCTTGCCGAGCACGTGCGCCACCGCGACCGCACGTGCGTGCACCCCACCTGCCAGACGCCCGCCTGGTCGAGCGAGATCGACCACACCGTCCCCTACCGTCCGGGTCGCGCCGATGGCGGGAGCACCGCCGCGAGCAACCTCGCACCCCTCTCCAAGGGATGCCACCAGCTCAAGACGCACGCCCGCTTCCGGCTGCAGCAACCCACGGCGGGCCGCTTCGTCTGGACCACCCCGACGGGGCACCGCTACGTCCACGACCCTGATCCGCCCGCTCCCGGTCTCGCCCGGGACCACCCGCTTCACGAGCACCGCAACACGCTGCGGGACCTGGAGCCACGCCCGGAGAACGGTGCGCAGCGCCGACGCCCGCCAGGCGAGCCGCCGAGGGCGGGTCCAGGAGAGAGCGAGACGCCACCCAGCAGTGGGTCACCACCCTTCTAGGTGCAGTCCATCGAGGTGCCGCACTTCGAGCAAGGTGGTCGATCGGCGTGCTGCGCTCTACCCTGCGCCGAGCTCGGCGGCGATCCGGGCGGCGATGGTCGCGTCGGTGTCGCGGCGGCGCGAGCGGTCGACCCGGACCTCGAGCACGCTGATGCCGGGCCCGGGTGAGGCGAGGGACTCGGCGACCTCGGCGGCGTCGCGGGCCAGCCGGTGCCGCACGCCGTACCCCGCGCACAACGCCGCGAGGTCCGCGCCGTGCGGGGTGCCGAAGAAGCGCTCGAACACGGGCGCCCGTCCGGGTTCGCCGTGCTCGAGGGTCGCGAAGACGGACCCGCCGTCGTCGTTGGCCACGACGATCTGCAGGTGCGCGCGTTCCTCGAGGGTGCCCGTGAGCAAGCCCCCGACGTCGTGCAGGAAGGTGAGGTCGCCGACGACGGCACGCACCACCCGGTCCGGCAGCGTGAGCGCGACACCCACCGCGGTGGCCGTCATGCCGTCGATCCCGGACAGGCCCCGGTTGGAGATGACGAGCGGTGCTCCCGTCCACGGCGTCTGGGGCCACTGCGCCACGAGGTCGAGGTCGCGCACGGGGTTCGAGGACCCCACCACGAGCACGTCCCCGGGTGCGCTCGCCCGCGCGACGAGGTCCGCGAGCGCGATCCCCGTCATGCGCGGGACGGCCCTGCCCGCGCCGTCGGCCACCGCGCACTCCTCGCGCACGATCCGCAGCGCCGACTCCCCCGCCGCGATCCATCGGTCGAGCCACTGACCGCGCTCGGCGCTCGGTGCGGGTGCGACGAACCATGCGTCGGGGATCGCGGGCAGGAGCGCGTCGGCGGACCGCCCCGCGTCCGGCCACGCCGCGGACGGGCGCTGGACCCGCACCACCTCGACCTCGCCGCGCGCGAGGAGCCGCCCGACGGGGCGGGACAGCGTGGGCCGCCCGATCACGACCACGCGCCGCACCTCGCGCGCACCGGGCCACGCGTCGAGCAGCACCCGGTAGGCGGGTACGGCGTTCGGACCGCCACGGGCACCGGACGTGGGCTCGGCGAGCAGCGGCCACCCGCGCGCTTCCGCGAGCTCACGGGCGCCGTCCCCCGCACCGTCACCCGCGACGACCACGGTGGGCGGGCCGTCGGGGAGACCGGGAGCGCCGCCCACGGCGTCCCCGGCTTCACCCTCACGCGCGGGCACCCGCCCGCCGCCGACGAAGCCGAAGTCGATCGGACCGGAGCCGTCCGGGACGCTCGGATCGACGGGCCACGGCTCGTCGCCGGGCACGAGAGGGTCGTCGAAGGCAAGGTTCACGTGCACGGGGCCGGGGTCACCGGGCGATCGCCCCTCCGCGGGATCCGCGCCGAGCGGCACCTCGCCGAGCGCCGTGCGCGCGGCCAGGGCGACGGCCCCGCGCATCCTGGCGGCCAGGTCCTCGAGCTCGCGGGCCCCCGCGTCGTTGCCCACCACGAGGTCGAGCGTGAGCCGCACCGCGGGCGCGAGGAGCCCGGGCTGCTCGGTGGTCTGGTTCGCCCCGGTCCCGCGCAGCGCGGGGGGCCGGTCGGCGGTCAGCAGGAGCAGCGGCGTCCCCGAGTGGTGCGCCTCGAGCACGGCGGGCACGAGGTTCCCGACGGCGGTCCCGGACGTGGTCACCACCGCCACGGGACGCGGCTGCCCGGCGGCGGCCGCGGCCTTCGCGATGCCGAGTGCCACGAAGGCGGCGTCGCGCTCGTCGAGGCGCACGTGGACGACGACGGCGGGCGCACCCGCGGGACGGTCCTCCCGGGCGGCGTCGGCGAGCGCGTAGGCGAGCGGCGCGCTGCGCGAGCCCGGCGCGAGCACCACTTCGCGCACTCCCGCCGCCGCGAGCGCCTGCACCACGGCACGGGCGGCGTGGACGGACGGCGCGGGCTTCACGCGCTCAGCCTAGGGGCGTCGCTGCGCGGCGAGACCCTGGACGCGCGCCACCCGCTCACGCCACCGCCGGGCGGTCTCGGCGTCGGCGAGCGCACCGGCGAGCCCCTCGGGGTCGGGCTCGGGGCGACGCACGGCGATCGACCCACCCTCGGGCAGCAGCGGCTCGGCGACCACGTCCCCCGTGAGGAGCTGTGCCGTGGCGAGCCCGCACGCAAAGGGCAGCTCGGGCAGGGCGGCCGCGAGCGCGATCCCGGCGGCGAGGCCCACGGAGGTCTCGAGCGCGGAGGACACGACCACGGGCAGCCCGGTCGCCTCGGCGATCCGCAGGCACGCCCGCACCCCGCCGAGCGGCTGGACCTTGAGCACGAGCACGTCCGCGGCCTCGGCGCGCGCCACCGCGAGGGGGTCCTCCGCGCGCCGCACGGACTCGTCGGCGGCCACGGGCACGTGCTGCCGACGGCGCACCTCGGCCAGACCGGGCACCGTGGCGACGGGTTGCTCGACGTACTCGAGCCCGCCCGCCGCGCGGTCGAGGACGGGCAGCCGTGCGAGGGCCGCCTCGACGTCCCAGCCACCGTTCGCGTCGATGCGGATGCGCCCGGTGGGCCCGAGCGCGTCCCGGACGGCCTCGAGCCGCGCGACCTCGCCCGCGAGCGCCTCGCCGGGCTCGGCCACCTTGACCTTGGCCGTGGTGCATCCCCCCGAGGCGAGCACGAGCGCGTGGGCCCGCTCGGGCGGCACCACGGGGATCGTCACGTTGACGGGCACGCGATCGCGCACGGGGGCCGGGAAGCCGTCGTCGGCGGCCTCGCGGGCGGCGCGCCACCAGGCCACGGACTCGGCGTCGTCGTAGTCCCAGAAGGGCGAGAACTCGCCCCACCCGGCGTCGCCGCGCGCCAGCACGCCCTCGCGCACGTCGATGCCGCGAAAGCGCGTGCGCATCGGGATCGAGTAGACATCCACGGCTCGAGCCTAGGCGCCCCAACCGCCCGCGAGCGTTCACCACTGCGAGCGCGCGTAGTCCTTGAGGAAGCAGCCGTACAGGTCCTCGCCGGCCTCGCCGCGCACGATCGGGTCGTAGACGCGGGCCGCGCCGTCCACCAGGTCGAGCGGCGCGTGGAAGCCCTCCTCGGCGAGGCGGACCTTCGTGACGTGGGGGCGCTCGTCGGTGATCCAGCCGGTGTCGACGGCCGTCATGAGGATGCCGTCGTCGAACATCTCGCCCGCGCTCGTGCGGGTGAGCATGTTGAGGGCGGCCTTGCTCATGTTGGTGTGCGGGTGGCCGGGGCCCTTGTAGCCGCGCGAGAACACGCCCTCCATCGCGGAGACGTTGACGATGTACGTACGGCGCGCGGGCGAGGCCTTGAGCGCGGCGCGCAGCCGGCTCACGAGGATGAACGGCGCCGTCTGGTTGCACAGCTGGACCTCGAGGAGCTCCATGGGGTCCACCTCGTCCACGGTCGCGACCCAGCTGTTGGTCTCCGCGACGTCGGGGATGAGCCCGCCCGCGTCGATCGACGTCCCCGCGACGAGGCGTTCGAGGCTCGCGGCCTCGGCCGTGAGGGACTGCGCGGTGAGCTCTTCCGCGGCGGCCCGGGCCGCCCGCTCGATCGCGAGCGCGGGGCTCGACAGCTCGCTCACGGACCCCGCGAGCGCGCGGGGGTGTGCGTCGCTCGTGCGGCCGAAGCTCGTGATCATGCGTGCCGCGTCCTCGGGCAGCGGGGCCTCCTCGGCCTCGGCGATGCGCGCGTACGCGCCGGGCGAGCGGCGCACGGTCTGGGCGGCGTTGTTGATGAGGATGTCGAGCGGGCCCTGCGCGGCCACGTGGTCCGCGAGGGACACCACCTGGGCGGGGTCGCGCAGGTCGATGCCCACCACGTGGAGGCGGTCGATCCACTGCGCGGAGTCCTCCATGGCGCGGTAGCGGCGCACCGCGTCGCGCGGGAAGCGCGTGGTGATCGTGAGGTCGGCGCCGTCCCGCAAGAGGCGCAGGGCGATGTACATGCCGATCTTCGCGCGCCCGCCCGTGAGCAGCGCCCGACGCCCCGCCAGGTCCGTGCGGGCGCCGCGCTTGGCGTGGTGCAGCGCGGCGCACGGCGGGCAGAGCTGGTGGTAGAACGCGTCGACCACCGTGTAGGGCTCCTTGCACACGTAGCACCCGCGGGCCTTGAGCAGCGTCCCCGCGCTCGCGCCCGTGGCCGTCGAGGTGAGCGGCAGCCCGTTCGTCTCGTCGTCGATCCGCCCGGGGCTGCCCGTCGCGGTCGCGGCGACCACGGCCGCGTCCGCCGCGGCGATCGTGCGGCGCTTCTCGAGCCGTCGGTGCTTCTTGGCCGCCTTGAACAGCGCGGACGTGGCCCGGCGGGCGGCGACGTGCTGCGGGTGGTCCTGGGGCAGCACGGCGACGGCGTCCATGACGCGCAAGAAGGTGTCGAAGTCGCTCGCACCGATGTCGGGCTGGGGGGTCATGCACCGTTCCGTCCTCCGGGGGGCCCGCCGCGAGCCCCGGGATCCCGCGCGATCACGGGCCCGGAGCATGGTACGACGGCGTGCTCCCGGGCCGTCCCGCCCGCACCGCGACCTAGAGTGGCCACGATGAGCACGAGCACCCGACCTGCGGACTCACCGGCGGTCCGCGCGCGCGAGCTGTCCGTGCAGATCGACCACCTCACCCTCCTCGCCCCCACGACGTTCACCCTTCGGCCCGGCGCGGCCCTCGTCGTCACGGGGGCGAACGGGGCAGGCAAGACGACGCTGCTGCGCGTGCTCGCCGGGACGCGTGCGCCGTCGGCCGGTGAGGTCCACGTCCTCGGCGACGTCCCGGACGAGCGCGCGCCGGCGTTCCGGGCCCGGGTCGCGGCGCTCCTCGACCCCCCACCGCTCCCGCGCGCCCTCACGCTCGCGGAGTACCTCACGCTCGTGGCGACGTCGTGGGGAGTGCCCTTCGACGACGCGCGCACCCGGTCCGCCGAGCTCCTCGACGAGCTGAGCCTCGCCCCGTTCTCCCGGCGGTTCCCGCACGAGCTGTCCTCGGGCGAAGGGCGGCTCTACGCCCTCGCCGTCGTCCTCGCGCGCCCGTCGTCCGTGCTCATCCTCGACGAGCCCGAGCAGCGCCTCGACGCCGCGCGGCGCGCGCGGATCGCCGACGCGCTCGAGCGCCGCAGTGCGGCGGGGACCACGCTCGTGCTCGCGAGCCACTCGACCGAGCTCACCGAGCGGCTCGGCGAGTCACGCCTCCACCTCGAGGGCGCGCGCGTTGACTGAGCGCCCCGCGGCGCGGGTGCGCGCGGTCCGCCGGGCGTGGCGCGAGCGGACCGCCACGCGCGGGCCGGCCGAGCTCGCCTACGCCGTCTATCTCGTCGTGGTCCTCGCCACGATGGTGGGGGTCCCCGCGCTCGGCGCGGCGGCAAGGGCGCTGAGCACCCCGGCCGCGCTCGGTTCCCTCACGTCGCCCGGGTCCCCGGCGCGCGTCGTGCTCGGCGCGGGCCTCGTCCTCGCCGGGGCCCTGTGGGGTGGTGCCCTCTACGGGCCCGTCACGACCCATCCGACCCTCGTAACGCTGCTCGCCAGCACGGACGTGCCGCGGCGGGTCGGGCTGCGGCGGACCTTCGGGGGGCGCGCGACGGCGCTCGGCCTCGCCGCCGCGGGGATGGCCGGGTTCTTCGGCACGGTGCTCGTGCTCGCGGGCGCGGCCACCGCCGGCGACGTCTCGCTCCTCGCGCTCGGGGGCGCCGCGCTCGGGGTCGTCACCGCCGTGGCGTGGCTCGCCGGGCAGGCGTTCGCACGGCACGCCTGGTGGCTCGCCGCCGTCGCCGCTGCCCTCGCCACGCTCGCGGCCACGTGGCGGCCCGCCGGAGGGGTGCACCCGGCGGGCGTGCTCGGGGTGCTCGCCGTCGTCGTCGTCCTCGCGCTCCTCGTGACCCCACGGCTCCTGGACGCCCTGCGCGGGCCGGACCTCCTCGCGTCCGCCGTGCGGTGGGAAGGGGCGAGCACCACGGCGCGGTACGGCGACGTCCAGGGTGCGCTCGCTGCGCTGCGCGCCCTGCCGCGGCTCGGGCGGCGCTGGCGGGCCGTCGGGCCCGGCCACCCGGTGGTGCGGTTCGCCGTCGCGGACCTCGTCGGCGCGTGGCGCACGCCGGGACGGTGCACGGTGGGGGTGCTCGCCGTCGTGGCCGGCGCCATCGCCCTCGCGACCGCGCACGGACCCGCCGCTCCCCTGCTCGCCGGTGCGGGTTCGCTCGTCGTCTTCTGCGGGCTCGGGACACTGTGCGACGGGGTGCGCCACGCCGTCGTCCTCGCCGTCGGACCCACCTACCTGGGTCTCGGCCGGTGGCGCACCCTCGCGCTCCACAGCGTGGCCCCGGCGCTCGTGCTCGCGGGAGGCGGCCTCGCCGGGGTCGCCGGAGCCCACGCCATCGGCGGCCAGGCTCACGTGGCCGTGCCCGCGCTCGCCCTGCCCCTCGTCCTCGCGGTTCGGGTGTGGTCGAGCGCGAAGGGCCCGCTGCCCGCCGCGCTCCTCACGCCGGTCCCCACGCCCGTGGGAGACGTCTCGGGCGTCAACGTCGCCCTGTGGCTCGCGGACGCCCCCGTGCTCGCGACGCTCGCGGGCGCGGGGGCGGCGTGGCTGGTCACGGCCGGCTCCGGTGGCCCGGCGGCCCTCGTGGCCGTCGTCGGCGTCGCGCTCGTGCTCGCGGGCGTGCGCTCGCGTGTGGACCGGCTGTGAGGCGCCCTACCCTGGGCGCATGAGCGAGCTCCCCGTCCCGGTGTCCGAGACCTTCGACCCGCAGCGCTGGCGCGCCGTCGAGGGTTTCGAGGACCTGACCGACCTCACGTACCACCGCGGCGTGGACCGGACCGGCGACACGGAGCGCGACCTGCCCGTGGTGCGCATCGCGTTCCACCGCCCCGAGGTGCGCAACGCGTTCCGCCCGCACACCGTGGACGAGCTCTACCGGGCGCTCGACCACGCACGCATGTCCCCCGACGTGGCCGTGGTGCTGCTCGCGGGCAACGGGCCGAGCCCTAAGGACGGCGGGTGGGCGTTCTGCTCGGGCGGGGACCAGCGCATCCGCGGGCGGGACGGGTACCGCTACGCCGACGGCGAGACCGCCGCGGCCGTGGACCCCGCGCGCGCCGGACGCCTGCACATCCTCGAGGTGCAGCGGCTCGTGCGCACGATGCCCAAGGTCGTGATCGCCGTCGTGGACGGGTGGGCCGCCGGCGGGGGCCACTCCCTGCACGTCGTGGCGGACCTGTCGATCGCGTGCCGCGAGCACGGTCGCTTCAAGCAGACCGACGCCGACGTCGGCTCCTTCGACGGCGGCTAC
>Ga0222423_1001126_pt1 | contig 13432 bp, 10 predicted proteins | sample 3A0metagenome_FD_182472 | JGI IMG/M metagenome (GOLD analysis project Ga0222423, IMG submission 182472) | Enriched microbial communities from leaf-cutter ant dump, University of Wisconsin, Madison, United States - 3A0 (version 2) | ecosystem: Environmental > Terrestrial > Nest > Insects nest >...
TACATCTGCGGCGAGGAAACCGCGCTGATGGAGTCGCTGGAAGGCAAGAAGGGCCAGCCGCGCTTCAAGCCGCCGTTCCCGGCCAATTTCGGCCTGTACGGCAAGCCCACCACGATCAACAACACCGAGACCTACGCCTCGGTGCCGGCCATCCTGCGCAATGGCGCGGACTGGTTCCTCAATCTGGGCAAGCCCAACAACGGCGGCCCGAAGATCTTCTCGGTCTCCGGCCACGTCAATAACCCGGGCAATTTCGAGATCCGCCTGGGCACGCCGTTCACCGAGCTGCTGGCGATGGCCGGCGGCGTGCGCAACGGCCACAAGCTCAAGGCGGTGATCCCCGGCGGCTCCTCGATGAAGGTGCTCAACGCCGAGGAGATGCTGGCTGCCACCATGGACTACGACTGTCTGCAGAAGGCCGGTTCGGGCCTGGGTTCGGGCGCGGTGATCGTGATGGACGAGACCGCCTGCATGGTCAAGGTGTGCCAGCGCATCTCGCGCTTCTACAAGGCCGAGTCCTGCGGCCAGTGCACGCCATGCCGCGAGGGCACCGGCTGGATGTACCGCGTGCTGACCCGCATCGTCGAGGGCAAGGGCACCGAGGAAGACCTGCATCGCCTCAAGGCGATCGCCGGCCAGATCGAGGGCCATACCATCTGTGCGTTCGGCGAGGCCGCCGCGTGGCCGGTGCAGGGTTTCCTGGCCAAGTTCTGGCATGAATTCGAATACTACGTGCAGCATGGCCGGTCGATGACCGACGACCAGCTCGCCGCCAACCGTGGAGTTGCTGCATGAGTGCGCAGCCAACCAACAATGCGCCCCTCGACCTCGTCAACATCGAGATCGACGGCAAGCCCACGCAGATCCGCAAGGGCGCGATGATCATTGAGGCGGCCGACGCCGTCGGCATCGCCATTCCGCGCTTCTGCTATCACCGCAAGCTGCCCATCGCCGCCAACTGCCGCATGTGCCTGGTCGACGTGGAAATGGGCGGCCGCATGATGCCCAAGCCGCAGCCGGCCTGCGCCACGCCGGTGGGCGAGGGCATGAAGGTGATGACGCGCTCGGAGAAGGCGCTGAAGTTCCAGAAGGACGTGATGGAATTCCTTCTGATCAACCACCCGCTCGATTGCCCCGTCTGCGACCAGGGCGGCGAGTGCGAGCTGCAGGACGTGGCGCTGGGCTACGGCCGCAGCGTGTCGCGCTTCACCGAGCGCAAGCGCGCCGTGGCCGACGAGAACATCGGGCCGCTGGTCGCCACCGAGATGACCCGCTGCATCCACTGCACCCGTTGCGTGCGCTTCACCAGCGAGATCGCCGGCAGCTACGAGCTGGGTGGCATGAACCGCAGCGAAGACCTGCAGATCGGCACCTACATCGGCAAGACGATCGAGACCGAGCTGTCCGGCAACATCATCGACGTGTGCCCGGTCGGCGCGCTGACCAACAAGCCGTTCCAGTTCAAGGCGCGCGCCTGGGAGCTGATCGCCAAGCCGTCGATCGGCTACCACGACGCATTGGGCTCCAACCTGTGGCTGCATACGCGCCGTGGCGAGGTGCTGCGCACGGTGCCGCGCGACAACGAGTCGATCAACGAGTGCTGGTTGTCCGACCGCGACCGCTACAGCCACCAGGGCCTGTACGCCGCCGATCGCGTGCTCGCGCCCGAGGTCAAGCGCAACGGCCAGTGGCAGGCCACCACCTGGGAGGACGCGCTGGCGTTCGCCGGCGAGGCGCTGAAGAAGGCGCCGGGCAGCGAGCTGGGCTTGCTGGTGCATCCGGCCACCTCCAACGAGGAGGGCGACCTCCTGATGCGCCTGGCGCGCGGCCTGGGCAGCGCCCATGTCGACCATCGCCTGCGCCAGCTCGATTTTGCCGACGGTGCCGTGGCCCGTCCGTTCGGCCTGCCGGTGGCGCAGGTGGACCAGGTCAAGGCCGCGCTGCTGGTGGGCTCGGACCTGCGTCACGAGATGCCGCTGCTCAACCATCGCGTGCACCAGGCCACCAAGAAGGGCGCCAAGGTCTACGCGGTCAATCCGGCGCAGTTCGACTTCAACTACCGCCTGGCCGGCACCGCCGTGGTGGCGCCGCAGGCCATGGTCGATGCGCTGCTGGCGCTGGCCGGCGCCGCCGTGGCGTCCGGCGCCACCGCGCCGACGGCGCTGGCCGCCGCGATCGGCGGCGCGGCGCATGACGCAGGCGACGAGGAGACCATCGCCGCGCTCAAGGCTGGCGCGTCGGTCGTGATCCTTGGCGAGGCCGCGGCCACGCATCCGCAAGCCTCGTGGCTGCGCGCGCTGGCGCGTTTCATCGCCGAGGCCACGGGAGCGGGCTATGACGAGCTGCCGGTGGGCGCCAACGCCATCGGCCTGGCCGACGTGGGCGTGCTGCCGGGCAATGGCGGGCTGGATGCGCAGGCGATGCTGGCGCAGCCGCGTCGCGGCTACCTGCTCTACGGCGTGGAGCCGCCGCATGATTTCGCCGATGGCGGCCGCGCGCTGAAGGCGCTGAAGGGCGCCGAGCAGGTGGTGGCGTTCAGCGCTTTCGCCAGCGCCGCGCTACGCGAGGTGGCCGATGTCATCCTGCCGATCGCGCTGCTGCCGGAAATCGACGCCACGCTGGTGAACGTCGATGGCCTGGCGCAGGGCGTGCTGGCCGGTGCCAAGGCGCCGGGTGAGGCGCGCGCCGGCTGGAAGGTGCTGCGTGCGCTGGGCGGCGCGCTGCACTTGCCGGGCTTCGAGTTCGACGACCTGGCCGGCCTGCGCGACGGCATCGTGGAGCGTCCGCAAGCGGCCCGCGAGGACGCGCTGGCATCGCGCGACAACGTGCCGGCCGGCACGCTGGCGCGCCTGGCCACCTGGCCAATCTATCGCGGCGACGCCGTGCTGCGTCGTGCCACCGCGCTGAACGCGCATCCGCTCAACCGTGCGCCGGCCGCCCGCGTCAACGCGCAGGACGCGCAACGCCTGGGCCTGGCCAACGGCGACGACGTGCGCATCGACGACGTGGCGCTGCCGCTGGTGGTCGACGCCGCCGTGCCTGACGGCGCCGTGTGGATCGAGGCGGCGCAGGACCTCACCGCCACGCTGCCGCCGTATGGCGCGGCCATCACCTTGAGCAAGGCATAAGCACCCATGGCTGATCAACTCGTCAACCAGCTCTTGTGGCCCGTGATCTACATCCTGTGCATCGCGGTGCCGCTGATCATCGCCGTGGCGATGTTCGTGTACTGGGAGCGCAAGGTCATCGGCTGGATGCATGTGCGCATGGGGCCGAACAAGATCGGCCCGCTCGGTCTGCTGCAGGCCTTCGCCGACGTGGTGAAGCTGCTCATCAAGGAAGTGGTGCTGCCGACCAAGGCCAACCGCGTGCTGTACTTCCTGGCACCGCTGATCGCGCTGATTCCCGCGATGGCGGCCTGGGCGGTGATCCCGTTCAGCGGCAAGATGGTGCTGTCCAACGCCAACGCCGGCATTCTCTACCTGCTGGCGATGACCTCGCTGGGCGTGTACGGCATCATCATCGCCGGCTGGGCCTCCAACTCGCGCTACGCGCTGCTGGGCGCGATGCGCTCGGCCGCGCAGGTGATCTCCTACGAGCTGGCGATGGGCCTGTGCCTGGTCTGCGTGCTGGTGCTGGCCGGCAGCCTCAACCTGACCGAGATCGTCAACGCGCAGGCCGGCGGCAAGGGCCTGTTCGACTGGTTCTGGCTGCCGCTGCTGCCGATGTTCGTGATCTATTTCATCGCCGGCGTGGCCGAGACCAACCGCGCGCCATTCGACATGGCCGAGGGCGAGTCGGAGATCGTGGCCGGCTTCCACGTGGAGTATTCGGGCTCGGCGTTCGCCATCTTCTTCCTGGCCGAATACGCCAACATGATCCTGGTCAGCTTCCTGTCCTCGATCCTGTTCCTCGGCGGCTGGCTGAGCCCGCTGCAGGGCTGGATCCACGCCGATGCACCGGCCTGGATCAGCTGGCTGTGGCTGGGTGGTTTCCCCTGGCTGCTCGTCAAGGCGTTTTTGATGAGCTTCCTGTTCCTGTGGTTCCGCGCCACGTTCCCCCGTTATCGCTACGACCAGATCATGCGCCTGGGCTGGAAGGTACTCATCCCGATCGCGATTGCCTGGGTGATGGTTTCCGGCTGCCTGAAGTACTTCGACTGGGTCAGCATCGGCACGGGGGCATAAAGACAATCCATGAATCGCATAACCAGCTATTTCAAGAGCCTCCTGCTCATCGAGCTGCTCCAGGGCATGCGCCTGACCATGCGCTACATGTTCAAGCCCAAGTACACCGTGCGCTACCCGATGGAGCACATCCCCAAGTCCAACCGCTTCCGTGGCCTGCACGCGCTGCGCCGCTACGCGAACGGCGAGGAGCGCTGCATCGCCTGCAAGCTGTGCGAGGCGGTGTGCCCGGCGCTGGCCATCACCATCGACTCGGCCCCGCGCGAGAGCGACGGCCAGCGCCGCACCACGCGCTACGAGATCGACCTGTTCAAGTGCATCTTCTGCGGCTTCTGCGAGGAAAGCTGCCCGGTGGACTCGATCGTGGAAACGTCGATCCACGAGTACCACTTCGAGCATCGCGGCGAGAACGTGGTGGACAAGCCCAAGCTGCTTGCCATCGGTGACCGCTTCGAGCAGCAGATCGCCGCCGACCGCGCGCAAGACGCGGCGTACCGCTGAGGCCCTTCGATGAACCTTCAACTGTTTCAACTCATCTGCTTCTACGCGTTCGCGGCGGTGACCGTGGTGTCCGCGCTGTCGGTGATCTCGCTGAAAAACACCGTGCACGCGGTGCTGGCGCTGGTGCTGACGTTCTTCAGCGCCGCCTGCCTGTGGATGCTGGCCGACGCGGAGTTCCTGGCGCTGGCGCTGATCGTGGTCTACGTGGGCGCCGTGATGGTGCTGTTCCTGTTCGTGGTGATGATGCTGGACATCGACCAGGAGAAGATCCGCGAGGGCTTCGTGAAGTTTCTGCCGGTCGGCCTGATCGTGGCCGTGGTGATGCTGGTGGAAATGCTGGGCCTGATCGGCGTGCGCGCGATGGGCGCGCAGGTGATGGGCGCCAACCCCGCCACGGCGGCGGGGCTGTCCAACACCGCCTGGCTGGGCCACGCGCTGTACACCGACTACCTGCTGCCGTTCGAGGTGGCCGCGTTGATCCTCACCGTGGGCGTGGTGGCGGCCGTGGCGTTGACGCTGCGCAACCGTGGCGACGCGCGCTACGAATCGCCCGCCAAGCAGGTGCGGGTGGACCCGCGCACCCGCGTGCGCCTGGTGAAGATGGCCGCCTCGCGACCGGACGAACCCGCCGCCTCGCCGACCCCCGACAGCCAGGAGCCGCGCCCATGATTTCCCTCGCGCACTACATCGTGCTTGGCGCCGTGCTGTTCTGCACCGCCGTCGCCGGCCTGTTCATCAACCGCAAGAACGTGATCGTGCTGCTGATGTCGATCGAGCTGATGCTGCTCGCCGTGAACATGAACTTCGTGGCGTTCTCGCGCTTCCTCGGCGACGTGTCCGGCCAGGTGTTCGTGTTCTTCATCCTCACCGTGGCCGCGGCGGAAGCCGCCATCGGCCTGGCGATCCTGGTGCTGCTGTTCCGCAACCGCAGCACGATCAACATCGCCGACATCGACAGCATGAAGGGCTGAGCACATGGGTCTGTCCACCTCCATTTTGCTGACCATCGCGCTGGCGCCGCTCGTCGGCTGCCTGCTCGCGGGTTTTCTTGGTCGCTTCATCGGGCGGGTCGGCGCGCACAGCGTCACCATCCTCGGCGTGGCGATCTCCTGCGCGCTGTCGTTCCAGGTGCTCTACCAGCTCACTGCGGGCGGGGCGCCGACGTACAACGAAAACCTCTACACCTGGTTCCAGATCGGCCAGTTCAACGCCAGCGTCGGCTTCATGGTCGATCGCCTCACGGCGATGATGCTGGTGGTGGTGAGCTTCGTGTCGCTGCTGGTGCACGTGTACACCATCGGCTACATGAGCGACGACCCGGGCTACAAGCGCTTCTTCGCCTACATCTCGCTGTTCACCTTCTCGATGTTCATGCTGGTCATGAGCAACAACTTCATGCAGCTGTTCTTCGGCTGGGAGGCGGTGGGCCTGGTGTCGTACCTGCTGATCGGCTTCTGGTACAAGCGGCCGACGGCGATCTTCGCCAACCTCAAGGCGTTCCTGGTCAACCGCGTGGGCGACTTCGGCTTTCTGCTGGGCATCGCGGCGGTGCTGTATTTCCTGGGCACGCTGGACTACACCGCCGCCTTTGCGGCGGCGCCGGGCCTGGCCGGCAAGACGCTGCAGATCACCGCGGGTACGCAGTGGGACGCGGCCACCGTGATCTGCATCTGCCTGTTCATCGGCGCGATGGGCAAGTCGGCGCAGGTGCCGCTGCACGTGTGGCTGCCCGACTCGATGGAGGGCCCCACGCCGATTTCCGCGCTGATCCACGCGGCGACCATGGTCACCGCCGGCATCTTCATGGTGGCGCGCATGTCGCCGCTGTTCGAGCTGTCGTCCGCCGCGTTGAGCTTCGTGCTGGTGATCGGCGCCACCGGCGCGCTGTTCACCGGCCTGATCGGCATCGTGCAGAACGACATCAAGCGCGTGGTGGCGTATTCCACGCTGTCGCAACTGGGCTACATGACGGTGGCGCTGGGCGTGTCGATGTATGCCGGGGCGGTGTTCCACCTGATGACGCACGCGTTCTTCAAGGCGCTGCTGTTCCTGGGCGCCGGCTCGGTGATCATCGCCATGCACCATGAGCAGGACATGCGCTACATGGGCGGCCTGCGCAAGTACATGCCGATCACCTGGATCACCATGTGGATCGGTTCGCTGGCGCTGGTGGCCATTCCGTTCACCTCGGGCTTCTACTCCAAGGACGCCATCATCGAGGCGGCCGGCGAGTCGCATCGCTGGGGCGCCGGCTACGCCTACTTCTGCGTGATGGCCGGTGCGCTGGTGACGGGCCTGTACACCTTCCGCCAGATGTACCTGACCTTCCACGGCAAGGAGCGCTTCACCGTGGTCGAGCACCATGGCCATGGCCATGACAGCCACGACGACCACGGCCACCATGAGCCGGGCGTGCTGGCGCATGCGCCGAAGGAGTCGCCGTGGGTGGTGACGCTGCCGCTGGTGCTGCTGGCGATCCCGTCGCTGCTGGTGGGCTTCTTCACCGTCGGCCCGATGCTGTTCGGCGACTGGTTCGGCGCTGCCATCCACGTGGAGGAGGCGAACAACGTGCTGGGCGAGCTGGCCGGCGAGTTCCATGGCGCGGCGGCGATGGCGCTGCACGGCTTCACCCAGTTGCCGTTCGTGCTGGTGGTGATCGCGTTTGCGCTGTGCACCTACATCTATCTGTTCAATCCGGCGCTGGCCGACCGCATCAAGTCCGCGCTCAAGCCGCTGTGGACCGTGCTTGACCGCAAGTACTGGATCGACAACGTGTACTTCGCGGTGTTCGCCAAGGGCGGCGTGGCGCTGGGCCGCGGCTTCTGGAAAGCCAGCGAGCGCGGCGTCATCGACGGCGCGATGGTCAACGGGTCGGTGGGCGTGGTGCACCGTGTGGCCGCGGCGATGCGTCGCCTGCAGTCGGGCTACCTCTATCACTACGCCTTCGCGATGATTCTCGGCCTGATCCTGCTGGTTGGCGGGTACTGGCTGATGGGCACCGGTCTGGCCGGGCACTAAGGGAAACGGGATCGATGTTCAATCATTTGCTCAGCCTGCTGATCTGGCTCCCCGTCGCTGGCGCCGTCCCGGTGCTGTTTGCCGGCTCCGCCCGGCCCAACCTGGCGCGCTGGCTGGCGCTGGCGTTCACCGTCGTCACTTTTGTCGCCAGCCTGTTCCTGCTGGTGCAGTACGACGCCGGCGCCGGTGGCCTGCAGCTCACCGAAAGCTACCTGTGGATTGCCTCGTGGGGCGTGCACTACGGACTGGCGGTGGACGGCATCTCGGTGGCGCTCATCGTGATGACCACCTTCGTGGGCATCCTGGTGGTTGCGGGCGCCTGGGAGGTCATCCAGGACAAGCCGCACCTGTACATGGCCGCCATGCTGGTCCTGGAAGGCCTGCTGATCGGCGTGTTCTGCGCCACCGACGCGCTGCTGTTCTACGCGCTGTTCGAGGCCATCCTGATCCCGATGTTCATCCTGATCGGCATGTGGGGTGGTCCGCGCCGCGTGTACGCCACGCTGAAGTTCTTCATCTACACGTTCTTCGGCTCGGTCTTCATGCTGATCGCGCTGCTGTACCTGTACCAGAAGGCGCACACGTTCGACCTGGCCACGCTGGCGGCGCTGCCGCTGTCGTTCAAGGAGCAGGCGTGGATCTTCTTCGCGTTCCTGATCGCGTTCGCGATCAAGGTGCCGATGGTGCCGGTGCACACCTGGCTGCCGGACGCCCATGTGGAGGCGCCGACCGGCGGCTCGGTGGTGCTGGCGGCGGTGATGCTGAAGGTGGGCACCTACGGCATGCTGCGCTTCATCCTGCCGATCGTGCCCGACGCCGGCGCGCATTTCGCGTGGCTGATCGTGGTGCTGAGCCTGGTGGCCGTGGTCTACATCGGCTACGTGGCGCTGGTGCAGGAGGACATGAAGAAGCTGGTGGCGTACTCGTCGGTGGCGCACATGGGCTTCGTCACGCTGGGCATCTTCATCGCCTTCGCGCTGGTGCGTGACCAGGGCAGCACCGACATGGCGCTGCTGGGCATGCAGGGTGCGATGGTGCAGATGATCTCGCACGGCTTTGTCTCGGGCGCCATGTTCACCTGCATCGGCGTCATGTACGACCGCCTGCACACCCGCCAGATCAAGGACTACGGCGGCGTGATCAACGTGATGCCGTGGTTCGGCTTCTTCTATGTGCTGTTTGCGATGGCCAACTGCGGCCTGCCGGGCACCAGCGGTTTCGTGGGCGAGTTCATGGTGATCCTGGCCAGCTTTGCGGCCAGCCCGTGGATCGCGCTGTTTGCCGCGTTCACGCTGATCATCGGCGCGGCCTACACGCTGTGGCTGGTCAAGCGCGTGCTGTGGGGCGACATCACCAATCCGCACGTGGCCGAGATGAAGGACATCAACGGGCGCGAGACCTTCGTGCTGGTGGCTTTTGCCGCCGCCGTGCTGGCGCTGGGTATCTGGCCGCAGCCGCTGGTCCACCTGATGGACAGCTCGGTGGCGCAGCTCGCGCAGCAGCTTGCCATTCACAAGATTTGATCGGGACCGAACATGCCAACACTGAATGACATCCTGATCCTGTTGCCGGAGTTCTACCTGGTGGCGGCGGCGTGCCTGCTGTTGCTGCTGGACGCGTTCATGAAACCCGCGCAGCGCGCCATGCTGCACTGGATTTCCATCGCCGTGCTGCTGGTGGCCATCTACCTGGTGCTGGCTGGCCAGCCGGTGCAGGCGGCCACCGCGTTTGGCGGCATGTTCGTGCGCGACGACGTGGCCGAGATCCTCAAGGTGTTCGCGCTGGGCACCACGGCGATGATCTTCGTCTACGCCCGTCCGTACCTGGCCGACCGCAAGCTGGTGGGCGGCGAGTTCTACACGCTGATGATCTTTGCGGTGGTCGGCATCATGCTGCTGGTTTCGGCAGGCAACCTGGTCACCATCTATCTGGGGCTGGAGCTGCTGTCGCTGTCGTCGTATGCGCTGGTGGCGATCAACCGCGATGCCAAGCTGCCGTCGGAAGCGGCGATCAAGTACTTCGTGCTGGGTGCGCTGGCCTCGGGCATGCTGCTGTACGGCATGTCGATGACCTACGGCGCCTCGGGCATGGGCGGCACGCCGACCCTGGCGCTGGCGCAGTTGCATGACGTGATGGCCTACACCACGGCGCCCACGCTGCTGCTGTTCGGCATGATCTTCATGATCGTGGGCATCGGCTTCAAGCTGGGCGCCGCGCCGTTCCACATGTGGATCCCCGACGTCTACCAGGGTGCGCCCACGCCGGTCACCACCTTCGTGGCCGCCGGCTCCAAGCTGGCCGCGTTCGGCATGGCCTGGCGCCTGCTCGATGGCGGCATGGGCGACCTGTCGCAGCATTGGCAGTTGATCCTGGCGGTGCTGGCGGTGTTGTCGCTGGCCATCGGCAACCTGGTCGCCATCGTGCAGACCAACCTCAAGCGCATGCTGGCGTACTCCACCATCTCGCACATGGGCTACCTGCTGCTGGGCCTGGCGGCGGCCGGCCCCGAGGGTTATGCGGCGGCGATGTTCTACGCGATCTGCTACGCGCTGATGGGCGTGGCGGCGTTCGGCGTGATCCTGGCGATGAGCCGCGCCGGTTTCGAGTGCGAGGAGATCGCCGACTTCAAGGGCCTGGCACGCAAGGCGCCGTGGATGGCGTTCCTGATGCTGCTGGCGATGTTCTCGCTGGCCGGCGTGCCGCCGTTGTTCGGCTTCTGGGCCAAGGTGCTGGTGCTGGAGGCGGCGATCCATGCCGACATGCTGTGGCTGGCCATCGTGGGCATCGTGTTCGCCATCATCGGCCTGTACTACTACCTGTACGTGATCAAGGTGATGTACTTCGACGCGCCGGAAGAGGGTGGCGCGCTGCAGTTGCAGACCGACAAGCCGTTGCGCCTGGTACTGTCGCTGAACGCCTTGTCGCTGCTGGTGCTCGGTTGCTACTGGGGACCGCTGCTGGCGTGGTGCCGTCACGCGTTCGGGCTGTAACGGCCGGACAGGCCGGCACCGCCGGAGGGTCGAGGGCGGCGTCGCCAGAAAAACGACGCCAAGGCTTGCAAGAAATCGGCCACGGCGTTATCATCTTTGGACTCTGATGCGGGGTGGAGCAGTCTGGCAGCTCGTCGGGCTCATAACCCGAAGGTCGCAGGTTCGAATCCTGCCCCCGCTACCAGATCTTTCTTGATGCAAGAAAGCCTCCTCGTGAGGCTTTTTTGTTGGGCGCAAGGAGGCGCTGCACCGGGTGGCCATGGCTGCCCGCTGCCGGAAAGAGCTGTACGAGGAGGAACATCGGCGACACAGGGAAATGGGCCGTTGGAGCCCTTTTTTTGTTTCTGCCCTCCGGAAAACCAGCCGGGATACCGCTCATGGATACACAGGCACAGGCGCAACGCTTCAACGAGGTTCTGGGCGATCTTGGCCTGGAATGCCTCGGCGTGGAGTTCAACCCGTCGCAAGGGCAGAGTACCCTGCGCGTTTACGTCGACCTGCTGGACAAGAGCGCGGGCGACGGCGAGCGGCGCGAGGTGGGCATCGAGGATTGCGAGAGCGCCAGCCGCGAGTTGTCGGCGCTGCTGGACGTGGAGGATCCGATCCCCGGCCACTACGTGCTGGAGGTGTCCTCGCCCGGCCTGGACCGGCCGCTGTTCACCGCCGCGCAGTTTGCCAAGGTGGTGGGACAGGACGTGAAGGTGCTGCTGAAGGCGCCGCTGGAAGGGCGCCGCCGCCTGCGCGGCAAGCTGGTGTCGGCCGAGGGCGGGCACATCGTGCTGGAAGCGGAAGGCAAGACATTCGAATTCGAGCATGCGCTGGTGGAAAGCGCACGCGTGGTGCCGAACTGGGAGGCGCTTGGCTATGCGCCGCAACCCAAGCGCGGCGGCAAGCCGGCCTCCAAGGCCGGGAAATAATCCATCCATCAGATCGACTGGACGCCGGTGGGCGCCTTATGGAGTTGCTGCAATGAGCAAAGAACTTTTGCTGGTCGTCGACGCGGTCGCCAACGAGAAGGGCGTGCCCCTGGAAGTGATTTTCGAGGCGATGGAAGCCGCGTTGGCGTCGGCCGCCAAGAAGCGCTACCCCGACGAGGAGCCGGACATCCGCGTGTCCATCGATCACGACACCGGCGAGTACGAGACCTTCCGCCGCTGGGAGATCATCGCCGATGACGGCGAGATGGAGTCGCCCTCGTACCAGCTGCGCCTGATGGACGCGCTGGACGAGCGCGAGGATGCCCAGGTCGGCGAGTACATCGAGACGCAGATCGAGAACGCCGAGTTCGGCCGCATTGCGGCGCAGGCCGCCAAGCAGGTGATCGTGCAGCGCGTGCGCGAGGCCGAGCGCCAGCAGGTGGTCGACGCGTTCGCCGATCGCGTGGGTGAGCTGGTGACCGGCATCGTCAAGCGCGTGGAGCGCGGCAACATCTACCTGGACCTGGGCAGCAACGCCGAGGCCTTCATTCCCCGCGACAAGACGATTCCCCGCGAGTCCGCCCGCGTGGGCGACCGCGTGCGCGGCTATCTGTACGAGGTGCGCTCCGAACCGCGCGGCCCGCAGCTGTTCGTCTCGCGCGCCGCGCCGGAGTTCATGATCGAGCTGTTCAAGCTCGAGGTGCCCGAGGTCGGCCAGGGCCTGGTCGAGATCAAGGGCTGCGCCCGCGATCCGGGCGACCGCGCCAAGATCGCCGTGCTGGCGCACGACAGCCGCACCGACCCCATCGGCGCGTGCATCGGCATGCGCGGTTCGCGCGTGCAGGCGGTGTCCAACGACCTCAACGGCGAGCGCGTGGACATCATCCTGTGGCACGAGAACCAGGCCCAGTTCGTCATCAATGCGATGGCGCCGGCCGAGGTGCAGTCCATCATCATGGACGAGGAAAAGCACTCCATGGACATCGCGGTGGCCGAGGACAAGCTGTCCCAGGCCATCGGTCGCGGCGGCCAGAACGTGCGCCTGGCCTCCAAGCTCACCGGCTGGCAGCTCAACGTGATGACGCAGGACCAGGTCACCGCCAAGAGCGAGAGCGAGCAGGAAGCCGCCCGCCAGCTGTTCATGGACAAGCTCGAGGTGGACCAGGAGATCGCCAACATCCTGGTGCAGGAGGGCTTCTCCAGCGTGGAGGAAATCGCCTACGTGCCCAGCGCCGAGCTGCTGGCCGTGGAAGGCTTCGACGAGGACATCGTCGAGGAGCTGCGCGCCCGTGCCCGCGATGCGCTGCTGACCGAGGCGCTGGCCGCCGAGGAAGGCGTCGACGAGGGCGCCGCCTCCGGCGACCTGCTGGCGCTGGACGGCATGGACGAGTCGTTGGCGCTGGCGCTGGCCGCCCGCGAGGTGTTCACCGTGGACGACCTGGCCGACCTGGCCGTGGACGACCTGATCGACATCGAGGGCATGGACGAGGACCGCGCCGCCGCGCTGATCATGGCTGCGCGCGCGCCGATGATCGAACGGCTGGAGAAGGGCGGCTAACCGCGGGTGACGGCGCCCTGGACGGGCGCCGGCAGGCTTGCGGGCCTTTCACCATGGATGGAGGTGGCGGCATGGACCATGAATGCCGCACAGACGATAAGCGCGGGAACGGCGGAGCAACAAAACGATGTCGGACGTCACGATCAAACAACTCGCCCAGGTACTGGGCATGCCGGCGGACAAGCTGCTGGGGCAGCTTGCCGAAGCGGGCATGAAATTTTCCGACCAGGAGCAGGTCATCAGCAGCACCGAGAAGGTGAA
>Ga0222423_1001127_pt1 | contig 13429 bp, 10 predicted proteins | sample 3A0metagenome_FD_182472 | JGI IMG/M metagenome (GOLD analysis project Ga0222423, IMG submission 182472) | Enriched microbial communities from leaf-cutter ant dump, University of Wisconsin, Madison, United States - 3A0 (version 2) | ecosystem: Environmental > Terrestrial > Nest > Insects nest >...
ATTCATATAATGGGGCTGATCAGCATAAAGACCAGCGGTAGCGATCAGGTTACGAAACACCGTTTGTTTTCGTTTTTCAATTTTATTTTCTGTTTCATAATGTACATTATCCACGCTGCCGCCTGCTGCTCCGGCGCTTCCGGCAGAAATGTCGGCACTGCTCATACTGTCGAATGCGGTGAGCATTACCGGCATATCCTCTGTTGCCGTACTGTCTTCTTCCGCAGTGGTGCTATTTCCAGCCGGCTGTTTTACTTCCGTGGTGGGTATATCAGCTTCCGGTTTTTTAGGGGAAGATGCTTGCTTTTTCTGCTTTATCCGTATTGTTTTTTTCTTTTGCTTCCGATCCTTTCCATAATCCTTTCCGGGAATCAGGATAATATGGTTGCCGGCCATTTTTGAATCAATACCATATTCTTTTTTCAACAATACCAACAGCGATTTCAAGTCGGTTGATTTATGACTGACCAGAATTTTTCTACTGCTTTTTATTTTGGAGGAATTGTAGGAAACCGATACATCCACCTGTTTTTGAATGGCATTGCAGAGGTCATAAACAGTATATCGGGAGCGGCTAAGCGTTATTTTCTCCGACAACAATGTGGCCGATTGGGCATAACAACAATTCAGCAGCAGCAAACTTCCCACCAAACAAATTATGGCACGGTGCAGATTATTCCATAATAAAATTGCCTTTTTCATCCTGATAATAATTGGTTTCGAGTTGAGCGCTTAATATCTGCATCCAGGTATCGAATGTTTCCGCATTTGCGGTAATAGTGATTCTTTGCGCAGCGATAGTACTGTCTTTTATAAAAATTAAAGTGTGGAAATGTTTGGAGAGTTGTTGTACAATGCTGCTCACCGATTCGTCCTTAAACGAAAATCGGCCTTTTATATCCTCCTGCTGCAATGATTTTGAAATAGCATTTGCCTTAATAACCTGCCGGGCTGTAGCAAAAGTCGTATCATTTTGGAAATATGCGGCTACTTTTCCGGAAAACACAATAATCTCTGCGGTTTGTTCTTTTTGTGTGATATGAAAGCGCGTGCCGATATCTTTTACGTGCAGACCATTTGCTAATTCCGTGATTAATGGAGTGTGATGGCGCACGATTTCAAATGTGGCATCGCCTTTCAGAGTAAGCCTGCGGCCGGTTTGGTCATTTTCAGTATAACTGAGCATACCGCCGGGATGCAGAGCAATGCGGGTGCTGTCCGGCAAAACAATATGTGTAATATGATCCGAAGCTGAAAAACGAAGCGGTTGCTGCTCTTGAAATAAAAAGACGAAACCGGATATGGCGATCAGTAATACCAATACGGCAGCAGCAGACCATATTACTAACTTGCGCCTCTTCCCGAAGGTGGATGCAATTTGTGCAGGAGTAGCATTACACGCTTGAAACTCTTGCCACATCCGCATCATATCCGGTTTCTGATAAGCGCCATCATACCATGTTGCGGCAAGCTCATCAAAAAAATCCGCATGGGCAGGGTCTGCATTACGCCAGTCTTCTGCATACAGCGCTTCTTCCGGGGTGGCTACTCCGGCGAAATAACGAATCAGTATGTCGAAATTAAGCGATTGCATATAAAACCAACATTAAAATTAAAAGACGATCATAATCTCCGTTTACCCTTATATGATTTCTGATTATTTTCAGCGCCTTGCTCATGTGGGCTTCTACGGTTTTTTCCGAAAGCCCCAGTTCCGCGCTGATTTCCCGATATTTTTTACCTTCTGTTCTGCTTTTTTCAAAAACTAACCGGGCTTGCGGGGGCAATTCGGACAATATTTTTTCAATCAGCGCTAAGCGTTGCTCCTGCATTTCCCGCTGTAAGATGGTTTCCTGCATATTACCGTCTTCATCGGCTATGTGTAAAATATGTTGTAACGGAGTATGCGACGCAGAAGATTGTTGCCTGAAATGATCTATACAAGCATTATGCATCATACGATACAGATAAGCACGGATATTGGCAATATCCGCTATAGCAATTTTTCCTTCTGCAAATTTGAGAAAAACCGATTGTACCAGATCGGATGCCAGCTCATTATCACGAACTTTGGTAAAGGCGTAGCGGTGCAGGCCTTCAAAATTGTTCTTATAGAGCTGTTCCAGATTCAAATGCAAAACCGTTTTTATTGCAAAATAAAATGTAAGACAGTGTTTTGACCGTCAACCGTTGTGTGGAGAATTGTTAAGCAAAACTAAAATGTCATATTTAAAAAACAACTTTTTGTTTGAAAATCCGTCATTGGCAGTAAGAAAACACCAAACTACACCACAATTGGATCATGATGATGAATATGAAAAAGGTCTAAACAATAGCATGATAATGGAAAAAGCTACCTCACAGAGATAGCTTTTTCCTTGTATGATATGATGTTATTACCTAACGAATCAGGGTAACATTTCCTTCGTAATGCTCGGAGGCTTTATTTTTATAAACCACATCAATAATATACACATACACGCCTACCGGTTGTTCTTTTCCGTTGAGTTTTCCGTCCCATCCGCGTCCGTCAATATTGGTAGTTTCAAAAACCTTTTCTCCCCAACGGTTAAAGATAGTGAGGGTAAAAGCCTTTACGCCCTCTGATAAAAACTGCCGTGGGAGGAAATAGTCGTTTGTGCCATCACCATTTGGTGTAAATGCATTGGGTACATCGGTATAGCAATCTTTTCTGACAACAATTTCATCGGTGGTTTTACATCCGTCTAAATCTGCTTCTACTGAGTAGGATCCCGGGTGCATAATTTTCAGTATAGCTGTAGTATCGCCGGTATTCCATGTCCATTTTATATCCGGATTGCTCAGATTCACGGTATCTAACAGGCTGTAAGGTGTGCCATTTAGACATATTGTAGTGTCCGGGCCGAGATTTACGATTGGGAATGGTTTTACCCAAATCTTTATATTATCATCTACCGAATTACAAACCGGATAATCGGCTCTTACGGAAACGGTATAAGTATCAGCATTATCATAGCTGTGGTATGGTGTAGCATTCATTCCGATTAAGGAACTGCCGTCTCCAAAATCCCAAGTCAGCATCGTAGCGGTATGCAGATAATCTAAAGAGAAATTAATCCGCTCACCGTTACATACCGTATCGCGATCAGCCATAACGAAAATATGTGGTGTGGAATCCACATAAATGGTACCGTAGGCAGTATCGGTACAAGTCAGTCCGGTCTCCTGAACAATAAGCGTGATGGTATGCGTTCCGGCTGCCATATAAGCATGATTGGGACCTTGTTGTGTAGCTGTGTTGCCATCTCCGAAATCCCAAAACCATGAACCAATATCTCCGGTGGACTGATCAAGGAAAATAACATTATTGTTGCCGCTTTGGCAGACGGAATCTGTACTTTGACCGAATACCGCATTAATAGGATGCCGGGTATCAACGATTTTTATAACGGAGTCTTTACAGCCTAAGCTATTCCTGCCGGTCAGCACTACGGTGTATTGATCCTGACCGGTATAAAAATGCGTTGGGTTTACATTTATCGAATCAAGAGGAGATCCGTCTCCAAATTTCCACCAGTATTGGCCGGGTTCTGATAAGTTGTTAAACAATACCGTATCTCCGGTGCAGCCTTTCGCCAGTGTATAATCAAAATCAAGATCTACATCGTTGTTAACGGTCATAGTAACGGTAGCAGAGGTATCACACAACCCGCCTTCGCTTTTAGTATAAGTCAATATGTAGGTACCCACTCCAACAGATTGAGGGCTAAACACTCCCGTTCCGGAAACACCGGGGCCAGTCCATATACCGCCGGGATCGGGGTTTCCGGCAAGATAATTGAAAAGGTTAACAGGGTTCTCATTAAGGCAGATAGTTGCGGCGCTGTCTAAGCCGGGATTACCCGGATCAATAACTACAATGCAAACTGTAGTATCATAAGTACAATCAAAATTATCCGTAACAGAAAAAGTATAGCAATGATTGCCACCGGTAACGGGCTTTACGGTAACCTGACTTCCACTTCCTCCGACAATATCCGTTGTAGGCGACCAACTTTCAGATACAAAATCGGGCAAGAAGGAATAATTACCGGGTAATAAATCGGGGTCAAAGTTTACTCCCCACCAAAAAATATAACCATTATCAATACCCAAATTATCCGTTACTGTAATAGTCCAGCTACCATTTAAAGGACATCCTACAAGATTAGTAAAAGATTGATCTGGTTGATAAGTGCCCGGTGTCATGGAATTGGATGGAGGATTGCTACCTGCTGTTACCCAGTTGCCCAAAGCATTTTCCTGCAATATTGTACCCCATGTAGCAGATGTAGAAAAGCAATAGGTAGCACCATCTCCCATTGCCAATGAGCCATCGTCATTGGCTCCGCCCAAATAGGTACCCCCACCACCGGGATATGGTTTTAATACAGCAGATTGTCCGTTTGGACAAGAAATCTGGATATTCAAGTCGCCTAAATAGGAATGCTCCATATTGATACAAATACTTTCCAACTGATTGGGATCCGACAAAGTTATACCCGGAGCAAAGCATTCTACCTCTATAGAAGTGGTATAAGAAACGCCGCTACCATCCGGCAAAAATGTGGTATCGGATTCCGGAGGAGCACATTCGTAAATACCCGGAACAGGAGTAGCAACTCCCGTCAATGTGCTGGTTTCTCCTAAGCATATTTGGGTCGGGTTGGCATTGGTACCTGCAAAAATAGGAGTAGTAGAAACCTGTACTGCCAGATCAATACGGTTGGTATTATTACATCCGTTTGAATCGGTAATCAGCAAATCCACCACATATACCCCTTGTGTGGGATAAACATGAGAAACGGTAGTGCCCATTGCCGAGCTGCCGTCTCCAAAAAACCATTCATAAGTGGCTCCGACGCCGCTTACATCAAAAGTACCGGCACCGGTAAAAGTTACTGTTTCTCCCTGACATATTTTTACAGTATAATCAACAACTGCAGGAGATGTACTTACTAATTCAGCCTGAATACCCTGACATTGTCCATAGGTAATTTGCGTGGAAAATAGCACGACAGACGAAAGCAGCATACATGCAAATAGTAATTTTCTTTTCATAAGAAAAAAAATAATAAAGTGGTTAATCTTCTTTTTTGTGAATTTTTAAAACAAAGTCGGTTTGATCTATTCGGAAATACTGATCCGTTTTCCGGAAATAATCAATCGCGTAAATTAAAGGATTAAAGGTTGTCGGATTAAAGGCCTCTGGTTGTTCCGGTGCAGCAAATTTTGTTTGCAGCGGAACCGCAGACAGCATCGTCATATTAGCCGCTGATGCCTGAGGCACATCACCTAACGAAATAATTTCTGACCGTTCGAGGCAATTATCCAACCAGCCAATTTGTGCCGCGTTCAGTTGTGATATACTGCTTCCATATACAGCAGATATTCGGCTGTCAATATTCTGCGCGAAGGAAGCGCCGGAGCAGATCAGAAAAGCAGCCAGCAGTATTTTACGTTTCACCATAGTGTATTAAAACTGTTTTTACAAAAAACGATATTAGCAAAAAGACGGTAATTTATGATAAAAGGTTTGAAAAATTTGTTTTTTTATTTTGATTTTTTTTATAAAAGCATTGCGCCTTTTAGCAAAATATTAAGCAATAATTATCAGAAAAATATTGCCTCTGTATATAAATCGGTTTTTTTTGTATTGAACAACAATTTTTGCATTCTGACTGACAACATTCATTTACAAAGTTCATTGTAATATTGTACAATTATCCTGATACGGCATTTGGATATAAAATATTGAAATACACGTGGCTGCATAGTATTATAAAAAAAGGAAAAGCTACCTCATAGAGATAGCTTTTCCTTTTTTTATCTACTGCGATCTAACGAATTAAGGTAACATTTCCTTCGTAATGCTCTGAGGCTTTATTTTTATAAACCACATCAATAATATACACATACACCCCTACAGGTTGTTCTTTTCCGTTGAGTTTTCCGTCCCACCCGCGACCATCGAAGTTGGTAGTTTCAAAGATCTTTTCTCCCCAGCGATTAAAAATTGTGAGGGTGAAAGCCTTAACGCCCTCTGACAAAAACTGCCGGGGGAAGAAGTAGTCATTTACGCCATCGTTATTAGGCGTAAAAGCATTGGGCACATCGGTATAACAATCTTTTCTGACAACGATCTCATCGGTAGTTTTACATCCGTTTAAGTCAGCTTCCACCGAGTAGGATCCCGGATGAACAATCTTCAGAATAGCAGTAGTATCGCCGGTATTCCATGTCCACTTTATATCCGGGTTACTCAGATTCACTGTATCTAACAGACTGTAAGATGCTCCATTTAGACATATTGTAGTGTCCGGACCGAGATTTACGATTGGAAAAGGTTTTACCCAAATCTTTATATTATCGTTTACGGAATTACAAACCGGGAAATCTGCTTTAACGGAAACAGTATAAGAATCGGCGTTATCATAGCTATGGTAAGGAGAGGCGTTCAGCCCAGTTAAAGAACTGCCATCTCCAAAATCCCAAGTCAACGCAGTAGCTGTTTCCAGATAATCTAAAGAGAAATTAATCCTTTCACCGCTACATACGGTATCCCGATCTGCCATTACGGCAATATAAGGCGTGGAGTCCACGTAAATTGCGCCATAGGCAGTGTCAGTACAAGGCAAGCCCGCTTCCTGAACAATCAACGTGATGGTGTAGGTGCCGGCAACGGTATAAGCATGTGTCGGACTTTGTTGTGTAGAAGTACTACCATCTCCGAAATCCCAAAACCAAGAGTTGATATCTCCTGTGGACTGGTCGAAGAAGATGACGTTATTATTACCGCTTTGGCAAATAGAGTCAACACTTTGTCCAAAAACCGCATTGATCTCATGGCGAGTATCTACAAACTTGAGCATAGAATCGGTACAACCAATGCTATCTGTGAGTTTCAAGCGTACAGCATAATTACCTTGTGACGAGTAAACATGAACAGGATTTGTAGTTGTATCATATAGAGACGGGTTATCTCCGAAGTTCCACAAGCTTTGTCCGGGGCTACTCAGATTGGTAAAGATTACGGTATCCTCATCGCATCCTTTCACTATTTCATAATCAAAATCCACTTGAACTTCATTAAATATCAGCGTTACAGCCAAAGAGGTTTTATTGCAACCGAAAGGTGTACTGCCCACTACATAATACGTGCCGTTTTCAGTAGCCATATAGGAAGAACTTGTTGCCCCTGGAATAGGCTGGTTGTCTTGATACCATTGGTAATCGGCAAAGGATGACGGGTTTAATACCGACAACCCATAACCGGAATTATTACAAACTGTATGTACCGGTGCATAATTCACTAAGCCCACTTCCGGATTAGGATTAACGGTTACGGTAGTTGTTGCATAGCAGGTATCGTTTTCGGCAGAGATAGACATTACCGAATAATCAAAAGATCCAGCACTGCTTGGCGTGAAAGTAAAGCTTTGCCCCGTTCCTGTCAGACCATCTGCACCTGTCCAAGAATAGGTAAAGGTTGTTTCTGTATTGGAATTATTCGCAAATAATGTTACGGAGTTACCTAAGCATACCGGTCCGGAATTGCTGGCACCCAGCCCGCAAACAATACCACAATCAGCAGAACCCGTTCCTCCTGTTTGATTAAAACTGATTGTACCAGCACTTTCTTCACCCATATAAGATGATGCATAATTTGTAATCAGAACAATATAAACCTCACCTACCTGTACTTCCGGTGGAGTGCTGGCTCCCGGCCCCGTACCTCCCGGCAATCCTAAGCCAAGATTTTCTGAAGCAGCAGCAGAATAACTACATTGAATAGGAGGGAGAGTACCACTCATAACAGCGGTACAGCCGGTTTCCAAATCAGTAAATGGCCCCCACATCGCAAAATCCACATCAATAGCCTGACCACCATAAGTTTGCTGAGAAAGATATAACTGCATAGTGCCCGCTGTACCGATTTCCATATAATAAAATGCAGGCCCCGGCTCATTATACAAACAACCATAATCAGGTCCGGAAGGCGCTGTTCCGGATGTGTTATTGGTAAAATTATAAGAGCTATCACTACAGAATGGTGCAGCAAAACAAGGATCTGTATTGTCTTGGGCAAAAGAATGCGGATTCCAAACAGCACAGAACAAAACGGCACATATAAAATATTTAATATGCATACTAATATTAAAATTAAAGATTAGAAATTTATGGAGCAGGATGAATGACTATAACATAATCCGTATTATCCACCCGATATTTAACATCCTCGCCGGCATTAAGATTAAACCGGTACTTCATGGGGTTAAACTGTTCAGGATTAAAAGATTGCCAGTCATTTTGAAGTTGCTGATTATATTTATCAACCAACGATACACCTGATAATTTGGGATAGGTTTCTCCCGTAAGCGGCGCTTCTACAATAACTTCAAATCGGTTCAATGTGTTTTTATACAGATTAATATATTGGGGTTGCGTGTATTGTACCGCATCTGCAAAAACCTCTTCAGCAAACTGCTGAGCCTTATCTGCGAGTTCATTACCTGTTATTTGAGCATAAGAACCGACTGTAATACCACAAAGTGTGGCTGCCATTACTATGACCTTTTTTGGAAAAAATCTTCTTGCCATTTGAATCTATTTGACCTTATAGATACGGAAATAATGAAAAAAGTTGGGTAAATGTACAAAAACTAAGAGAGGCATGGTATTGCTGCCGCACTTTCCTTTTTAACACTCCAAGCCATTGCTTTTTCTCGAAAAAACAGTTTGGTCTGTGACCAAGTTTCCTGAAAAAAATCAGAATGGCGATAGGCTTCCAATGCTGCTTCATTTTCCCATATACTATAAGTAAAACAAATTCCATCATCTGATATGGATTGCCACAATTCCACATGCCGGCAACCTTCAAAACTACGGATAGTGGCTTTTCGCTCTTCAAAAAGACGGAGGAAGGCGGGAATGTCTTCTTTCCGAAATACCATTTTCACTATTCTTATAATCATAGAAATTCAATTTTTATACTTTGATAATTGACCTGCTTCGGATCAAACAGTTTCAATCCTAAAAGCTTTGAAGCATCCCCCTGATTGATTGCAATTTCCAAAAAACCCGAACTGTTAAACAAGCACAAACGCTCCTCCGGCTGTACGCTGGCATAATGCTCGCTGACCGATTCGATATAATCGTTCCGACGCAATACTATCCTGAATTTACGGCCGTTACGATAGCTTTCAAATTCCTCTTTTCTCAAATTCAGTACTACATTGCCAAAACGATCAATGTGTACTACATTGCAATCAATTCCGTTATCTTTAATTGCCGGGCGCAATGGAACAGGATAAACATCCGGCTGATGAGGTACTAAATGTTTCCTATCCATTCCGTCCTTGCCTATCTGTTCTATAAGCCCCGCAGCAATTTGAATCCATTCCATATAATTAGCCGGAATTTCGGAGCAGCAATAAATCTGAGATTCCGCATCCTGCCCTCCGATCAATGGTAATAAGCCATTATCTGCACTGATAATATACTGATCATTGTGCTGCGTCAGTAATACCTTAGGCGGAATCTGATACAGCACTCCGAACAATGAAAGATGAATGGTTTGTGCGGGAAAAGCATATAATGATCCGGAAAGCATATAAGCGCATTGTAACAGATGATGCGGCGTGATATCATGCGTAATATCTATGATACGGGCATCGGGCAATAAGCGATACAATACCGCTTTGGTTATCCCTACATAATTATCCTGATAACCATAATCAGACAAAAGTGTTACAATCATTATACAGCAATAAACAGCCTGGCTTTTCGGATCGTTTTAAACAGTTAGCGTTAATTCAAAAGTAAAAAAACAGAACACACAACAAGATACTTCTTGATAATTCATACAATAAAACATACCAAATACTCATCCTGCCCTTTTATCGAATAAGTGCTATTTTTAGTATATAAAAATAGGATAATCCTACAGTTGGACATAAAACATTAAAAGCTATTCTTCTTTTTTATCGGTTCCGGCATCCCAAAGCTGCTTTTTATCTACTACCTTTACCTCCATCTTGTCTTCCAACTGGCGGGCAATCACGCTATATGGCGATGTAATTACCATTTCGCCTTGTTTTAGTCCGTTTGTAATTTGTATAAATTCATTATCCTGAATACCGGTTTTTACATCTCGGATACTTACCTGCTTCGTTTCGGGATGATATACGAATACCACCTGGCGAATATCACTGTTCGTTTTAGCTGCCCCTGTTTTTTCCGCATGATCATTTTGGGAAACATGTTGCCGTTCCTCATCATCCGGCCAGTCTCTTGTGGTAACGGCCATCAGCGGTACGCCTAAACCGGTTTCTTTTCGGGTATGAATTTCCACTCCGGCACTCATACCGGGCTTAAAGGGAAATTTGCCCTTACCTAATTCCGTACGCAGTGATTCGTATGTTTCGGGATGAATCAGAATATGTACCGTATAATTGGACACCTGATCGCTTGTGCTGGCTGCTGCTGCCAGTGTATTATTATCCGCAACGCTGGATACGGATATTTTGGTAACGGTTCCGGTAAATTTTCTGTTACGGTAAGCATCCACTTCAATGAGTGCCGTATCGCCGAGGCTTACCTTGCTGATATCCGTTTCACTAACTTCCACCCGAACTTCCATGCGCCCCATATCGGCAATGGTCATAATTTGAGTGCCGTCCATTTGTGCCGTTCCTACCACGCGCTCGCCTTTTTTCACCAGTAACTGAGAAATGATACCTGAGGTAGGTGCGGTAATTGTAGTACGGCGCAGGTTTTCGCGTGCCTGAGTAAGGCTGGCACTGGCACTATTTACGCCAAAATTTCCTCCGCTGATGGTGGCCAAAGCCGCATTATAAGTAGCTTTCGCCGTTAAATAATCAGTTTCTGCCTGTTCATATTCCACTTTACTGATCACTTTATCCTGATACAGTTGTTTGCTGCGGTTAAAACCGGTCTCGGCACGTTCCATTTGCGCTTTAGCCTGATTGGCCATATTTTCGGAATTGGTTACGGAAGAGCGGCTTTGATTCACGATAGCTTCCGCCTGGCTTACTTCCGAAACATATATTGTAGGGTTAATTTTCAGCAATAACTGACCGGCCGTTACGGAGTCGCCTTCTTCCACCGGCATATCTATGATTTCTCCGCTGACATCCGGCTTGATCTTCACCTCCGTTTCGGGATAAATCTTGCCGCTGGCGCTCACCACTTCAATAATCACATGATCCCGGGCGGTATCTATGGCCACTTTTACCCCTTCGGTATTTCCGATAACTCCGGCATTTTTAAGAATAATCAGTACTATAATCAGTCCCACTAAACCTCCGACCAGCCACCAGATTGTTTTTTTCTTTCCCATAAAATAAATTATAGTGTTGTGTTAAGCGCCTTTTATCTACATTATAAAATTACACCAAATGGTTATCAACTTATTTTCTGTTTCTATTTTTGCCTAAAATGTTCAGAAATTTCCATTCTTGGCACATTTGATTATAAATAGTTGTTTATAACGATCCGGTTAATTACCGCACCTCACTTCCGGGCGGCACCGGGTTTTCGGGTGTTACAAAACTCAATTGGCCATTTGCATCTTCCGCCATCAGTATCATGCCTGCACTTTCAATACCCCGCATTTTTCGGGGAGCCAGATTAACCACTACGGTAACTTGTTTCCCAATAATAGCTTCCGGCTGATAATGCTGAGCAATACCCGAAACAACAGTACGTTTTTCAAACCCTAAGTCTATCTCCAATTTTAGCAATTTATCGGCTTTTTGAACTTTTTCCGCATGGAGAATAATTCCGGTGCGCAATTCAACCTTTGCGAAATCATCAAAGTTAATTTCCGGTTTGGTTTCATGTTCGGGCGCTGATGCTTCGGCAACCGGAGTGCTGCCATTTTTGCTATTATTAAGCAATTGTTCTTTTTGTTGATCCACTTCTTTTTGTTCAATTTTACGAAATAATAATTCCGGAGCACGCAGGGAATAACCTACCCGCAGTAAATCTATCTTGCCGGCATTTTCCCATTCCAGCATTCTGTCCACAACCTTCATCATGTGGCACATTTTAGCAGCGGTAAAAGGTAAAAACGGATGAGCTAAGATGGCGAGGTTTGCCGTAAGTTGCAAGCAGATATGCAGACAGTTGTCAATTTTTTTCTGATTTTCCAACTGAAGCTCCGGCGTTTTAGCCAAAAGCCAGGGTGCTTTATCCTGCATATATTTATTGCCTTTACGAGCCAGATCTATCAACTCGAATAAGGCATCCCTGAATTTATATTTTTCTATATGCTCCTCCATGGCCTTTTTGGTCTGCTGAATTTCCCCAATCAGCTCCATATCGGCATCATCCTTATCTTCATTATGAAAGCGGGGCACTTTTCCCTGACAGAGTTTATGCATCAGCACCATGGTACGATTGACAAAATTGCCGAATACCGCCACCAATTCATTATTTACCCTGTCCTGAAAATCTTTCCAAGTAAAATCATTGTCTTTATTTTCCGGAGCATTGGCGCAAAGCACATAACGCAGGGCATCCTGCATATCGGGAAAATCGCGGAGATAATCATGTATCCAAACAGCCCAATTGCGCGAAGTAGAGACTTTTTCTCCTTCAATATTTAAAAATTCATTGGCAGGCACATTGTCCGGTAATACATATCCGCCATGTGCTTTCAACATAGCCGGAAAGATAATACAGTGAAACACGATATTATCCTTACCGATAAAATGCACTAATTTAGTATCTTCCTGTTTCCAGTAATGCTCCCAACTCTGCGGCAACAGCTCACGGGTAGCGCTGATATAGCCGATAGGTGCATCAAACCAAACATATAGCACCTTCCCTGCTGCATCTTCTAAAGGAACCGGTACACCCCAGTTGCTGTCGCGGGTCATGGCGCGGGGCTGCAAACCCTGATCTAACCAGCTTTTGCACTGTCCGTAAACATTGGCTTTCCATTGATCCTTTTTTCCTTCAATGATCCATTCTTTCAGAAAAGATTCGTATTGATTTAAAGGGAAATACCAGTGTTTGGTTGTTTTTTTGACTAAGGGCGCATTGCTCAGAGCGCTGCGTGGTGCAATCAATTGCTCGGGAGAAAGAGAAGAACCGCATTTTTCACACTGGTCTCCATAGGCATTCGGATATTGGCAAACCGGGCAGGTGCCGGTAATATAACGATCGGCCAAAAACAGATTTTTCTCCGTATCAAAATACTGCTCACTCTCGCGTTCTTCAAACAAACCGGCATCATACAGTTTTTTAAAAAAATTCTGAGAGGTCTGACGGTGAATATCCTGAGAGGTACGGGAATAGATATCGAAAGAAATGCCCATTTGGGCAAAGCTGTCTTTGATCAGCGTATGATACCGATCCACGATATCCTGAGGAGTAACAC
>Ga0222423_1001128_pt1 | contig 13420 bp, 12 predicted proteins | sample 3A0metagenome_FD_182472 | JGI IMG/M metagenome (GOLD analysis project Ga0222423, IMG submission 182472) | Enriched microbial communities from leaf-cutter ant dump, University of Wisconsin, Madison, United States - 3A0 (version 2) | ecosystem: Environmental > Terrestrial > Nest > Insects nest >...
AATCGCTCGCGTTGTCCGACGACCCAGGATGCTACCAAGCAATTTAGGCGCCAGACCAAAGCCGGGGCGAACGCTACGAACCGCATCCTCCGTAATGACTTCTCCAGCGACCAAATCCCGGACAAAATAGAGCGAGCGGCGAAACTGCACGTTGCCTTGCTCACTTGATTTACGCCCGTAGTCCACTTTGCCCAAGGCCTCCCAAGCGGTGCGAACACCCCGGCACAACATTGCAAGCTCAGGAGGCTCCAGCGAGAAGGCATCATCCGGCCCACCACCATTGCGATCAAGAGTGAAATGCTTCTCGACGATCCGCACACCCAATGCAACGCTGGCAATTGCGGTAGTGTTATCCAGTGTGTGGTCCGAAAGGCCAGTGACCACGTCAAAACGGTGCAGCATGTCAGGAATGGTTGCGAGGTTGTAGTCTTCTGCCGGAGCCGGATAGCCACTCACGCAGTGCAAAATCGCCAGTTGCTCGCAGCCCCCCTGACGGGCGGCCGCGATTGCCTCTGCTATTTCTTCGGCATCGGCCATGCCGGTGGAGATGATCATCGGTTTCTTGGTCGCAGCGACGTACTGGATCAGCGGTATATCGACAACTTCGAACGAGGCTATCTTGTAAGCTGGCGCATTCAGTTCCTCGAGCAGATCGACCGCGGTTGTATCGAAGGGGCTACTGAAGACCGTGATGCCTAGTTCCCGCCCCAACCGAAACAAGGGAGCGTGCCATTCCCATGGCATATGCGCTTCCTGATAGAGGTCGTAAAGACGGCGCCCGTCCCACAAGCCTCCCTTTATGACGAAACCAGCGCCATCGCTATCGAGCGTAATGGTATCCGGGCGATAGGTCTGTAGCTTGACGGCGTGTGCTCCTGCCGCTTTAGCCTCCACCAGTATCCGCATCGCCGTATCCAGACTACCATTATGGTTGGCAGACAGTTCAGCAATGACATACGGCGGCTGATCGAGACCGATAGTCCGGTTGTTTATCGATAGGTTTTTCATCATCGCTTCCTTTGAACCAGGCGCATCCTTATATCTTCGCGCCTGCTCTGCCACTCCAATGTAAGCAGACCCAACCGGTACACATCAATAAATTCGCCATCGAACAAGTGCTGTTCACGTAGGACGCCCTCTATTCGGAATCCAAACTTCTGATGGAGGTGAATCACCGATGGATTGGTAGCAAGCACTTCACAGTATATTTTGTGAAGCTCTAAAGTATCAAATGCATAGTCTACTGCAAGGAACTCCATTCGCGAACCCGTCCCTCTCGGCGCATCCGGTGAAGCATAGAAAGCCCACGAAGTGTTCCTACTCTCCTTGTCCACGCCAGTGAAAGCCACGATCCCCCGAGGCGTCCCTTGATATTCATACATAAAGTATATTAAATCCGGGCAAGAACAGACCTTTTCCCACCATAAAAAATGATCCGCCTCAGTGATCTCGTGGCGATTATACATATTGCTTCTGACGGCTGGAGCATTGCGCCAGGAGAGCATCATTCTCAACTCATCATCCTTGATCGGACGCAAGAGTCCCAACTCAGCGATCATTATCCTTCACCCGCAATCTCGAGCATCGATGACACTACCCTGAACACACCTTCACCGTCGCACACGACTGCCGCTTTTTGCGCCATCGCGACGAGATGTCGGGGGGAATCGATCAGTTTCCTGATGCCAAGCTGCAATTTCTCGGCCAAATCAGTTTCCGAATCGATCAACTCGGCAGCTCCTGCCGCTTGTAAGGCCAAGCCTGCAGACCGCTGGTTCTCCGCAACTGTCAACATCAGGCAAGGTAGCCCTAGAACGCACCGTTCCCAGCTCGAACTACCGGCCGCACCTATTGCAAGATCCGCCGTCGCCAAAAGTCCAGGCATGTCTGTAACATTTACCAATACGGCAGTTTGGAATAGTAATTTCGCGGCGGCTTCACGGACTTGATCCAACCATGGGGCGGCGCTTCCCATGACAACGCTGATCCTGCACGTCGCAGGAAGCGGGCAATCAACCAACCCTGCCAAGACTCGACTGGTAGCGTTGACACTGTCCATGCCCCCCAAGCTGATCACAATATGTTCAAGTTTTCCGTCCTGCCGGCTGGCTATGCTAGCGGAGCGCAAATTCGCAAAACCCGGACGAAGCAATGCATAGGAGGTCCCTACCAACAATCGGCAAGTCCGAGGCACCAAAGCATCGAAACTTGCAGCAGAGCTACTCAGGTTTTGGTTCAGAAGAACATCGCAAACGTGCGGCCGGTCCGCAAGATCATCGATTACCATGAGATGTTTGTAATATGGGCGCAGGGTTTGCTCCCAATTCGCACCCAGCCCATAGTGATCCACGACCAGCCAATCGGGGCGCCGGTCAACAATTGCGGAGATCGTCTGTCGCGCATCTACCTCCCAAGGAGCGCCCAACCATGCAGGGTGTGTATGCGTAACAATGGCATCATCGCGGAATGACGCTGCAGTCGCGGGCAGGACGGATACGGGAAAGCCTTTTTCCTCAATCAAACGAATGAGATTTCCACGATGCTCCCGACAAATAAAGCGGATCGACCAACCTGCTTCGCGCAACGCATCCGCCAAAGTGAGGCAGCGCATGACATGGCCGGCTCCAATCACCAAGGATGCATCGGCCCGAAACACGGCCAGTGGCTGCTTCATGTCCGCGGAGATTCTTGACGCATGGCCCGGAACATCCATTCGGCCCGCTCCCAATCTTCCAAGGTATCTATATCTTGCACCCTATAGCGTGGCAGCATCACCGGACTTGTGCTGCGAGAGAAAATCGGACGTCCCGCCAACCAAGCCTCCGCGCGCCCCCAGTAAAACTGGCCAGCATCATGATACGCCTCTTCCAAGTCCTGGGAACGGGTAAGAAAGTGTTCCGGGTTGAACATCTCTACCCGGTTTTCTTCGGTAACGCGAATGGCTCGCTGAATTGGGAAGGCAAAGCTGGTAACGGAGAAAGTGTAGTCGCAGCCACCTGAAACCAACAGGGCAGCCCCCTCCTGCAAATCCTCTGCGCGGACAAAAGGAGCCGTCGCGTAAATGCAGCAGGCGATCACGGGCTGAACGCCGTGTTCCTGTTGCCACTGAATGGCATGAGCAATAACTGGAATCGTGCCAGTGTTGTCGTCAGAAAGATTGGCCGGTCGCACAAAGGGTACATCAGCACCAAAATCCCGAGCCACCCCGGCAATTTCCGCGTCGTCGGTAGAAACGATGATCCGGTCGAAACAGCCGCTCGATCTTGCTGCTTCAATTGACCAACCAATCATGGGTTTGCCGCAGAAGGATCTTATGTTTTTTCTGGGAATGCGCTTGCTGCCACCGCGAGCTGGAATAATGGCTAACTTCATGGTCCGCCCTAACGATTTAATTGATCTATTCGCGTCCCTCGAACCTTAGTTTTCGAGCAATTCACGCAATGCCCGGACCACATAATCCTGATGTTCCATTGTCATGGTTGGATATAGGGGCAAAGTGATGGCGTGATCGTAGTAACGTTCGGCTTCCGGGTAGTCGCCCTGGCGAAAGCCCAAACGCTGATAATAGGGCTGCAGGTGAACCGGAATATAATGAACGTTTGCCCCGATTCCGCGGTCCCGCAACCCGCTCAAGACACTCAATCGTCGATCTTTGGCGGAATCAGCCATGAGGCGAACGACGTAAAGATGCAAGCCGGAATAAGTCTGCGGATGCTGCCATGGCAAGGTCAAGGGCAGGTCGCTCAAGCGTGCATCATAGCAGCGGGCCAATTCGTGACGACGGGCGACATAGGCATCAAGCCGAGCCATCTGGCTAAGACCGAGGGCAGCCTGTATTTCGGTCATGCGGTAGTTAAAGCCGAGGTCGATCTGCTGGTAGTACCAAGGCCCGTCGGACTCACCAGTCATACGGCTCGTATCTCGCGTGATGCCGTGGCTCCGTAACAGGGCCATTCGCTCTGCCAAGTCCCCGTTATTCGTCATCGCCATGCCACCTTCGCCAGTGGTGATGATTTTCACAGGATGGAAGCTAAAGACGGTGACATCGCTGTAACGGCAATCGCCAATTGGTTCACCGCAATAGCTTCCCCCAACAGCATGGGAGGCATCTTCGATAATGTGAAAGCGATACTTCAGGGAAAGCTCATGGATTCTTGCCATTTCGCAAGGCTGGCCGCACAGGTGGACCGGCACCACAATTTTCGGCAAGCGCCCGGCCGCCGCGGCATCCTCCAGCTTGCGCTCCAGGGCCACCGCAGAGAGATTCCAAGTCCGAGGATCAATATCAACAAAGTCTACTTGGGCACCGCAGTAAAGCGCGCAATTTGCCGAGGCGACGAATGTGATAGGAGAAGTCCACAGCCAATCGCCGGGGCCTAAGCCGAGGGCTAGGCATGCGATGTGAAGAGCCGACGTCGCGCTACTTACGGCCACCCCGTGCGTAGCTCCGGTATAAGCCGTCAGACTAGCCTCGAACCTTGGCACGATAGGCCCTTGCGTGAGAAAATCGGAGCGCAGTACCGAAACGACAGCCTCAATATCATCGCCCGTTACGTCCTGATGGCCATAGGGTATCATCATCGTCAACTTTTCCCGATCTTGTCGACATTCGCAGCGATCCACGCCTGAAGCGTTGCGCCGTCCATCCACTCGGAATTGTTGTCGCTGGTGTAGCTAAAACCCTCTGGGACTTTCCTTCCTTCCTTAATGCGCTTGGAACTTAAGTGCCAGTTATTGATCGCAGGCAGAATTTTGAAATGCTCTGGATACTCGTAGGAATAAAGGGCATCCTCCTCGCTGAGCATTTGCTCGTGCAGTTTCTCGCCCGGGCGAATGCCTATAATCTTCAGTTGAGCGTTGGGGGCCAACGCTCGGGCGAGATCCACGACTTTCATGGATGGGATCTTCTTGACATAGATTTCCCCCCCTTCCATGTCGGCAAACGCATGCCAAACCAATTCCACACCCTGCTCCAATGAAATCATAAAGCGGGTCATGCGTTCGTCGGTAATAGGCAGGACGCCTTGTTCCTTAATCGATAGGAAAAACGGGATGACGGATCCCCGGGAGCCCATGACATTGCCGTAGCGAACTACCGAAAAGCGGGTGTCATGACCACCAGCATAAGAGTTCCCGGCTACGAACAACTTGTCGGAAGCCAGCTTCGTCGCACCGTAAAGATTCACGGGGCTGCTGGCCTTGTCGGTCGACAAAGCGACTACCCGCTTAACACCTTTATCAATACAGGCATCGATAAGGTTCATGGCTCCGTTGATGTTCGTTTTGACGCATTCAAACGGATTGTACTCGGCAGTAGGCACGATTTTCGTGGCAGCTGCATGCACCACATAATCGATTCCATCCATAGCCCGGTAGAGACGCTCGCGATCCCGAACATCGCCAATGAAGAAACGAACTCGTTCGTCAAAAGCGAATTGCTTCGCCATCTCCCATTGCTTCATCTCGTCTCGGGAAAAAATCACAATCCTTCTCGGATTATATTTGGACAGGGTCATCGGCACGAATGCCTTACCAAAGGAGCCTGTTCCCCCGGTGACCAAAATAGACGCATTTTCTAGCATGGCGTACCCTACAAACCAGATAGGAGTTCTTGATAGGAGCCGAGTCGGACGATCCCGCCTTTGCTCAATTCGACGATCTTGTCGCAACTACTCAAAGTGTTCAGCCGGTGAGCGATTATCAGAACGGTTATTTCAGGCCCGAGGGCTTCTACTGCATCCATCACAGCCCGTTCCGTCTCGCTATCCAAGGCGCTCGTGGCTTCATCAAATACCAATATGTCGGCACGTTTGTACAAGGCACGCGCGATGCCAATCCGCTGCCGCTGACCGCCGCTCAAGCGGACACCGCGTTCGCCAACGCTCGTCGCAAATCCCTGTGGCCAAGATTCAATGGTTTCCAGCAACTGAGCACGCCGAGCAGCCTCTTTCACTTCAGCCATATTTATGTCGTAGGCGGATACGCCGAATGCGATGTTGCTGGCGATCGAACTGTCGGCCAGGAAAACACTTTGCGGAACATGAGCGATATGTAGCTGCCAGCGTCCCAGAGCAGGTTCTGAAAGCGGTCTCCCATCGACGAAAAGCTGCCCTTGCGAGGGAGTTAGCAGGCCCATGACGATATCGAGCAGCGTGCTCTTACCGCAGCCGGTGACACCTATGAAGCCAATTTTGGCCCCCTTGGGAATATCCAGAGACACTCCCTTCAGCACCCAATCGGCCTGAGGGCCATAACGGAACCATATATTGTCGAGCTTTAGACTGGACCGGTAAGGAAGAGGTTCCAAAGATTGCGGTTGCGAGCTTTCAGATATCGGCTGATTCAGTAATTGCAGGGTATCTACCAATGAAGCCTGGTTGGCGCGAATAGCCGACCACGCCTGGAAACACTGCTGCAAGACTGGCAACATGCGCTGTGCACCGAACGCCAACGCTCCCAGGATAGGCGTAGCAGCCACAATCCCACCCTCGGTTTTAGCCAGTTTGTATGCCAATACGGCAACCAGCAACATCCCCAAGGCTTCTACCGCAAAGCGAGGACTCTGCGCAATCACGGTACTGTTGATCTGCGCGGCGCGCATTGAAAGATCCGCTCGACGAAATGATTCACAATACACATGCTGGGTTCGGTCAAGCAAAACGTCACGAATGCCACCTAGCCCTTCCTGTAGCGACCGAATGACGTTCCCGGCTTCGTTTGCCACCTGACGGCTGTTGCGGAAGAGACGGCGATGAGTGAGCATGGCCACACCGACATAGATACCGGCAAAGCCGATGAGAGCAACCAAGGACACCACTGGATCCACACTGATCAGAGTAAGCAAAATAGCAAGGATCAACATGAAGCCGCTTATCAAGGTCACAAGCGGCAAGATCACATAGCTACTGATACCGCTCGCCTTTGTGTAAACTCCATTGATGACTTCGCTGCTGTTACGGCTGGTGTGAACCAAATAGGGTTGATGGAGGGTACGCCGATACACCTCCAATGCGAGATCGGCACCAATGGCGTAGGAGACGTTGGTTTGCACCCAGATCAGGAATAGGCGCATGGCGCCCGCTATCACGATAGCTACGGCAAAAAGCCCGGTAATTGGAAGTAGAAGTTCCCTTGGCTTCAACAATCCGAGAGCCTCGGCGAAATATCGCCCAAGGGGATGGGCAAACACCTTTTCAGGCGCCGTTAACGCAGCCAGAAACGGGAAGAGGGCGCCAATGCTCGCGACTTCCAGCATGGCGGTTAAGAGCATCAAGCCCAATAGCAAGTACAATTGCCTTCGATGCCGCGAGCCGATGTGAAGCCACAGGGACTGAAGAAGCTGCCTCATAAAATGACCTGTATCGCCAGGAAAATACGTACAACAGGAGTAGCAAACACCGATCTCTTCATCCTCAAGTACGAATCTCCGAACGGTATTTTAATAATCGGCTCACTCCTTTGTTACACTGACCGCAAATCCATGACTTTGGAGAAGTGCACGGCGCTTGGCCTGTTCGAGGTCGTGAGCGACCATTTCCTTGCACATATCCTGCGCACTTACCTCAGGAAACCAACCGAGGTTTCTTTGCGCTTTGCTTGCATCACCAAGCAAGGTTTCAACTTCCGTTGGCCTGAAGTACCTCGGATCAACCCTGACGATCGTGTCTCCGACTGCGATTTTTGGAGCCAGTTGATTGTTAACGCCGATAACGATGGCATGTTCAGCAGCGCCTGTGCCTCGAAATTTAAGAGCGATGCCTAGCTCGGCGGCAGCCCACTGAATGAACTGTCTGACGCTATACTGTAAGCCAGTTGCGATCACGTAGTCCTCGGGCCGCTCCTGCTGTAGCATAAGCCATTGCATACGCACATAGTCGCGCGCATGGCCCCAATCGCGCAAGGCATCCATATTGCCCACATGCAGGCAGCTCTCAAGCCCGGTAGCGATATTCGCCAAGGCCCGTGTGATCTTGCGCGTCACAAAAGTTTCCCCTCGGCGAGGGCTTTCGTGGTTGAAGAGAATGCCATTGCACGCATAAATGCCATAGGCTTCTCTGTAGTTCACGACAATCCAATAGGCGTACAGCTTCGCAACAGCATAGGGCGACCGGGGATAGAACGGCGTGGTTTCCGTCTGCGGAATCTCCTGAACGCTGCCATATAGTTCACTGGTGCTTGCCTGATAGAACCGGGTCTTTTTCTCCAGCCCAAGAATGCGAATGGCTTCCAACAGACGAAGCGTGCCAAGTGCATCGACATCCGCAGTGTATTCAGGACTCTCGAAGCTGACAGCAACATGACTTTGCGCACCGAGGTTATAAACCTCGTCGGGCTGCACATCCTGCATGATCCTCACAAGATTACTGGTATCGGAGAGATCACCATAATGGAGGATTAAACGCTGTTTTTCAGTATGCGGATCTTGGTAAATATGATCCACACGCTCCGTGTTAAAAAGACTAGAACGTCGCTTTATACCGTGAACAACATAGCCTTTTTCAAGTAGAAATTCAGCCAGATAGGAGCCATCCTGGCCTGTAATTCCCGTAATAAGTGCAATCTTCTGGTTCATTCCGAACCCCTCGCCTTAAAATCCTCGTATGCTTTCTTGATACCCTCAGGAAGCGGTGTCTTTGGACTCCAGCCAAAGTCTTTCATCTTAGTGCTGTCCATAAGTTTTCGTGGCGCTCCGTCGGATTTCGAGCTATCAAAGACTATATCTCCGTCGTATTGAACTACGCTTTTAATTATCTGTGCCAGTTCGGCTATCGACAAATCGCGGCCATAGCCCACATTCAGATGGCTGAGCATCGGCAAAACACTCCCGCTGTACGTGACCTTGTCGAGGCCCATTACATGCAGGCATGCATCTGCCATGTCTTCCACAAAAAGGAACTCCCTTCGGGGTGTGCCTGTCCCCCATATCACCACTTGCGGCGCGCCGGTCAGTTTCGCTTCATGAAAGCGCCGGATGAGTGCCGGAACGACATGTGAGTTTTCCGGGTGATAGTTATCGCCGGGACCATAGAGATTGGTCGGCATGACGCTTCTGTAGTCAATGTCGTGGCTTTTACCATACTGGCGATTATAACTTTCACATAGCTTGATACCTGCGATTTTGGCGATCGCATAAGGCTCGTTCGTGGGTTCAAGTGGCCCGCCTAAAAGGCACTCCTCCGACATGGGCTGCGGTGCCAGGCGTGGATAGATGCAGCTTGAACCGAGGAAGAGCAGCTTCCTGACGCCACTCCTGAAGGCCGCCTCGACGACATTGGCGGCGATCATAATATTTTGATATATGAAATCAGCTGGATAAGTGTCGTTCGCATAAATGCCGCCCACCTTTGCAGCCGCCAAGTAAACCTGATCGGGTTTCTCGTTCATGAAAAAGTCTCGAACGGCAGCTTGATCAGTAAGATCAAGCTGCGCATGTGTCCGGGTCACAGTCTGAACAGTTTCAATCTTTCGCAACGAACGTACGATTGCCGAGCCGACCATGCCTGCGTGCCCGGCGACATAGACTTTTGGTAGCTCGATCATCTCCGCTCCTGATGGTTTGGTCTCATCCGGTTCCCGCTTACGCCATGATCGGCAACGCACGCAACCTCATTCTGACTGCATCCTAGAGCAGCACCCGATCTGATTGAATCGATCTGGCTATTCAAAGTAAGCATCCGAACAGCCACGCGGTATCTGCGCGCGCGGATGAGAACCAACCGGTTTATGGTGGTGAGGTTCGGTTCGGAGTTGGGGGGGGCGTGGCGTAGCGGACCGTCAGGTTTTCCGTCGTGATCGACGCGCCCATTTTGCGACCAGGTGTTCAACGGCTCTGTTGAGGTCGGCGAACGCAGCATGGTTCGGGTCGAAGTCTTTGGCGCCCCACCATTCGGCAAGCTCGGCGTGCCGCTCATGAGCGGGATCGGCAAGCGCCTCGCGGAACTCCTGGTATCCCCAAGGGCCGCCGACGTCTTCCGGCGGGCAGCGCCCCGTCGCCTCGATCAGCATGGGGTCTGCCAGCGCAACGATGGGGAACGTGCGCTCGATCTTGATGCTGTGCGTCCAGCCGTCACCGAAGTCGTAGTGGTATTTGAAGGATTTCGCGCCGGTGTCCTGGATTGCAGACAGGAGCGAGACCTTGCGCGCATCGATTGGGCCATCCCCCCATTCCTGGTCGGGCAAACCAAAACCGACATCGCGGATCTGGAACTCGTAGAGGTGGGTATTCGTCCAGCCCATCGCGGCTTGCAAGACCTCATGCAATCGGCTGAGCCGGATGCGCCAGGGCACGACAATGCGCCGCATCACCGTTGGTTCGACATGATCAAGAGTAACCTTCAAACGGACCAGGGAAGCTGCCATCGTCAGGCCGCCAGCATGAGGGCTGGACTTTCACCCTGGCGTAGCCGCTTCCACTCCCACGGAAGCAACTCCGGCAGACGCGAGATCGGCAGGTCAGCGATACGAGCAAGGATATCGGCGAGCCAAGCCTTGGGATCCACGTCATTCAGCCGTGCGGTCATGATGAGCGTGAGCATGATGGCCGCGCGATCGGCGCCACGGTCGGAACCGGCGAAGAGCCAGGCCTTTCTTCCGCAAGCCACACCGCGTAACGCTCTTTCCGCGCAATTGTTGGTCATGCAGATTCTGCCGTCGTCGGCATAGCGGGCAAAGTCGGCCCAGCGCGACAGCATGTAGTCGATCTGCCCAGCCACCGGCGATGAACGCGAGAGGCCGCCCCGCTCGGCGCGCAGCCATTCCTCCATATCGTTCAGCAAGGGTTTGCTCTTCTCCTGCCGGACGGCAAGCCGCTCGGCCGCGCTCAGGCCGTTGATATCGCGCTCGATGGCGAACAGGGCATCGATGCGCTTGACGGCTTCGAGGGCCACCGTCGAGATCGGCTTGGCTCCTTTGCCGCGCCGGGCGTTTCGCGCGACATCGGCCAGTTCGAAGAACTTCCGGCGCGCATGGGCGAAGCAGAAGGCGGGCGTTGCCGGCATTTGCTTTCTCGTCCGGTCGAACAACGGATTGAAGCCGTTGTAGCAATCAGCCTGAAGGATGCCGCTGAAGTCGGCCAGATGCCGTTGCGGGTGCTCGCCGCGCCGATCGCTGGAAGCATAGAAGACCGCAGCCGGTGGTGCAGGCCCGGCGAATGGCTGATCGTCACGCACGTAAACCCATATTCGCCCGGTCGTGCATTGGCCCTTTGCCAGGATCGGGATCGTCGTGTCGTCACCGTGAAGCCGCTCGGCCTGGAACACATGCGTCTCGATCAGGTCGAAGACCGGTTTGAGGGCGAAGGCGACGTGGCCGACCTGATCGGCCAACGTCTGGGTCGACAGGTCGATGCCCTCGCATTTGAACCGGGTGCTCTGCCGGTTCAGCGGGATATGCTGCCCGAACTTGTCGAAGACGATCGTCGCCAGAAGGTTCGGGCCGATGAAGCCGCGCGGTGTGGCGTGGAACGGCGCGGGAGCCTGGCTGATCGCCTCGCAATCGCGGCAGGTGAACTTCTCGCGCACCGTCTCGATCACCTTGAAGCGGCGCGGGATCTCCTCGAGCGTTTCCGTCACGTCCTCGCCCAGCTTCGACAGCCGCGAGCTGCCACAACAGGCGCAGGCCATCGGCGCCTCGATGACGATGCGTTCGCGCTCGACATCTTCGGGCCACGGCTTGCGCACCGGCCGCTTGCGGGCGAAGGCGCGCACGGCTTGGGTTTTGGCCGCGGCCTCTTGCGCCGCAAGTTCGTCCTCGGCGGCCGACGCCACCAGCTCTTCGAGCTGCAATTCCAACTGATCGATCAGCCGTTGCGTGCGCTCGCGGCGCGGCCCGTGCTTCTCGCGCTCCAGCTTGCCGATCAGCAACTGCAAATGCGCGTTCAGCGCCTCGATGCTCGACAGCCGCGCTTTCGCGTTGGCAGCTTCCGCTTCGGCTTGGAGCCGCGCGGCGCGTTCGGCCAGCAGCGCCGCATGAGCGCTGGTAAGGTCCGAAGGCAGGGAAAGCGGCGGCAATGTCATGACGACATTCAACCAGATTTCCCAATAATTTCAATGCTTAAATGCAATCATACTCGCGTTGGTCGCCAAGTTTCCTGCGGCGCGCGCCAATCAATTCCGGAGAGCAGGTAGGAAAGCTGTGCCGACGAGATTGCCACCGCGCCACCTTCGGCCGAAGGCCAAATGAGCCTTCCTCGTTCCAGCTTTTTCGTAAACAGGCAGGCACCCTGACCATCGTGCCAAACGATCTTGACCAGATCGCCGCGCTTGCCTCTGAAGCAGAACAGGTGGCCACCCAACGGGTCATGCTTCAGCACCTCCTGCACCCGCAGCGCCAGCGACGGGAACCCACACCGCATATCCGTATAGCCCGTCGCAAGCCAAACCCGAACACCTGTCGGGATCGCGATCATTCCAGCCCCTCAAGGCCACGGACGATCCGCAGCAACGCATCCACATCGACATCGCGGTCGACAACAACGCGCCGGCCGTTCGCGATCACGACCTCCATGCGACCAGAACCAGACGCCGAAGGCTCCAGATCAGCAACCGGAACAGGATGCTCGGCCGCCGGGTCATAATCCGCAACAACGGGAACGAAACCAGCCAATGAACCACCCCCGAGCCGTCCTTCCCGCACCGCCTTGCGCCAGCTATTCAACTGAAAGCGCGTAATCTCATGGCGACGAGCCGTCGCCGATACCTGTTGGGGTCCGCTATAGCTCTCCGCGACAATCGCCAGCTTGGCTTCGTCACTAAAGTGCCGGCGACGACCTTTCTCTACAATCTCCAGCCGACTGATCTGCGGGCGACCGCTGCGAATGATATCCATGGGTAAAACACTGGCTATATTGACGTCGATATAGCCGGAGCCTCACCAAAATTCTCAAAACAGCAAGGCGTCCTTCCACGGATGCGTACGATTCGACGCATGAATCTACAGGAGCATCACGATGGCGAAACGCGTTCTCCCGTTAATCCCGTCACCATTGGTCGTCGACCATGTTCAATTGTCGTCCAAGGCGATATCCATCCATTGCCGTTTCCGATCGCATACTGTGCGGTGCCCAGACGGCCTTCAAGCCTCTCAGCGTTTCCACAGCCGCTATGAACGACGGCTTGCCGAGCTGCCGTGGCAAGGGCGCACCGTGACGATAGCGCTCAATATTCGACGCCTGCGTTGCGGCAATCACCGATGCCGAAGGCGTACATTCGCGGAGAGACACGATGACGTCGTACGGCGATATTGCCGGCGCACGAGGCGCCTCGCCGAGCTCCATCGCTGCGTCGGGGTGGCATTGGGAGGAAAGGCCGGCGCACGGCTGGTCGCGCGCCTCGGCATGCAGGTAAGCGCCGACACCATTTTGCGCACCGTGCGATCGGAAGCTGTCTCCGAGTTCAAGGTTCCACGTATTCTCGGGGTGGAT
>Ga0222423_1001129_pt1 | contig 13398 bp, 8 predicted proteins | sample 3A0metagenome_FD_182472 | JGI IMG/M metagenome (GOLD analysis project Ga0222423, IMG submission 182472) | Enriched microbial communities from leaf-cutter ant dump, University of Wisconsin, Madison, United States - 3A0 (version 2) | ecosystem: Environmental > Terrestrial > Nest > Insects nest >...
GCTGGATATAACTGAGACTAAGAGAACAGTTGAGCCTATTGATATAGCCGTTCTGCGCGCACATATGGACAAAACAACGATTCCCTGAGTTTTGGCTGGGTGTTGTTTTGCTGTGCCGTTCCGGCTGCCCACACTGATTTTCGACGATTCTGCCGCGCCTTTGTGGCCATCTGCGGTGGCGCTGGGGTCACTTAATTTCCAAAGCGACCCCAGCGCTAGTGCTTACACGATCAGTGAGTGGAGCACTAATCGTCGGCCAAGCACGAGACCGGCAGTTACTCCATGTACCTCTTCCGTCCACGAGTTACAACTAGGTACATTCCCGCAGCTAGCAGCGTTAGGGCTGAGGCGACTCCGAGTGCGATAACAAGTGAATCGCTTCCAGTTGACGCTAACGCGTCATCATCTGATGCTTCTCCGTCTTGCGACCCATCGTCTGGCTGTACTGATGATCCGTTATCAGGGGTTGGTTCACCATCTACATCTGAACCGCCATCCGGCACCTGACCAGGATCAACATCTCCATCATCTGAGCCATCGCCATCAGATCCGTCACCATCGGAACCATCATCTGTAGCCTGTGGGCCAAACGTACCCACAGCTACCTGGTCAACAACCGCCCAGTCTCCTGCCAAGCCATTTACCGAGAAACCTACGATGAAGTCCGTACCGTCAACCGCTGCTCGGATAGATACATCCTCATAACCACCGTTTGGTGCGATGGACTTCTGGGCGATGACAACGCCCGCACCATCTTTGACGAACATGGTGAGGTCACCTTGAACGCCGGTGTAGACCTGAGCGTGAACGACGTAGTCGCCCGGATCTACGTTGGTTACGTGCTGAGTCAACTCCGCGGTGTATGCGGTGTCGAGCCAGAAAGAAGCGGCATATGTGCCATCGGTTGTGCCGCCAAAGGACGTACGGTCTTGTCGATAGAGCGCCCCATCTGGCGTGCTGGTGATGTTCCAAGCCTTCAGCGTGGCTCCGCCACCATCACCTTCTTCTTCAAAGCTTGGGTTCACAATCTGCACTATGAGTGGCAGTTCTATGAGAAGTTCGTCGGTTACCTGGCCGCGCACAATCTCGATGTCATCAAGATGATCAGACAGGTATCCCTGCTTGCTCGCGGTGACCGTCATCGCACTTCCCACGGGAACACCAGTTACTTCAAAGCTACCGTCCGCTGAGGTCACGGCCGACTTACCACCAGCAGTGACCTTGGCCCCCTCTAGCGGCACACCACCTGGACCACGAACAACGCCAGCAATTGATCCCGAGTTCTCGAGAAGTGTGTATGTGTCGCTCAACTCGGCACCGGATACTTCAACCTCGGTGCTGATAGTAACGAACTTATCCTTGCTGATTCGCAACTTATAGGTGCCTTCTGCAACATCCGCGAGGATAAAAACTCCCGTTGCGTCTGTTGAAGCAGCCGTGGTCCCATCAGTTCCGGTCAGTAGAACACTTGCTGACGAGACGGGGTTACCGTTTTCGTCAACCACGTTGCCACGCACTGTGGTGAGACTTTGCGTCCCAGCGAGAACAAGATTCACGGCCGGACGAGCAGTCTCTCCCGCTACAGCAGTAAGTCCTGCAACAGGTGAAGTACCCAGATCAGATCGCGTTGCCGAGACCGTTACTTCACCAGGTTGCACACCAACAAACTGAAAATCACCGTAGCGGTTTGTTGTGCCGGTGAGCACTGCGCCACTTTCAGACACCTTGGCGGCGGCACTGGAAACCAATTTGCTCGCGCTGCCACTGCCCATGAGAGTGACGGTTGCGCCAGAGACAGTCTTACCAGCACCATCAACTACCGTTCCGGAGACGATGCCCATGTTAGCGCCGCGAGTGTTGTCACGGTATGCGTTAAGTACGGGAAGTGCGTGTCCGTCGAAGTCAAAGAGTGTGGTGTTGTCAACGACGTTGACGTCGAGTGAATCGTCGGATTCAAAGTACGCCCATCCGGTGTTTCCATTGGCGTAGAGCATGATCGGATCCCAGTAGAGGTCACCTATGGCCATTCCACCCGGGACACCCTGCATCTCGTTGAACAAGTCAACCATGAAGTCTCGTTGAAGTTCTGGCGTACTGGTGTCCGCTCCACCATAGGGACCATTGTTGATAAGTTGTCCACGGCCTCCTGCGCCTTGGTTTGCCGTCCAGTTGAAGCCCGTCTCCATTGCCATGATTGGCTTGCCGAACTCCTGCGAGATCGTTGTCATAAACGTTGCAATGGTTGGCGCAGACTTGTTAGTCCAGTACGGGTAGTACGAGGTTCCGATGATGTCATAGTCAACGTTGCGGGATTTAGCGTTTGAGAAGTACGTGCGGTAGGTGCTCGTGTTGCCGCCATCATCTAGGTGGATAATGACCTTCGCCGAAGGATCAGCCTCACGCACCGCCTTGGCACCAGCGTTATAGAACCGCGCAAGGTTGTCCCACTTACCTGTTGTTCCGTAAGGGAACAGCATGCCGCCTCGGGTCTCATTTCCTAGGGAGACATATTCGGGAGCCGTGCCCTGGGCACTCATCTGTTCGAGCACATCAGCGGTGAAGTCATGGACTTGCGATTCAAGAATGCCTACTGCGTCTGCATCACTCTTACCTGCGATTAGTTCTTGCCACGCATGTGGAATGATCTGGCTACCCGGGTTGGTCCAGTAGTCGCTGTAGTGGAAGGACAGCTGGATCTGCATGCCAGCAGCCTTTGCACGTTTGGCGAGTCGCAGGGCGTCTGCCACATCTTGATAACCCTCTGGGACGTAGTAGGACCCGTCGCCGTGGCCCTTACCAGGATCGTTATAAATGCGGATACGAACGATGTTCCAGCCAGATTCCGCAAGAATATCCATGGCGTCTCGTGCCCGACCTGAAGTGTCGTAATAGACGCCGCCTTGGTCCTCTACCCACGTGAGTTCAGTGATGTCACCGCCTATGAGCAGTTCATAGGGAGCAGTGTCCTTAACTAGGGACACATCGTCTACTCGGAGACTGGCCGAATTTCCACCGCTAGAGAAGAGGCCAATACGTGCTTCACCAGTTGTCACCTTGATGCCCCGAAGTGTTGTCTTCTTCCACGTGCCCGGTGCATCGTACGCAAAGTTTGTGCGAGGAATAGCCGTTTTAGCTATAGACCGACCAGTTCCAGACGCGTAAATATATGCAGCATCTTGGCCGCCCGTGTTCTGCACCCAAGCCGTCAGTGTGTAGTCACCGTCTTCAAGCCCAGTGATCAGCTGGAAGGTGTCCTGTGCGGTAGCTCCCTCGTGCACGACTGCATGTTCCGAATCACCGTGACCACCACTGGCAAGTTCACCACCGATAGTCCATGCGGCTCCGGTATTTTCAAAGCCAGGTTCTTGCACGAACGACTGCGCGTCCTCATCGCCTCCGCTGCCGCCGCCTGTTCCCCGCGCGGGAACAACAGTGACATCATCAAGGAATCCTGTGAGGGTCGATGGAAATTCATCGAGCACAATCGAGATCTTTAGTTTGCCGTCTTCGGCAACGTTGACTCCGGGGACAACAATCTCATCCCACGTCTTTGACCCGTCGATCTGTGTAGCGCCGCCACTTTCCAGCGTGGCACTCTTACCGTTGGCTTCAAGCCGACTGCTACCAAGGCTGCCATCAGCCCAAACAAATACGGAAACGTCATATGAGCCAGGGGCCGCTGCGACCTCTTGGGACAGCGTGGCTGACTTATTCCACTGGTTCAGGCTCTGCGAGTAGGTACCGCTATGTGCAGCGGCGTCCGTGACCCAAACCGATGTGCTCATGGCCCAATTTGACGCCACCCAGCTATCCGGCGTAGTCCACTCCTCAAAGCTGGCATTTGGAATCACCACAGGGGCAGTCGTGGTGTCGGCAGAAGACCCAGCCCCATCGTCGGGAAGCGGTTCTGCACCCGCTGGGACAGTACCTACCATCATTGTCACCACCATCGTTGATGCCGCCATTGCGGCAAGCATCGTTCTATATCGAGATATTCGGACCGTCATTGCTCCGCCTTCCTATTTATGTGTGTTGTGAATATAGGTGTTGCCTGGTACCCACTAGGGCGCCAGGCAACACCGCACTTCTACTCTTTCAATGCCCCCGTAGCCAGTGACGTGATCAAGGACTTCTGGGTGAAGAGGAAGAAGATCATGAATGGGATCGCCACGATGATCGCGCCTGCCGCAAATGTTGTGAAATCGCTGTTTTTCTCGGACACAAAGCTGATCAAGCCAAGTGCGAGGGTTTGCTGTTCGGGGCTGCGCAGGACGAGCTTGGGGAAGATAAAGTCCATCCAGGGCGCAGCAAATGTTGTTACTGACAAGAAGATCAGGATCGGCTTTGCAATAGGCAAGATGATCGTTGCGTAGATCCTGAAGTGCGAGGCCCCATCAATACGTGCAGCCTCATCCAAACCGCGCGGAATGGTATCGAGGTAGCTCTTAACCAGCCAGATACTGTACGGCAAGTTACCTGCCAAATACACCAGCACCAAGCCCCACAGTGTGTCCAAAGCACCAATACGCATGAGGATGACATAAATCGCGATCATGCCAACAAAGGACGGGAAAATTTGGAGCACGATCATGCTCGTAAGCAGTGATCCCTTAAATAAGAACCGGAACCTAGAGAATACGTATGCAGCAAGAGAAGCAAAGACAAGGGTGCCCACTGCCGTCGTTGCTGCGATGAGGAACGAGTTCAAAAACCAACGTGGGTAGAGTGTCTCAGTGAACAGGTAGGAAAAGTTGTCCCACGTGAATCCGCTGGCAAATGGATATGGTGACAGAGCAGCAGCGGATCGTCCGGGTGATACTGCAGAGCTCACCGTAAACAGGATCGGCCAAATGACCACGATGGAGAGCATGATGCAGCCAACGTAGACAAGAACTTTCCAAACAACCGAGCCGAGTTTGTCGATACGCATTACATCTCCCCCTTGAAGCTCTTTGTGCGACGGAACTGAATGATGGCAAACGGTGCGAGCACTAGGAAGATCAGAATCGCGATAACTGAACCGTAGTTGTACTTCATGAGTCCAATGGTGATCTGGTAAATCCAGCTGACCAGGATGTCGGTAGCTCCTGCACCGGTAACCGTTGTGTCGGCTACGTTCGGTCCGCCGTTAGTCAAGAAGTAGATGGCGCCAAAGTTATTGAAGTTTGCCGCGAAAGACATGATGAGCAATGGAGCCGTTTGGTAAAGCACAAGCGGAAGCACAATGTACCTAAACCGTTGCAGACCTGTTGCGCCATCAAGCGATGCTGCCTCCTTCACGTCTTGCTGAATTGCAGTCATTGCGCTCATGGTCAGCAGCATGAAATATGGGAAGCCGCACCAGAGGTTAACCAGCACTACAACAAAACGTGCAAGATTTGGCTCCGTCAGCCAAGGCACTGCAGAGTCGATAATCCCAAAGTTCATCAGCAGCTTATTGATTGCGCCAAATGCTCCATTGAGCATATTGCGCCATACAAGCAGTGACACTACGGCTGGCACAGCATAGGGAAGAATGAAGATCGCCTGGAAGAACGGCTTGATCTTGATCTTTGATTCATTGAGAACTACCGCGAGGATCATGCCACCGATGTAGCAGGTTGACACTGCAAGCAGAGCCCAAATTGTCGTCCAGATGAACACTCGAACCAGCGCACCGGTCCACATCTGATCCCCACCAAACATGCTGGCAAAGTTATCGAGACCGACCCAGTCCACAGTATTTCCAGGTGGAATGTGTTGAGGCGACGAGTAGTTCGTGAAGGCAACGGCGGCCGAAAACACCAGCGGCACAAGTACAAAGAAGAGGATGAGTAAAACGGTTGGAGCTAGGCCAATTACTGGGAAAGCTCGAGTTCCAATTGCAGCGATTTGCTGCTTAGCTGAGGACTGCTGTCTGCGTGTTCCCGCACCATAGTCAAGTAGCGCACTGCGTACTGAAATCCAATACACCACAACGAAGACCGTAATAATTGCGAGAGTGATGACCCCATCAATGAGCAAGAACAGGGAGTTCTCACGGAACTTAATAGGTAGTTGCGGCTGCGGCGTCCCTAAAGTCACCAGGCCAATGACGTTACGGATAATTACGGGAAGCGAAACTAGGAAAACCACTTCGACGAGTGCGAAAGCAAAACCTTTCCATTTTTGTCGAAGTAGCGCGATGTGGGCCAGTCCCATAAAGAGCAACGCAAATGTGCATACACGCTTGCGAGTAATCCCAGCTACTTCATCCGGCAATGGCGCAGCGCCCTGCTTCAGTTTCTTCGTTGAAGCCGCAGTGGCAGTCATGCTTAGGTTCCTTTCATCAAAGGCGGGGCCCGGTCTGCTTACAGTGTCCGAGCCCCGCCTCAACGAGTCCTACTGGTTCTCGATGACCTTTGTGGCGGCAGCGAGTTCCTTTTCGATGTCAGCGCCATTCCAAATGTTGATGATTGCGGAGTCCATAGCCGTCCAGAACTGCGTCATCTCTGGGATAGATGGAGTTGCGAATGCGTAGTTACCTTGGTCAACAAGACCGAGGGTTGCCTCGTTCGAAATATCTGAATCAGCAGACGGAACAGAACCGGTCAGATCATAGGCAAGCTTGAGCATCTCTGGGCTGGCAAGGAATGCAGCAAAGTCCTGAGCCTCGTCCGGGTGGTCTGAGTATGCCGAGACGAACATCGTACGCGAGTTTGCGAAGGATCCAGCAGGGGAATCTGATCCACTCAGCGCAGGGAGCGTAGTCACACCATAGTTGAGTCCTGCGTCGTCAAACACGGGAATGTTCCACGAGCCGGTGATGGTCATTGCAGATTGGCCACCCTCAAAGAGTGAGTCGACTGACGCAACATCAAGGTCGTCGGCAGGAACATCCAGGATGTCACGCAGCTTGACCATCTGCTTGAGCCCTTCAACAGCGGCTGGGGTGTCGGTGTTTGGTGTTGCGGGGTCGTCGCCATTTGCACCAAACAGAAGGTTGTCTGGAGCCGAGAACACCCACGGTGCCGCATAGTAGATGCTCGGGTTAAACGCGAACCCGTATTTACCAGAGTTCTTTGCGTTAAAGTCCTTGGCAAAGTTGTAGACGTCGTCCCAGGTCTTTGGTGGATCGGTCACATAGTCCTTGTTGTAGAACAGTGCGTAAGTATCAACAGTGACCGGGACGCCCCACATCTGGTCCTGATAGGTGACGCTCTTGATAGCGCTGTCCACCAGCTTTGACTTGAGGTCATCCGCACTCGCAACTGGCAGAATATGCCCACCTGTTACGAGGTCACCGGTGACATTGCTTGGACCAGCAAATACATCCGGGCCCTTGCCTGCGGGACCGTCGAGTGCAATCTGGCTGAGTGAGTCGCCGAGTTCAACGTTCTTGTACTCGATGGTGATGTTGGGGTGCTCCGCCGTGTAGGCCTTGCCTGCCTGCTCGATGAAGTCCTTGCGGCCCTCGAGAGATTCCCACACAACTAGCGAGATCTTCTCTCCGCTCGCAGTCGTTTCATTGGATCCGGAGGTGGGATCGGAACTCCCATTGCCTCCACTGCACCCAACTAGTGAGGCAGCAACGCCGATGGTGATCACGGCGGAAAGTACACGCTTGTTCACGATTATCTCCTTTGTATCGTGCTGTTCAGAGCCTGTGACGACCCTTTTGGGTGGTGGCGATACCTGATTACAAGAGGTTTAGACCCCTAGACCGAGGAAAGCGCCGCTCACGGTGTGGTTCACAAATTTCCGTCTTGTGCAGTTCCAAATAATGCACTCCACGAGGAACCATGCCGTGGCTCAAGAACATCGATGCGTTCTTGGGGCTCAACATCGAACCTTGGTACAAGTAAAGTGCTATTCAGTACGGTCTGCGATGGGCGAAGCAACGCCAAATATGGACGAAACAACGGTGTTGTTACGTGGATCACGAACACCGAACATTGGCCCTGTGTGTTTCTTTACTGAATGTCAAGGTGTGAGCCGGCTATGAATATTACGAAAATGTCACGATTTTTTTGGCCGGCTTGAACGTTTCTGTCCGCCAAGGATTCACCAACGGATAAACAAATAACCGAATGCGATGAGTTGGTTACATGGACGAGGATCCGATTTCCTCACCCACTGTGGAAAGTTGCCCCGCCGTCCCACGGCACGATACTGCTACTTCCGCAGGTTCAGCCCGGCGAATGTCCATAGCGCCCCTCGTTTTCCCCATGCCCGAACAGTAACGCGACGGCTATTTTTATACGCATCACACCCCGTATTTGCTGGTCCAACAGTACGTAGTGGCAAATTTCGCCGGGTGACATTCCCGCCGCATAGCCCACCTGAGAGCCCGTGTGAACCAGCTAGAATCCCCCACCGCCGCAGAAGTTTCTCCACAACATCCTGGCCGGACCCTTTTGCTATTACTCAAGCCATATCGGTTACGTCTCTTCGGCGTGCTAATGGTATTCGCAGTCAAGGACACACCCAACTGGTTGCTACCTGTTGTTACCGCTAAGGTCGTCGACATCGTAGTTGCTGGCGGGCCTCTACGCACTATTGGGTGGCTTGCAGCATTGGCTGCCGTGCTCCTGCTCCAGGTGTACCCAACTCACCTTCTATTCACCCGCCTCTACATGACTATGGTGCGTGAGATTGCCGCAAACCTGCGTGCACTGATCACCAACCATCTTCAACTAGTATCTGTGGGTTATTTTGGGCGTACCAGTGCCGCGGTAATCCAAAGCAAGATCGTGCGTGACGTGGAAAACATCGAGTTGATGTATAGCCAGATTGGTAATCCTCTCGGTGGCGCAATCATCGTATTTTGCGGCGCGATCGTCATGACTTCCTTGAACGTGCCCCAATTCCTCCCTATCTATGCACTGACCGTACCGGCAGGACTCCTCGTCTGGTGGCTCATGCGCAAGCGGGCGCACACATCAAATGAAATCTTCCGCCAACAGATGGAGAAGTATTCCAAGCGCGTTGGGGAAATGGCCACGCTCATGCCAATTACCCGCGCTCATGGCCTTGAGAATGTCTCCTTCAAGCGTGTCTCCGCGGACGCCGAAGCGGTCCGCGAACATGGTGTGTCCCTAGACATGGTCAACGGGCGCTTTGGTGCGGTCAGTTGGGTAACCATGCAGCTCTTGGCAGTTGGATGTTTACTTGCTGCAGCCGCATTTGCAGTCACTGGCATTATTCCCATCACTCCCGGCCAAGTAGTCATGCTCGGCACCTACTTCACCACCTTGACCAATGCGGTTCTCACAGTTCTGAACTTTATGCCCATCATCGCCCGTGGCCGCGAGTCCGCTCGCTCCATTGGGGAGGTACTTAGCGAGTCGGATCTAGAGTGGAATGAAGGCAAAAGAGCGGTCGATGAGGTAGTCGGAAAAATTACTCTTGAAGGTGTTCGTGTTCAATTCCCGGCGGCACAAGAGTTTGCCCTCGATGGTGTTGACCTCGAGATTCAGCCAGGCGAAACTGTCGCATTCGTGGGCTCATCTGGTTCAGGAAAATCAACCTTAATAAACACGATCCTCGGCTTTGTCCGTCCTGCTCATGGTCGGGTTCTCCTCGACGGTACCGATATGCAAACCCTCGACCTACGAACCATGCGGCGTAAAGTCTCCGTAGTTCCGCAGGAGTCTGTTCTCTTTGATGGCTCCGTACGAGAAAACGTTACTTACGGCTTAGGTCGAATTGACGACGATCAGGTGCAAGCCGCACTTCGAGACGCCAATGCACTTGAGATTGTCGATGCACTTCCGGACGGCTGGGACACGTTCGTTGGTGACCGTGGTTCCCGCTTGTCCGGTGGGCAACGGCAACGCCTCTCCATTGCACGCGCACTCATTCGCGATCCCAAGATCCTTATTCTCGACGAAGCTACGAGTGCGCTTGACTCTGAGTCAGAAGTGAAGGTGCAAGAGGCGCTTGAACGACTCATGACTGGCAGGACAACCTTGATGGTTGCCCACAGATTGTCCACCGTGCGCAACGCGGACCGCATAGTCGTGTTGAAAAAGGGCAAAGTAGTTGAAATGGGAACCCATGATGAACTCCTTGCTCAACATGGAATCTACTACCAGCTCTGGAACCTGCAGATTCGCTGAGCTACCACTCAGCGTTGCGGGATATGCCCTTACTGGCGCTGCCTCAACCGCCGAAGTCCCCGAAAAGTGCTGCACCTCCCCGGAATTTCCGGGTAGGAACAACACAAAACGTTGAAGTCACTTGCGCACGAGTCACAACAAACGGGGGGCGAGGCTAGATTAGGCGTGAGAACCTATATATAGAGAAGACGGAGGTGACCATGTCCACACAGTTAACGCGCGAGCAACTTCATGAGCTTGCTATCGACACCATGGCGAGTTGGGCACTCGAAGGCATGGAACCGACGCCACAGACAGTCCAGGAAATTTCCGATCTGATCAATGGGAAAGTGACCCTAGACGAGTTCATCGCCAAGGTGAAGCGGGACAGCTCACATGCCTGAAGACTTCACTGATCCCTACGTCTATCCGGGGACCACCCACTCACCATCTCACCAAGGTGAGTCGGGCTGGGAGTCAGCCAAATCGTCGGGAAGAAGCACGGCGTAAGCCGCACCCAGCGGCGCCTCAACGCGCCGCACGCACCCCAGCCCACCCCCGTCGAGATGAAAGAAAAGTGCTGCGCCTCCCCGGAATTTCCGGGGAAACACAGCACAAAACGTTGAAGTCACTTGTGCACGAGCCAAAACAAACGAGGGCGAGGCACGGATCAACCCAGCCGAGGCTCAATCACGGCGTTTTGTTCGTCGCCGGGGAAGTACCGGATCGAGACCACCGAACCCACCTGATAGTGCGTGAGCTCGCTCGCAGGAACAGCATGATGAACGAGCGTGTCAAACATGGACCCGTCGGGGCGCGTAACCCGCAATCCCACCAGCAAAACCGCGTTAAGAGCGCGCACCTCGCCTGTGGGCTGCATTGACATCACCACTGCTTGCGCGCGCGTACCGCTCTGCGCCACCCGCAAGTCCGCGGGCGAAAGCGAGCCATCCGCCAACCGGGCCTTGGTGAGCATGTCCGCCACCACCGCGTCGTCTATATTCTCGGCAACCCGCACATACGTGCGCCTCGGCTTGATCACGTACCGGACTGGCATCACAGCGCCCGGCACAAAACGGGACTCATCCGCAAAGGACAGCACCTTGCGCAGGTCACCCTCTAGCTGCGTACCGTCCTGCGCGCGAATAGTGAACACCACCCGCATTTGGGGGCGGTTATTGATGGTGATATTGGTGTCTTGAATATCAACAACAGTGCCCACACCCAGCGGAGCCGCACCATACTCCTTGGCGCTCGGTCCACTGGTAAACACCCATGTCACGGGCACAATAGAGCACGACGCGATGGGGATTGCCATCCAACCATTCAGCCACGGCAGCGGCGCGTGCGAGGTCAGGGAATAGTAAATCCACCACAGTGTGCCGACGATCGCGATTGCGGTAACACCAAAACGCAAGGCTTTTCGCATGGCACCAACACTACCGGCCCCGTGCTGTTCCCCGCGCTGATTCCCGACGATCCCGCCGCCCCATCCCCATCCCCGTCCGTCACCTCTTCGCCGGGTGCAGGCTGGGTCGTAGGCTTCCCACCAGCAGACTTTCCACGCACGGACTCTTCGGGCTCAACCTACCCAAGCGCCTCGGCCAGTGAGATCCCGGTCGCAGAGCCATCCCCACCCAATTTCACCTCGTGATCGAGGCTGACAAACTTGCCATCCACCTGCCACAAAGCCGGTTTGAGCAGGGCGTACTTTTTCTGGTCCCAGGTGACCCAATCGTCGGTAAGGAGCCCTCCGGTGTCACCGGAGTTGGGGTTCAATGCCCAAAACGTGTGGTTGAGGCGTTCGGCCACGATGGTGTCCCGCAGGGCCACCATCCACTTCTCGTTGGGGCCGCCATCGAGGAACCCACCCCACTCACCGATGAGGAGCGGGGCAATGTTGTCCTTGTGGATGTAGAGCCAGTCGGGGCCCCACACGTCACGCTCGAGTGTGGCGCGGCTCCAGTTCCCCTCAAACCATGGCTGCGGCGAAACAAGCGGCCCGTAGTCGTGCGGCGAATACACCACCTGGCTCTGGTATTTGCCGAGGTCAAGCGGGTGATCTTGGACGGCGCGAAGGTTCCCGCCCCACCACGAGTTGCTGAAGTCGGAGGGGTTGGTGGAGGTCCAACTCTTGCCCTTGGCCGGGTAGACCTGGATGCCCTCCGCGAGGATAAGGAGGTGTGGATTCTTGGCGAGGATTCGAGCGGCTGCCTGCTCCGCGTAGTGTTTGAAGTTCTCGGGATCGGCCGAGTCATCCCACTTTGCGCGGTCCGGCTCGCCCACGGCGCCGTGCGGCTCGTTCTTGAGGTCCGCGCCAACAATGGTGTCGTTGTCCCTGTACCGGCCGGCGAACCACTCCCACGCATCGAGCGTGTCGGCGGTGGTGATGCGGTCCGTGAACCAGAGATTGTGCATGTGCCCGGCGTTGTCCGCCTCGGCGCTGTGCACGTCCACGATGACCTTGAGCCCGTACTGTTCACACAGGTCAAGCCAGTAGTCGAACACCTCAAGGTTGTTCTTATTGGCCAGTTCCGGGTTGGTGTTCACGTTCACGTTTGGGGTGGCGGTTTTGCCGTCCCGCCACTCGAGCAGGAGCTCGGCCGAGAACGGAACGCGCACCACATTCAGTCCGTGCTCGGCCATCGCCTTGGTGGTCTCGGTGATGTTGGCCGTCCACAGCCCGTGGAACACTCGTTCCTCGGTGTTGAAGCCGAACCAGTTGGCTCCCGTCAGCCACACGGGGTTGCCTTCCGAGTCCACGATCCGGTTCCCGTCCGTGTGCAGCCAGTCGCCGTCGGTGGCGCTGTGGCTGGTTTTGTTGCTGATGGCAGGATCGGGTTCGGGTGTGGCCGGGTCAGTTGGTGTGTCGGCCGCCGTGTCAGCTGCCGTACTTGCGGGCACCGACTGGGTGGTCTTGCTTTCCGACGAATCTGCGCACCCTCCCAGCGCAAGGCCAGTCACGCACAGGGCAAGAATCGTCGGAAATAAGCGCATGCACCTACCCTAACCAACTCACCCGCGCACTCCACCTGCGAACTCACCCGCGCTGCTTCCCGACGATCCCGCAACTGAGAATAAGGCCACCCCGACTCTCAAATAGTTAGCCCCCAACTACGGGCCGGTGGTGCCGGGAGAATGGCACAATACTGGGTGTGCCCGAGATCGGATCGGGCACCACAAGGCTCTCAATCCCGAAGACCTCGCGCACCAGTTCCGCCGAGACCACGTCGCTCGGCTCACCTGCCGCCACGATCCGCCCCGAGTTCATGGCCACCAGGTAGTCCGCATACCTGCAGGCCAGTGACAGCTCGTGCAGCACCATCACAATCGTGGTGCC
>Ga0222423_1001130_pt1 | contig 13397 bp, 15 predicted proteins | sample 3A0metagenome_FD_182472 | JGI IMG/M metagenome (GOLD analysis project Ga0222423, IMG submission 182472) | Enriched microbial communities from leaf-cutter ant dump, University of Wisconsin, Madison, United States - 3A0 (version 2) | ecosystem: Environmental > Terrestrial > Nest > Insects nest >...
CGGGCGGGCGAGGCGGGCAAGGGCTTCGCCGTGGTGGCGGCCGAGGTGCGGGCGCTCTCGCTGGAGACCTCCAACACGACCGCCTCGATCCAGAAGACATTGCAGGAGCTGCGCGCGCGCATCGACCGGCTGGAGGCGGCGGGCGAGGGGGCGCGCGTTTCGGCCGAAGGCGTGAAGGCGACGGCCTCGGGCGTGCAGGGCTCGTTTTCCGGCGTGGAGGAAGTGATGTCGAAGATCCTCGACAGCGCCTCGACGCTCGCCGCGACCACCGGCGCGGTGGATCGCGAATGCAGCGAATTCGCCCGTTCCATCGGCGCGGCCTCGGCGGAGATCATCCGCTCCAGCGAGACGCTGCAGGGCGCCTCCGGCAAGGTCGGCGAGGTGGTGGCGATCTCCGAGCGCATCATCCAGGCGACGGCGAGCGCCGGCATCGAGACGCCGGACACGCCCTATATCCGCCTCGTGCGGGAGCTTTCGGATGAGGTTTCCCGCCGGTTCTCGGCGGCGGTGCGCAGCGGCGAGATCGGCCTCGACGCGCTGTTCGACCGGCAGTACCGGCCGGTTCCCGGCACGGATCCGGTGCAGATGACGACACGCTTTACCGATTTCACCGACCGCGTTCTGCCGGCGATCCAGGAGCCGGCGGTGGCGGCCGACGACCGCATCGCCTTCTGCGCCGCCGTGGACGAGAACGGATACCTGCCGACGCACAACCGCAAATTTTCCGAGCCGCAGCGCCCGGGCGATCCGGCCTGGAACACCGCCAATTGCCGCAACCGCCGCATCTTCAACGATCGCGTGGGGCTGGCGGCGGGCCGCAACACCGAACCCTTCCTCCTCCAGACCTACCGGCGCGACATGGGCGGCGGGCAGTTCGTGCTGATGAAGGACATTTCCGCCCCCATCGTCGTCGACGGCCGGCACTGGGGCGGGCTCAGGCTGGCGATCAGGGTGTAGCGCGCGCCCATTGCCCGCTTCCGCGCCGGCGTGTATGCCGCCGTGATGCGCCTTCGTACCGATATCTTCGTTTCCGCCCTGATGCGCCGCGTGTTCGCCCGCGGCGATTTCGCGGCCGTGGAGGCGAAGGGGGCGGAGGAGGCGGGGGCGGTGTTCGTGCGGCAGGTGTTCCGCGACGGCACGGAAAGCCTCCACGCGCCCGCCCCGCAGAGCTTCTTCGAGGAGGACGACGACGGCCGGCGGCTTTTCGAGACGCGGCTGGAGCGCGCGGATGCGGAGGCGGTCGCCGAAGCCATCGCCCGCGAGCGCCGCTTCGACGGCGATCTCTGGGTGGTCTCCATCGAGGCGGACGACGTCTTAGGGCTCCTCGACTTCGCCGGGGCGGAGCCGCAGGACGACGGGTTCTTCCGGCGGTAGGGCTGGCTGCCCCTCATCCGCCTGCCGGCACCTTCTCCCCGCAAGCGGGGCGAAGGAAGAGGAGGCAGGACCTTCCATCTATCAAAACGGTTTTTTACTTGAGGAAACCGGCGCGTCATCCCCTTCTCCCCGCCTGCGGGGAGAAGGTGCCGGCAGGCGGATGAGGGGCTGTTCCGCTGGAAACAGACGACTATCGGGCGGCATGGGAGAAGGGAAACACGCAGGCGATGGCCTGTGTTTCACCCAGGAGGAACGCCCATGTTTATCGTGCTGCCTGCCCTTGCGCTGCTGATTTCGGGAATGTTCGTCGCGACCATGCTGGCCGCGCTTCGTGCGGAGCGGAAGGTTCTGTGAAGGAGGATCAGCCGGCGGCGGCGCGGCGGACCTCGCCCGGCGCTGTGGCCTCTCCACCATTGGCGGCCTTCGGCGCGCCGCTGGTATAGCTGTCGGCGCGCTGCCAGCTTTCGACGCGGCGGATCGCGTCTTCGGCGTCGATCTCCGCAAGCAACGCCTCGGCGCCGCCGCCGGCAAGGTGCGGATAGATGCATTCCAGCAGGAAGCGGCCATCGGCCTCCGGCATGGCGAGCGCCAGCAGCGTCTCGGCAAGCTGCCGCCCCGAGACATCGAGGAGGATGCGCTCGGACAGCCATTGGCTGGAGGCGAGGGCGTCTGCGAGCGTCACGGCGATCATGCCCACCTCGCCGGTGCGCGCGAAGCGCACGAGGAGGGCCTGGTGGGTCGCCGTCGCCGGCTCTAGGCGGACGGGCGCCTCCACCGGGGGCGTTGCGGCGCGCACGAGGGCGCGCAGTTCGTCGCGGATCGCCTCTTCCCGCTCCAGCCGCGCGGCTTCCCGCATGGCGGCCTCGCGCTCCTCGCCGGTGCGCCGGCTCGCCTGGTCCTGATGCGTGCCCACCAGCGCCTCGACGACGACGGGGGAAAGATCCTCCCGCCGGCCGATGGCGCGGGCGTGTTCGGACCCGGCCGCGCGCAGGACGCGCAGCAGTGTCCTGTCGGCAATGGCTTTCGAGCCCATGAGGAAGATGGCGGCGATGTCGATCGGCTGGCAGGCGATGAAGAAGGCGGTCTCTTCCGGCACCTGCGGGCAGCGCGAGAGCGCGGCGACGGCCTGCCGGCGCGCCTCGTCGCTGGAGGCGAGGTAGAGCGGCTCGAAGAGTTCGCCGAACTGGTAGAGATCGGATTTCTTTGGAAAACGCAGGCTCTCGAAGCTGGAGACCGTGGCCATCAGCACGATGTCCTTCGGCCGCCCGGCTTGCGGTCTCTCCAGTTCGCGAAACCTGTCCGCCACGAAACACCTGTCGTCCCGACCGCCAGCCCCTTGGCGATCCTGTTGTCATTCATGAAAATTAGAGGAAAAACGTTAGCGACCCGTTAACCCTGCCGTTCGGGAAACTGCAATGTTTACAATGGGCTGGTTTCCAGAGGCGGCAACGGGATTTTCCATTCGATATCGCTCATGGACATGCTATCGTTCCAGCGGGACTGCACTTCCTGGAGCCGGGGAGCCATGAGGACATTCTGGCAATGCATGTGGTGCCTTGCAGCAGGCTTGCCTGTCGTCGTCGGGCAGGCGCGCGCGGCAGATGGCGAGGCCGCCTTGCCCTTCGAGATGGCGCAGTCGGCGGCGGGGCCAGCGGCGGACGATCCGCACCGCAACCGGGCGGGCGAGGACAAGGACGCGGCGGGAACCAAAGCGACGCCCGCCATCAACGCGTCGCTGACCGTCGACGACATGATGGCGAAGCTGCGCGCGCTCAACGTTACCGCCAGCGTTTCGGAGCAGGATTTGCGGGACTGGCTCGGCAATCCGGAATACACGCCCTATCCGGCGGTTGCGGCGGGGCTGATCGGCCTTCTCGACGGCCGGCGCCTTGCGAGGGCGCTCGATATCGACGTCATCATCTATGACTACGAGAATTCGCCGGGCATGCAATCGCCACGGAGCATCGAGGATGTCGACCTTGCCGTCCTCACCGCTGTGACATTGAAGGCCTACAACGCGCGCTACGGCATGAAGGCGGGCGGCCTCTCCGAGATCACGCGGTGAGAGCTTTTCCGGGCGAACCTGTTCCGCGGGGAACAGCCTGTTTCGCACTCTCGGGTTAGATTAACAGCCTGTTAACCCGGTGGTCGCTAGTTTTAGGGACATGGATCGGCTCGTCTGTTGCGACGGACGTGTTATGATTCCACCATGGACGCGGCGGTTCGCTTTCGGGCGCCGTCGCCTCGCAGGGGAAAGGTGCGATGTTCCGGATGCCGGGCGGTCACCAGACACATTCCCGTGAAAGGGAAACTTCTGGTCCCGTATCGCCGTTTCCGCCCGTATGCGGCAGGGTTGACGAGGATACCCGATGCCGCATCCGGTGGACGGAACCGGATGCACCGGCCCGTTGAGACGGGCAGGGTGAGATTGTAAAGGTGCTTCATCCGTCTCGATTCTTCTTTTGGAGGCGAGAATGGCAGACGTGGTACGATTGACGGAATGGCGCGAGCGGATGCCGCGGCGCGGGACGGCACGGCCGGAAAGCCCGGCCCGGATCCTTCTTTTCACGGGCGTGCGCTACGAGCGCCTGACCCCCGCCATGCTCGCCTCGCGCGGCAAGGCGGCAAAGCACGGCGCGCCGGACACCGCCCGCCGGCCCTGACGGGCGACGCTTTTGTCACTGATCCGGCGCGAAGGGCTCGCAGCCGGCATTGGCGAGGAACGCTGTCGCGGCCGGCAGCCGGCTTTCCGTCGGCACGAAGGTGCGCAGCACCGCATAGCCCTCATCCCCCCGCATTTCCACGAGGATCGACTGTTCCAGCTCCTGCGGCACCTGCTTGCGGATGGCGATGAGCTGGATGGGCGTCGCCACCAGCGTATCGAGCGCGCCGGTGACGGAGGTGCGGTCGTTCATGCTGAAGACCTCGTTGGAGGCGCTGTCGTAGACGGCGAGCGACCAGAAGGGCACGTCGCCCTCGGCAAAGAGGCGCACGGGGCCGTCTTCCACGGAGAAGGTGCATACGGCGGTCTTCATCGCCGGATCGTCGTTGACGGGGGCGAGCGTATCGCCGGTATTACCGAGCGCAAAGAAGCGGTTCGCCTCGCCGAGGCTGGAAACGCGCGTATAGGCGTCGCGTCCGGTGAAGCTCGGCAGCGAGAGGATGATGACGATGTGCAGGAGCGCCGCGCCGATGAGGCCGATCGCGATGGCGTAGAGGAAGCTACGCATCGGCGCAATCCAGCCGCTCGATGCCGGGCATGGCAAGGTCGATAACGCCGGAGCTGCCGGCGGTCGGCGTGTCGAGGAGGGTCATGACGAGGAGGAAGGGCGCCTTGCCCTCCGGCACCGCCAGCCAGTTGCCCGCAGACGCGGCGGCGGAGATGCGGATGGTAAAGCTGCTGTCGGCCGCGCGCAGCACGGACCAGGCGTTGAGGCCGGAAGGAAGCCCCTTGCGGATGCCGCCGAGCGGATTGCCGCTGCGGTCGGCCGCATGCAGCGTCCACAGGCGCGCGGGCGGCGTGATGCCGGAAATGCTGTAGCGGCAGTTTTCCACCAGCGTGCGGCCCTCGCTGTCGCTGGCGGCGGTGAAGGCAAGGCCCTCGGCCCCGCCGAGCAGGAGCTTGCCGTCACGCGCGCGGTGGGCCTTGGCGTAAGGGTCCGCATCCACCGTCTGGGCGGCGGGAAAGGCCGTCCACGGCCCGAGCGCGATGGCGCCGAAGCCGACCGTCGCCCTCAGCGCATAGATCGAGCTCAGGATGCCGAGGCCGAAGGCGACGGCGAGCGCGGTGGCGATGACGAGAGGGGTTCGGAACAAGGCGGTCGACCGTTGGAATCAGCGTTGCGTCACTCTGTCCGGTTCGCCGGAGCAAGGTCAAGCGCCCCGTCGAGCGCGGCCACGCGGCCATCGGCCTTGAGGGGCGCCGCCTCCTGGAAATGGCGGGCGATATCCTTCAGCAGCTTCGTGACGTCGGACGAGAGCGAGCGCGGGCGCACGAGCGCCGGCAGGGCGTTCTCGTCGGTCGCCCTGGCGACCTCCTTGGCCTTCGATCCGTCGGGCAGCGGGTTCTCGATGCCGGGGATGGGGCGAAGCTCGATGCCCTGGTGGGCATAGTCCATCAGGCGCTTGAAGGTCATGGCGGGGAGAGACCCGCCGGTCATGTTGTTGGTCGAGGTGTAGTCGTCGTTGCCGTACCAGACGGCGGTCGTGTAGTTGCCGGTGAAGCCGACATACCAGGCGTCGCGGTAGGCCTGCGTCGTGCCCGTCTTGCCGCCCGAGACGATGCCGTGGTCGAGCGCGCCGCGCCGCGCCGTGCCGTTCACGGGGATGGTGACGAAGATGTGGTTCATCGACGAGGTCGCCTCCTCGGAGAGGACCCGCTTTGCCGGCGGCTCGTCGCGGGAAAAATCGTAGAGGATGTCGCCGTCGTAGTCGATGATCTGGCTGATGCCGTGGCGGCGCGACTGCAAGCCGTCCGCCGGGAAGACGCCGTAGGCCGTCGCCTGGTCGAGCACCGTCACCTCCGAGGTGCCGAGCGGCATGGTCTTGTCGGTGCGGATCGGCGTTTCGACGCCCATGGCTTTCGCGAGCGCGGCGATGGGCTTGGTGCCGAGCTTCTCCTTGGCAAGGCGCACCGGCACGGTGTTGATCGATTTCGCCATCGCCGTCATCAGCGTGATGCGGCCGGCATAGCTGCGGCCGTAGTTCTGCGGCGACCAGCCGCCCCAACTGATCGGCGCGTCGACGATGGTGGTCTCGGGCTTCATGCCGGCCTCCATCGCGGCGGCATAGGTATAGGCCTTGAAGGAGGAGCCCGGCTGGCGAAGCGCGCGCGTGGCGCGGTTGAACTGGCTCTCGCCGTAATCGCGTCCGCCGACCATGGCGCGCACGGCCCCGCCGTTCTCCATCATCACCAGCGCGCCCTGCTTGACGCGGTAGCTCTCGCCGTACTGGCGAAGGCCGGTCTCGATGGCCTCCTCGGCGGCGGCCTGCAGGCCCATGTCGATGGTGGTGCGCACGATGAGCGAATGCTGGTGGAAGGGCTTGGCGATGCGCTGCACCTCGTCGAAGGCCCAGTCGAGGAAGAAGTCGGGCGCGGTCTTTTCCGCCCGGTCGACGACGCTGGCGGGGTTGCGCCGCGCGGCGATGACCTGGCCTTCCGTCATCAGCCCGCCCTGCACGAGGTTGGTCAGAACCTCGTTGGCGCGGGCGCGCGCGGCCGGCAGGTTGACATGCGGGGCGTAGCGCGCCGGGGCCTTGAAGAGGCCGGCGAGCATGGCGGATTCGGCAAGGTTCACGTCCGTCACGTTCTTGCCGAAATAGAACTGCGCGGCCGCCGCCACGCCGAAGGTGCCGCCGCCCATATAGGCGCGGTCGAGATAGAGGCGCAGGATCTCCTTCTTGGAAAGGTTCGCCTCCAGCCAGAGGGCGAGGAAGGCTTCCTTGATCTTGCGCTCGATGGTGCGCTCGTTGGACAGGAACAGGTTCTTGGCGAGCTGCTGGGTGAGCGTGGAGCCGCCCTGCACGACGCCGCCGGCCCGCGCGTTCTCGTTCATGGCGCGGGCAAGGCCGAGGAAATCGATGCCGAAATGGCTGAAGAAACGGCGGTCCTCCGTCGCCAGCACCGCCTTGATGAGGCTATCGGGCAACTCGTCGATCGGCACGGAATCCTCGTGGATGATGCCGCGGTGGCCGATCTCGTTGCCGTAGCGATCGAGGAAGGTGACGGCGAAATCGCTCTGGGCGCGCCAGTCGCCCTTGGTTTCCTCGAAGGCGGGAAGAGCGAGCGCGAGCAGGAGGATGAAGCCGGCGGTGCCGAGGTTCATCGCCTCGCCGGCGACCTCGAACACCGCCTTCTTCCAGCCCTTGGCATGGAAGCGGCGGGAGAAGATGGTGATCTCCTCCCAGATCTCGCCCGCGCGGAAACCGGCGTTCCACACCGCCGAATCGATCCAGGAATCGATGCGCAGGAAGATGTGCCGCCGGCGGCGGCGCGGTTTCGTCTTCTCCTGGTCGTCGTCTTCCACGATCGCGGTCTCTTGCTTCTCGTCCCTCGCGCCGTGACACTGACGGCCTGCCGGTTAACGTCCTGTCACCATCGGTTTATTCTAGTACGATATCAGGCTTTTGACGGCAGCAGAACGGATTTTGCGGGGAAGGGTTACCGCCCGCCGCTCTTGACCTTTGCGCCCGAGGGGTCCAGGGGTCGGGCATGACGACGAACGATGCCGCAAAGACGGACGACCTGCCGTTCTGGAAGACCAAGACGCTTGCCGAGATGACCGACGGCGAGTGGGAGAGCCTGTGCGACGGCTGCGGGCTCTGTTGCCTCAACAAGCTGGAGGACTGGGAGACCGGCGAGATCGCCTGGACCTCCATCCGCTGCGTGCTGCTCGACGGGGAAAGCTGTCGCTGCAAGGACTACGAGAACCGGCAGGCGACGGTGCCGGACTGCATCCGCCTCACCGTGGAGAGCGTCGCGGAGATCTCCTGGCTGCCGCCGACCTGCGGCTACCGCCTCATCCGCGACGGCCACGACCTCTACTGGTGGCACCCGCTCGTCTCGGGCGATCCCGACACCGTGCACCAGGCCGGCATCTCCGCCCGCGGCCGCACGGTGAGCGAAGAGGGCATCGATATCGAGGACTACGAGGATTACCTCGTGACCTGGCCGCTGGAAGTGGGCGAGGGGAAATAGGATTTTCATCCTATATCTTCCATGTGAGGATTAAATGTGATACAGGAAATCCATGGAAATCCTCTATGACGACGTGAAGCGGCTCGGCAATATTGAAAAGCACGGCCACGACTTCGCCGTGCTGGAGATGGATTTCTTCGAGGATGCGCTGATCGTTCCCGCCCATTCGGGACGGTGGAAGGCGATCGGCTTCTTTCGCGACGGCACGCTTGTCGTCGTCTTCGCCACGCTCGGCCATGAGGCCGTTTCGCTGATCTCCATGCGGGCGGCAAGCCGGAACGAGAGGAGGCTCTATGAGCACTATCGCAAAACGTCCCCATGACATTTCCGATGCGGAGGAAGATCATATCCGCAAGGGCATTGCCGAGGATCCGGACAGTCCCGAATGGACCGAAGACGATTTTCGCAAGGCAAGGCCCTTCCGCGAGGCATTGCCGGAGCTTGCCGCGGCGATCGATCGCGCGAAGGCCAAGCGCGGACGCCCGGCAATGGATAACCCGAAGCAGCAAATCTCGGTTCGCCTCGACCCCGATATCATCAGGCACTACAAGGCGACCGGCAAAGGCTGGCAGGCGCGCATGAACGACGATCTGCGCAAGGCGGCGGGCCTCTGATAAAAATATAGGAAAATAGTCCTAATTATATACTTGACGTACCACATCGCTCTTTGGTACAAGAATCCAAGGAGATAGCCAATGTACGCACTCGATCACGAAATCTACCACGACGCCAACAAGGCCCGCGAACATCTGGAGGCTATCCACTGGCCGAACGGTCCTATCTGCCCTCATTGCGGCAACTGCGACCAGACAGCCATTACAAAGCTTGCTGGCAAGTCTACCCGCCCCGGCGTCTACAAGTGCAACGCCTGCCGTGATCCCTTTACCGTGACCGTTGGCACCGTGTTCGAGCGCTCCAAAATCGCCTTGAACAAGTGGGTTCTCGCTGCTCACCTCATGGCCGCATCGAAGAAGGGCATTTCGGCTCATCAGCTACACCGCATGCTTGGCGTTACCTACAAGACCGCATGGTTCATGGCGCACCGCATCCGCGAGGCGATGAAGGAGGACGTTAAGTCCTCCGGCCCGCTCGGTGGTGGTGGCAAGACCGTTGAAGCCGACGAAACCTATATCGGCAAGCGCGAGACGCCCCGCAAACTCGCTCGTGGCCGCATCGCCAAGCCCACAAAGGGCGGCAAGTCTGGCGGCGCCGACAAGCGCATTGTCGTCGGCCTCGTAGAGCGCGGCGGCAAGTCCCGCATGTTCCATCTGAACGAAGCCACGCGCGATACCGTCCGCGAAGTCCTCGTTCGCAACGTGTCTCGCGATAGCAATCTCTACACCGATGAAAGCCGTCTCTATACGGTCGTCGGCAAAGAGTTCGAAACGCACAAGACGACTAAGCATTCCGCCAAGGAATATGCCCGTCGTGAAGGCGACGTGGTCATTCACTCAAACACGATTGAAGCCGTTTTCTCGGTATTCAAGCGCGGCATGATCGGCGTCTACCAGCATTGCGGCGAAGCCCATCTTCACCGCTACCTCGCAGAATTTGATTTCCGCCATAACCGCCGTGCGGCTCTGAAAATTTCCGATGCCGAACGCGCCGAACAGCTTCTGGCTGGTGCCCGCGACAAGCGTCTCACCTATCGGCGGATTGGTGAAGCCGCTCACGCCTAAGCAGAAAGCGCGAGCTATTCTCAGAAAACGTAAAAAGCGCTAGCTTATTTGCGGTTGTCGATTCGCCTCAGCCACACCTCTCAGGGTTATGCCTTAAGCCGGGCCACTGCCCGAGAAAGGAGGTGAGAGCGAATGTCCAAGGCAACCAAAATCGGGCGAAGCGCGGTTACGGGGCGCTTCACAACGGTGAAAACCGCAGTGAGGCATCCCCGTACCCACATCGTGGAAACCCGTAAAAAGTAAGCCAGCCTAGCTGTCTTCTTCCGGGCGGTGTTTCTTCGCAGGAGTGCCGCTCGGTTTCGTTTCTACACCGCGATTGCTTTCGCGGGGCTTAACATGCGGTCCAGGCGTGGTTTTCAGCATACGCCGCAAGACCTCATCGCCCTTCTTCTCGTCAATCTGCTTTTCGGAGTTTGGCATGCCTCAACCTCTTAGCAAGTTCATAAAGCCCGGTGAGCCTTGGGCCATGGCTATTGACGCGGAGGAAATCCCGAAAAAGCCAGCGCTCGCCGTACTCATAGCTGAAACCGTAGCCAAAGCGTCAGCCATGGAACACGGTATGGCTATGATACTCGTTCATCTCTTGCATGCCAGCCCAGAACCTGCGTTCGCTATGTTCAGCGAGGTAATGGATGCCGGCAACAAGAGGTCTATGATTTTAGCAGCGGCTAGAGCTGCACTGCCGGCGGAAGACTTTGAGGCGTTCGAGGCAATTTCGTCTGCGTACAGGACGCAAATGGACGTTAGAAACAAATTTGCCCATTGGCTTTGGGGAAGTTGCGACCAAGTAGACGACGCCCTCGTCTTGGTTGACCCACGATACATGCTCAAGCACAGGCGCAACCATCAGCAGGTTTGGAATTCGGACGAAGATTTGAGCGTTGCAGCAGCAGAGCGCCATGAACGACGTATGGCGGCGATGAGCTATGACTTCGACAAAATCTACGTCTACCGGAAAGCTGATTTCGACAACGTACTGAGGGATCTAGACGAGACGATCCAGATGATAAATCTGATCGGATTTATCTTAGATCCGTCTGTCGCGAATTTGGACGAGCGACTTAGAGAGGCTTTTCCTGATCATGAAAGCGGAGCCTCGACAGCACGCCAGACACTATCCAGTCTACGTCTGTTTTCTGAAGCGCTGACCCGTCTACGGAATGCCCGTCAAAAAAGCTGATGATCTCCGTTGCAACTGCGGAGGCAACTGTTTCCTTCGTTAGTTCAACCGCGTTGCTAGTGCCGGCCTGTCGCGACTCATTATCCATTTTGCACCTTGGTACGTCAAGTATATAATTAGGAAAATAGTCCTTGACGGCGTCACGGTCGTCTGGTAGGGTTATGGCATAGTCGGAAAGGTGCGGGCGAAAGGGATCGCCGGGCTTTCCGGAGGCTGGAAGGGGTTGGCGGTTTCCGCCCGCGGCCAGCTTTGAGATAGGTTTTGACAGGCGCTCGGCCCATTGGGTCCGGGCGCTTTTTCGTTTGGGGCTTTGCGATGGATGAGGATCTGGCGCTGTTCGGTGTGGAGCCGCAAGCGGATTATGACGGGTTTCGCGGTTGCGGGGCGGACCTTGCGGGCGGGGCGGCGCTGCTGCTCGATACCAAGGCCGAGGCGCCCTGCGATCCCTTCCTCGACATGCAGGCCATGCTGCTGGAGATGACCAAGGAACTGCGCGAGCGCTTCCAGCGCTTCCAGAGCCAGAAGGCGCTGGCCGAGCGGGATGTCGGCGCGGCCGAGGACGAGGCCGCCCGCAAGCTGGCGCAGACCGACGCCAAGGCCGCCATCGAGGCCGTCTCGCTGATCGTGCGCACGCTGGAGAAGATCGACAGCCTGCAGCGCACGCTGATCGCCGAGCGGGTGGAGGCGGAAGCAGCCGCCGGCCTGCCGGAGGACGAGGCGGCGCTGGCCGAGGAGTTCGACCGGCTCGTCGAGGCGCGGGTGAAGGAGCGGCTGAATGCGGCGAAGGAAGAGTGGCTGCGGGAAGACGGGGCTGGCGGCGATGCTGCCGCCGGTGCGCGCGCCGGACCGTAAGGGGCGGCGGGGCTTGCAGGCGGTTCGCAAGGCATTCGACAAGCAGATGGACAAGATGGCGGCGGGCTTGAGCAAAATCGAAGGCCGGCGGGCCGATTTGCTGGAACGGGCGGATGCGCTGGAGGGCGGACTTTCGCGGCGCGGCAGGGAACCGGATACGTTGCCACGGACGCCCCCGATCTCCCCCCTTGAGGGGGAGATGTCGGCGAAGCCGACAGAGGGGGGTGGCGACGGCGCGGCCGGCGCGGTTCTTTCGGGAGGGCAGGTGGGTGGGATACCCCCCTCTGCCCTGCCGGGCATCTCCCCCTCAAGGGGGGAGATCGGCGGGGGGCGAGGGTTTCCCGCCCATGCTCCTTGTGGCTCCGTTGCGGCGGCTCGGCTTCGTGATGCGCGGCAGTTGCGGCGGTGGCATTTCACCCGCCGGCTCGCGCAGATGCCGCCGCCCGGCGACTGGCGGGTGTGGCTTTTGATGGGCGGGCGCGGGTCGGGCAAGACGCGGGCGGGGGCGGAATGGGTGCAGGCGCTGGCGCTGTCGCGACCGGAGCTGCGCATCGCGCTCGTCGCCGAGACGCTGGGCGATGCGCGCGAGGTGATGATCGACGGCGTTTCCGGCATCTGCCGCATCGCCGGGCGGGCGCGGCCGGAATTCGAGGCCTCGCGCCGCCGGCTCGTCTGGCCGAACGGCTCCATCGCACAGATTTTCTCGTCGGAAGACCCCGAAAGCCTGCGCGGGCCGCAGTTTCACTTCGCCTGGTGCGACGAGCTCGGGAAATGGAAACACGCGCAGGAGACCTGGGACATGCTGCAATTCGGCCTGCGCCTCGGCGAGGACCCGCGCGTGCTGGTGACGACGACGCCGCGGCCGGTGCCGCTTTTGCGGGCGCTGGCCGGCGATGCGCGGACGGCGGTGCGGCGCATCGCGACCTCCGACAATGCCAGCAATCTTTCGCCCGGCTTTATCGCTGCGATGGCAGACCGCTACGGCGGCTCGCGGCTGGGACGGCAGGAGCTGGACGGCGAGCTGATCGCCGACCGTGAGGACGCGCTGTGGAGCCGGCCGCGACTGGAGGCGATCCGCCTGAAGGCGCCGGGGCCGCTCTCGCGCATCGTCGTGGCGGTCGATCCGCCGGCGACGGCATCCGCTGCTTCCGTCTGCGGCATCGTCGTCGCGGGGCTGGACGGCGCGGGGCGTGCGGTGGTGCTGGCCGACTGCTCGGTGACGGGGGCGAGCCCCGCCGGCTGGGCGGGCGCGGTGGTGCGCGCCTTCCGGCGGTTCGACGCCGACCGGGTTGTGGCCGAGGTGAACCAAGGCGGCGACATGGTGACGGCGATGCTGAAAAGCGTGGACGCGGGCCTGCCGGTCTCGACCGTGCGGGCGACGCGCGGAAAATTCCTGCGCGCCGAGCCGGTGGCCGCGCTCTACGAGCAGGGGCGCGTCGCCCATGCCGGCGCCTTCGCCGAGCTGGAGGACCAGATGTGCGATTTCGGCCCGGACGGGCTTTCCGCCGGCCGCTCGCCGGACCGGCTCGACGCGCTCGTCTGGGCGCTGACGGCGCTGGTGCTCGACCGGCTGGGCGAGCCGCGGGTGCGGGGGATCTGACGATGGGCATCGACC
>Ga0222423_1001133_pt1 | contig 13383 bp, 2 predicted proteins | sample 3A0metagenome_FD_182472 | JGI IMG/M metagenome (GOLD analysis project Ga0222423, IMG submission 182472) | Enriched microbial communities from leaf-cutter ant dump, University of Wisconsin, Madison, United States - 3A0 (version 2) | ecosystem: Environmental > Terrestrial > Nest > Insects nest >...
AATACAGCTTGACCCTGCCGGCCGATGCCACCAGCGTGCGCCTGGAAGTGACCGCGCGCGACACCAACGCCAACCAGGGCAGCACCGGCGAAACGAGCTTCAGCCTGGTCGACGACCCGCTCACCACCGTGGTCGGCAAGGTCCTCGACAGCAGCGGCAATGCCGTGGCCGGCGCGCAGGTGCAGATCTTCGAGCAGAGCGCGCTGGTGCAGGGCGACGGCAGCTTCGCCGTGACCGGCGTACCGGTCGGCCGCGGCCCGATCAGCGTGGTGGCCAACGGCATCCTGGCGAACAAGCCGGTGACGGCGGTTTCCCTGCCGGTGCAGCCGGTGTGGGGTGGCGTGACCGAGGTGGGCACCATCCTCATGGAGAACGCGGTCACCCGCGTCGGCTACTTCAATGCCCGCATCGGCCGCGGCGATTACTACCAGAAGGCCCTGATCGACGAAGCCGGCTTCGAGGCGGTGGAGGTCACGGACCTGGCCAGCTTCGACTTCGGCAGCATCGACATGCTGCTGGTGGACAGCGCCCGCGACTACAACGGCAACAACGCGCAGGCGGCCTACAACGCCAACCGCGACAAGGTCTTCGCCTTCGTCGAGCGCGGTGGCGTGCTGGTGTTCAACGAGCACTACAACTCCAGTAGCAGCCTGGGCGACATTCCCGGGCAGCCATTCAGCCAGGTCGCCTGGTACCCGTACGGCAACACCATCCTTGCCGCACAGCGCTGGTCCGAATTCAGCGTGGGGGCGGGCGGCTCCTGGCCCAGTTACGGTGGCAACTGGTACAGCACCGCTACCTACGTACCCTATTCGGCCCTGGCCGAGGGCACCGTTCCGCTGGCATTCGGCGGCAATCGTGGCGATCGGCGCGTTATCGCCCTGCGTTACGCCCATGGGCAGGGCCACGTCTATTACGGCTCGACCCCGTCTGACAGCTGGTTCATCTATAACGGCGATCCGGTGGTCAAGGTGTTGCAGCGCAACATCCTGTCGATGATGCGCGAGCTGACCCTCAAGGACAGCGACGGCGATGGCCTGAAGGACATCTACGAATTCGCCAATGGCACCAGCGCCTTCCAGGCCGACCAGGATGGCGACGGTCTGCTGGACGGTTTCGAAGTGAAGTACGGCTTCGATCCGCTGGTGCCCGGCGAGCAGGACCAGGATCCGGACGGCGATGGCCTGAGCAACCTGCGCGAGCAGGAGCTGGGCACCCATCCGCTGCAGCCGGACAGCGACGCCGATGGCTTCCTCGATGGCGACGAAGTCGACAACCGCCATACCGATCCGCTCAGCGAAGACACCGACATGGACGGTATCCAGGATCAGGATGAGTTCAGCTACGGCACCAGTCCGCTCAAGGCCGATACCGATGGCGACGGCCTGACCGACTCCGAGGAGCTCTTCAACTTCGGTACGGACGCCCGCAAGGCCGACACCGATGGCGACGGCTTGTCCGACTTCATCGAGACCAAGGGCCCGTACGCGCAGATACTCAACCCGCGCAATTCCGCCGATGCCCAGCAGGATTACGATGGCGATGGCCTGAGCAACAAGCACGAAATCCTGGTGAGCGGCACCAACCCGATGCTCGCCGATACCGACGGCGATGGCCTGAGCGATGGCGATGAGGTCCGCCAGGGCCTGGACCCGACCAATCCGGACATGGACGGTGACGGCCTGCTCGACGGCGAGGACAGCGAGCCGCGCGACAAGGACTCCGTCGCGCCGATCGTGGCCCTGCGCGAGCCCGCCAGCAACGCCGTGCTGACCCAGGGCCAGACCCTGCGCCTGGTGGCCGACGCCAGCGACAACGGCCGTGTGGCGCTGGTGACCTTCGTGGTCGATGGGCAGCCCGTGGCGTCGTTCCGTGGGGCCGCGCCTTACAGCCATGTCATCCAGGTGCCGGCGGGCGCCAGCGAGCTGCAGGTGGAAGTGATCGCCCGCGACACCGCTGGCAATGAGGCGCGTACTCCGCTGCAGCGCTTCACCGTGCAGGCCGATGCGGCCAGCCAGGTGACCGGTCGGGTACTCGATCCGCGCGGCCTGCCGGTATCCGGCGCCGAGGTCAGCCTGGTGGGTGCCGAGGGCGAGACGCCGGTCATCCCGCATAGCTACAAGCTGCAGGACAGCCCGGGCTGCTCGGGCAACTACTGCTACAACGATGAAGGCCTGCGCCAGCTGATCGACGGCGAGCAGGGCGTGGCCACTCCGCTGGTCAACCTGGGCAACGGCATCGCCTACGAATGGGTGGGCTGGAGCCAGCGGCGCGTCACCATCGAGTTCGACTTCGGCAAGGTGGCGTCCTTCAATACCGTGACCGTGGGTTCCACCCAGGGCACGCTCTCCACCTGGGTGCTGCCGTCGATCGACGTCGAACAGAAAATCGGCGATCAGTGGGTTCCGGCGGGCACTCTGGAAGTTCCGCCGAGCGCGGCGAACAACTACCAGGGCAACCAGATGGCCGAGCATCGCCAACTGGTGGTCGGTGGTCTGCAGGTGTCGAGCCGCCATGTGCGCCTCGTGCTGCGCGCCAACGGTCCGTTCACCGTGATCGACGAGGTTCGCTTCGGCAACCGTTCGGGCAGTGCGCCGACCGCCGCGCCGGCGACCGCGACTACGGGGGCTGACGGCCGCTTCGTGCTGGATGTCAGCAACCTTCGCCTGGACCCGCAGGTCGAGGCTCGTGCGCTCTTCGGCCAGCAACGACTGGTCGGCCGCAGCGCCGTGCTGGCCTTGCAGGCGGGCAGCGTGACCGATGCCGGCGATATTCGCCTGGGTACTGTCGGCCTGCACGCCGTGACGCCGATCCAGGAGCGCCACCGCGCCTTCGACCGCGCCGACATCAACTACGAGCGCATCCTGCAGAACACCCAGCGCTGGCTGGTCAATGCCAGCGGGGTTCTCTACAGCAGTGGCGATACCACGCTCTCCAACATGAACACCCTGGATATCTATGTCCGGGGCAAGGGCACCAACAACTACTACGGCGGCTATGGCGAGACGGTCCTGGTCCGCCAGGGTGGCCGTGAGCTGCAGTTCCCGAGCAAACAGCTGGCCGGTGTCGACGTCAGCCGCATCCTCTATGCGCCGGAGGGCCAGAACTATGTGCGCTACCTCGATACCTTCAGCAACCCGGGCAACGAGGCGCTGAGCGTCGACGTATTCCTCTATGGCCGCCTGAGTGGTGCGACGCACATCGAGACCTCATCGAACGATGACACCTTCGACGTGACCGATGCGTACCTGCTGGCGGACGATGCCGACCCGCAGGGCGGCTTGAAGGCGGGAGGTCTGTTGACTCGCCCGCTGGATGGCACCCTGGTCCAGAGCCTCGCCGGCTTCGACGGCTCGTACATCACCAGTCGCTTCCGCGTGCTGGTCCCGGCACATGGCCGTGCGGTACTGATGCACTACGTGGTGCAGGACGCCAGCCGTGACAAGGCGCGCAGCACGCTCGCCGCACTGGCCAGGGGTACCCGCGACGAGAGCGACCTGACCATCGAGCAGCACCGCGACCTGGTGAACTGGCCGATCCAGGTGGACAGCGACCTGGATGGCCTGGCCGATGCCGAGGAAGTCCTGCTCGGCCTCGACCCGGCCAAGGCCGACAGCGATGGTGACGGCCTGCGCGATGGCTTCGAGCAGCAATACGGCTTCGACCCGCTGAGCGATTCCGGCGAACAGGCCCAGGACGCCGACCAGGATGGTCTGAACAACCTGCAGGAGCAGGAAGCCGGCACCCACCCGCGCGTCGCCGACAGCGACGGCGATGGCGTGGCTGATGGCGCGGAAGTGCTGACGCACCACTCCAATCCGCTGAGCCGCGACAGCGACCTGGACGGCCTGGAAGATGGCGACGAGGTGGCCCGCGGAACTTCGCCGAACAGCGTCGACAGTGATGGCGATGGCCTGAGCGACTACGCCGAGGTGTTCGAGCACCATACCGACCCGCTGAAGACCGACAGCGATGACGATGGCATGCCCGACAAGTACGAAGTCGATCATGACCTGCTGGGTGTGAGTGCCGATGACGACATCGATGGCGACGGCCTGAGCAACCTGCAGGAGTTCCAGGCAGGCACCGATCCGCGCAACCAGGACTCCGACTGGGATGGCCTGCTCGATGGCTGGGAAGTGCTGGGCGTGCCGTCGAGCGATCCGGCCAATCCCGACACCGATGGTGCCGGCCGCCGTGACATCAACGAGCGCTTCGTCGATCGCACCGACCCGCGCAACCCGGCGGACGACAAAGCCACCGTCTACGCCGGCCGGACCGCCTATGACGAAAACAGCCGCTACTGGAACTTCGCCGAGAACGGCGATCTGTACGGCACCACCGGCAGTGCGGTGAACTACAACCGTGCCTTCATGCTCTGGGTGGATGGCGAGCGCTACAACTCCAGCCAGAACCAGGCGCTGTCGCTGGCCAACGGCCGCGAGTACCAGCTGGATGCCCAGCGTGTCGGCAGGGTGATCGCCAGCCGCCGAATCCTGGTGCCCAGTACCGGCGGGGCCTTTGCGCGCTACCTGGAAATTCTCGACAACCCAACGAATCAGCCGGTCACTGTCTCGTTGCGCCTGCAGTCCTATTACGGCGCCAACAATGACTACCAGGTGGTCATCCAGGGCAGCCGCGGCGCCAACTGGATCAGCAGCAGCGACGACTACTTCGCCCTGCGCGATACCTCCATGGCGAGCCGCCCGGTACTGCTGCACGTGGTCGCCGGTAACCAGAACCGTCAGATCGGCCCGAGCAGCAACTACTCCAGCGGCCGCCAGTGGAACACCTACTACAACGTGGAGATCCCGCCGGGCGAACGCCGCGTGATCATGCACTTCGCCAGCCTGGAAGGCGCCACCGCCAGCGCCATGGAGAAGGGCGCCAGCCTGCGCAGCCTGAAGGGCGCCAGCCTGGCCAACCTCGACAACGAAACGGCCAAGCGCATCGTCAACTTCTTCGCCTTCTCCGACCGCGACGAGGATGGCCTGAGCGACGACGAGGAAGTGCAGCAGGGGACCGATCCGGATAATCCCGACAGCGACGGCGACGGCATTCCGGACGGCCGCGACGACGAGCCGCTGGTGGCCGACAGCCAGGCGCCGGTGATCAGCCTGCAGGCGCCGCAAGGCCCGTACTACCGTGGCGACTACCTGCCGCTGCCGGTGGGCGTGACCGACAACGGCCTGGTCAAGCGCGTCGAGCTCTGGCAGGACGGCGTGATGGTCGATTCCCGCGAGCAGCCTTCCGAGACCCTCGAGTTCGGCATCTACCTGCCCGAAGAGGGCGAGTCGACCCGGGTGGAAGTGCGCGCCGAGGACAGCAACGGCAACCAGGCCAGCCAGAGCATCGAACTGCGCCTGGATGACGTGCCGCCCAGCCGCATCACCGGCCGTGTGGTCAATGCCCTGGGCAGACCGGTGGTGGGCGCACGGGTGCGCATCGTTCCGGATTCGCCGCCACCGACGCTGGCTGCGCGCATCGAGCCGATGCAGGCTCCGGCCGAGATGCTGGCGGTCACGGACGAGGATGGCCGCTTCCTGTCCGAAGAGTTCGACATGCGCAATGCCCAGCAGTGGCGCATCCATGTCGAGCAGGATGTGCTCGACGAAGTGGTGCAGACCCAGTGGCCGATCTGGATCGACCAGTACGGCACCTTCGATGCCGGCGAGATCGCCTTGACCGTGGATGACAACTACGCGCTGCCGCCGTCCGTGTCGGAGCTGGGCGAGCTGCAGCCCGACCACGGTGGCCGCCAGCGCTTCACGCTGCCGCGCGGATTTGCCTTCGACAGTCGTGACGCGATGATCGAGGTCTACAACGGCTGGATCGACCTGGACAAAGTGCGGCTGAAGCTCATCGCCACGAATGGCTTTGACTACCGGGTCGATAATGTCGGCTTCTATGTCAAGGAGCAGGCCGACAGCCTGACCTTCACCTGGTACGGCTGGACCTTCAACTCCTTCAATGGTGAGCCGGACGTGGGGATTTCCCAGGCAGTCCTGCACCGCGATGGCCGTATCGAAATGCGCCACTATGCGATGCCGCAGTATCACCTGGGATCGTCCGAAGTGTCCTTCGCCAATGGCAACGGTGATGGCGAAGAGTGGCTGGACCTGGACCAGGCGAATGGCCGGGTCATTGCGGGCAACGAAGGCATCCGCGAGGAGTACAACGGGCTCTCCGACCTCTTGGGCAGTTCGCTGACCTTCACGCCTTATCTGAACGGCGCCTACCGCATGAGCATCAGCCGTCTGCAGGGCCGCCTCGATAGCGATGGCGACGGCCTGTCCGACCTCAACGAGACGCTGCTGGGCACCGACCCGAACGAGCGTGACAGCGATGGCGACCAGCTGTGGGACGGCTTCGAGTTCGCCAATGGCTTCGATCCGCTGCTGGCCGAAGAAGGCATTGCCGCAGCGGATCCGGACGAAGACGGCCTGAGCAACCTGCAGGAGCAGGAGCACGGCACCGATCCGAATTCCAGCGACACCGACGGTGACGGGCTGAGCGACGCCGAAGAGCTGCAGAAGGGTACTTCGCCGCTGCTGCGCGACAGCGATGGCGACGGGCTGGACGACGCCGAGGAGCTGGAGCTGGGCACCGATCCGCTGAACCCGGACACCGACGGTGACGGTCTGCTGGACCGCATCGAAGTCCGCCGCGCGGAAACCGACCCGCTGAACCCGGACAGCGACGGCGACGGCATGCCCGACGGCTTCGAGTACGACTTCGGCATGCAGGGCACCGAGCCCGACGGCGACGAAGACGGTGACGGCCTGAGCAACATCGAGGAATACCACGCCGGCTCCGACCCCTGGTCCGCCGACGGCGATGGCGATGGCCTGCCTGACAAGTTCGAGGTGCAGGTGCTGGGCACCAACCCGCTGCGCTTCGATACCGACCGCGGTGGCCGTGGCGACGGCGACGAGCTGTTCGTCGACGGCACCGATCCGGAAGATGCCCGCGACGATGTCGAGCAACTGGATCGAAACAGCCAGCCGCGGCATACGCTGGGCGAGTATGGCGAGTTCGTCCTCAACGCAGATGGCATCGAGCGACTGTCCGCCTCTTCGCTGGAGATCTATCGCCCGCTGACGCTGCAGGGCTATGCGACCTGGGGCGAGAGCAACGAAGTCAGCGGCATGACCGTCAACGCCGAGCAGACCGTCTGGCGCACGCCGCTGCGCGAGGTTGCGCCGGGGCTGCTGGCGAGCCGCGAGCTGTACATACCGGCACAGGGTCATGCCTTCGTGCGGGTGCTGGACAAGTTCTTCAACGTTTCCGGCCAACCGCTGACCTACAAGGCCGAGCTGAGCTCGGAGAACTCGAACTGGGGATCGGACTACCAGGCGCTGACCTCCAGCGGCGACCTGCAACTGGACACCAGCGACGGCTGGGTCCGCCTGGGACGCAACCGGGACGACTGGGGCCGGCCGGACATCCTGCAGGTCTTCGCCAGCGGCGAAGGCCGTTCGACTCTGGCCGATGACCTGATGCGCATCGATGGCAACGGCAACTGGAGCGTGGGTTACAACCTCGAGGTGCCCGCCGGCGAGCACCGTGTGCTGATGAACCTCATCAGTCTCGAGAAGTGGGGCGACAGCACCGAGCAGGACGTGCTGACGGCGCTGGGCGAGGACGTGCTGGAAGGCATCAGCGCTGCCGACCGCGCGCGGATCGTCAACTTCGAGCTGTGCCCGGACAGCGACCAGGACAATCTCTGCGATGCCGACGAGGACGCCCACGGCAGCGACAGGCACAAGGCGGATACCGATGGCGATGGCTTCGGCGACGAGCTGGAGGTTCGCCTGGGCAGCGATCCGGCCAATGCCGCCTCGATGCCGGAGCTGGAGCTGCTGATTACCGGCAACGACCGCCTGCTGGAGCAGAAGGGCCTCACCGCGATGCCGACGCTGCTCAAGGAATGGACTGCCGGGCTGGCACTGGCCGAGTACGACAACTTCGGCAACTTCTGGGTGCTGGAGAAGGGGAACCTCGAGACGCCGTTGATCTACCGGACCTACTCGCGGGAGACCCTGCAGGAGCAGGATCGGCAGGTCTACGGCGGCCTCGCCGGCGAATGGCTCGATTCGGCGGCGGGCCCGGGGCTGGCGAGTCTCTATCTGCAATCGACGGAGCAGGGCTGGGACGAGCCGAGCCTGGCCGTCGGGATACCCCGGCGCTGGAACGAGGAAGAGCGCGAGCGCTTCCCGGCCGATGGCCGCTGTGGTTATGGCCTGGCCTTCATGGGCGGCTCGCCGTTGCTGCTCAATGGCTGCCGGTTGCAGCGCCTGGAGCAGGACAGTGTCGTCACGCCGCTGGCCACCCTGCAGTTCTCCGCCGATTTCGAGGGCGCGCCGCGCGTGCTGTCGATGGACGAGGCGCCGTCGATCAAGGCGATCCTGGCGATCGTCGAGGACAGCCATGAAGGATCGGTACGTCGACAACTGGCGCGGATAGACCCGGTCAGCGGACGAGTGGAGCGTGTGGGCGACCTGCCGCCAGACGCCAAGGGGCTTTCGGTGAAGCTCAAGGGGTTACGAGATGAAACCGAGTGGCAACCGCCACCTAGCTGATTTGTGACTTGGCCCATTGCCATTGATGCCATTTCGCCTGTATATCGCACGCCGCGATAAAGGGAATTTGATTTCGACAAGGGTGGATATCCATGAAGCAGTCTTCGCGTCTTTTCCTGGCCGGTTCCGTGCTGTTGGCCGCTCTGGGCGGCTGTGACGCCACGGGCGACTCCATTGCCCAGGTGAACGGCAAGCCGGTGACCCAGGAGCGCTTCGACGCCTACCTGAAGTTCAAGCGCGTGCCGGCGCAGAACCCGCAATGGGTACAGCGCGAGCTGGACGACTACCTCGAGCGCGAGGCACTGGCGGGGCAGATCGAGGAACAGAAGCTGCTGCCGGCCGAGCAGGTGGCGGTGGAGGTCGACGAGTTCCGCAAGCAGATGCTGATCAGCCGCTATTTCGAGACCTTCCTGCAGGAGAAGGTCACCGACGATGCGCTACGCAATTACTACGCCGGGCACCCGGAGCAGTTCCAGGTGCGTCGCGTGCACGTCGCGCACATCCTGTTGCGCACCAATGCCGGCATGAGCGACGCCGAGCGCCAGGCGTTGCTGACCCGCGCCCGCGACATCTATACCCGCGCCAATGGCCAGGTGGAGTTCGCCACCCTGGCCAAGGAAGTCTCCGAGGACCAGTTGTCGTCCCAGCGCGGCGGCGATCTCGGCTGGCTGCAGGAAGGCGCGATCGACCCGGCGTTCAGCACCAAGGTCTTCGCCATGAAGGCCGGCGAGCTGTCGGAGCCGCTGGCCACGCCGTTCGGCCTGCACATCGTCAAGGTGCTGGAGGGGCCGGAAGTGACCAAGCAGCCGTTCGAGTCGGTGAGCGGCGACATTCGCTACCGCCTGCGCCAGGAAGCGCGCCAGGCCGAACTCGAGCGTCTGCGCGGCGCGGCGAAGATCGAGAAGAAGGAACCGGCGCAAAGCGCCAAGGCGGAGGCTGCCAAGGATGGCGACCATGCGGCGGGTTGAAGCCAGCCTGCTGGTCGCCGCGCTGCTGTTCCTCGGGGGCTGTGGTCCGGATGCCGACCAGGCGCTGAACCAGACGCCGGTGGAGCCGGCGGTGGTGCTCGCCACGGTCGATGGCACGCCGGTCACTCGCGCCCAGCTGGAGCTGGCCATCGAACGAACCCTGGGGGAGTCGGCTCCGCTGTTCGCCAACGCCGAAGTCGAGCGCAAGATCCTCGACAGCCTGGTCAGCGGCCGCGCCATGGCGCGCCTGGCCGAACGCGACCTGTCGCCGGCCGAGCGCGAGGAACTGGAGCTGCGCACCCAGGCCTACCGCGAAGAACTGCTGGTCCGCGATTACCTGAAGAAGCATGCCGAGGCACAGCCGGTGACCACCGAGATGGTCGCCCAGTACTACCAGCGTCACCCCGAGGAATTCGGCGGCGGCGTGGAGAAGCGCTTCGAGATCATCACCACCAGCGGCGTCCTGACTGAGCAGGCGCGGGACCCACTGATCCGTCAGCTCAGCGATCCGAAGCTGGCCACGGCGGACTGGAGGGCCCGCGTCGAGTCCTGGCGGGCCACCGGCACTCCGGTGGAGTTCCGCGTTGGCCAGGCCCGCGCCGAACTGCTCGAGCAGCCATTGCGCGGCCTGGTGGAGAGTACGCCGGCCGGGAAGGTGGCGCCGCTGTCCAGCAGTGACGGACTGATGCTGGTGCGGGTGACCGAAGAGAAGCGCCTGCCGGCACGCCCGCTGGCCGAAGTCAGTGGCGAGATCCGCGAGAAGCTCGCCCCGCTGCAGCTCAAGCAGGCGGTGAAGCAGCTGGGCGCCACGGCGCTGGGCAGCGTGAAGGTCGAGTACAGCTCGCAGTAGACGCGCTGAATGAGCCCACCCCGGCGCTTTCCCCGGGGTGGCGAGGGAACGAGGCAGGAACGCCGGACACGAGCGGACGGAAGAGCTATGGGGATGCGGGGGAGGGGGATCGGCGCGCGCCGCCTGGGACTGGCACTGGCGTGGCTGATGACATTGCAGGTCGGAGCGGCCCAGGCCGCCGATGCCTGCCGCGCGGTATTCAGCGGCGGCCTGCAGACCCGTGGCAGCGGCTCCATCAACTTCCAGTGGGGTAGCCAGCTCAGCGGCAACCCCGGCAACCTGCTCGATACCACCCAGGTCCGCAATGCCTGGGGTTCCGCCAGTTGCGGCAGCAGCGACTGCAAGGCCAGCGGCTGGCCGGCTGGCGACCTGGGTGGCATTCCCTGGCCGAAGATCATGGCCCAGCACGATCTGCACGTCGGCTACCTGGGCAGTGCCGAGGCCGGCGGCGCAGGTGTCAATCACTTCCGCCAGATTCAGGTCGATGGCAGTGGCGAGCTGGTCTTCAGCAACAGTCACCAGGACTACTACATCGAGCAACTGAGCCTGGCCTATGGCGCGCGCGTGACCCTGGCGCCGGGCCGCTACTGGATCGGCCGCCTGGAAATGGCCGGAAACACCCAGTTGCGCCTGGCTTCGGGCAGCGCGAAGGTGATTGTCGGCAGCAACCTGACGCTGCCCTTCCAGGCCAGCATCAATGCTCCCGAGGGCGCGCCGGGCCGTGCCGATGCCCTGCAGCTTTTCGTGCGTGGCGACCTGCAGCAGGACTCCTCCAGCCGCATCAGCGGCCTGGCCTATGTCGAGGGTGACTACCGTGCCGCCTTCGCCGCCGTACTGCGCGGCGCGGTCAACGCCCGTGGCGTCGACCTGGCGACCGCCGCTCGGGTGGAAACCGACCAGCCGGCGATCAACAGCGCGATCTGGAACATCCAGTGCAGCGAACGCCGAGACCTCGATGGCGACGGACTGATCGACCTGTTCGACCCGGACGCCGATGGCGACGGCTACGACGATGAGCAGGAACGCCTGGCGGGCAGCGACCCGTTCGATGCCGGCGGCATTCCCCAGGTGACGCCCGGCGGCGCGACCGGCGACCTGTGCGTGGCAGCCTTCGCCAAGGGTCTGCAGACCCACGGCAAGGGCGGCACCATCCGCTTCGGCTGGAATGCCCAGCTGCGCGATGCCCCTTCTTCGTACCTGCCTGCGCTGCAGGTCGACCGTACGCTCGGCTCGACCGCTCGCAGCTGCGGCAGCCAGGACTGCCAGCCGAGCTTCTCCGGCGCCCAGGCCCCCGCCCTGCCGGCCTTCCGTACCAGCACCGATGGCTTCAATCAGTCCGTACCCTTCGCCGGCCAGGTACGCCTGGATGGCAGCCGCAAGCAGTGGGGCCGGCTGGACCTCGGCGGCCTGTCGCGCACCACCCTCAACGCACCGGGCGAATATCGCCTGCGCGAGCTCAACCTGGGCTACCAGGCCGTGCTGGAGCTGGCGCCGGGGGATTACTGGATCGAACGGCTGACCATTGGTTCGGCGGCGCGTATCCAACCCATCGGCAATGGCACCGTGCGCCTGCACGTGCGCAGCGACCTGGAACTGCCCTGGCAGGCCATGCTCAATGCCACCGGGACCGAACAACCGGGCCAGGCCTCGCGCCTGCTGGTGCTCGGCGAGGGCAACGTGACCCTGGCCAGCGGCACCACGGTGGGCGGTTTCATCTACGCACGCGGCAACCTCGCCCAGCAGGTAGGTGCCTTGCTGTTCGGTGGCGCGGTAGCGGCCAACATTGCCCTGGACTCCATGGCGCGCACCCACCACCGCCCTGATGACTTGTCGCGCCTGGACTTCGGTCTGCTCTGCGACCTGGATGGCGACGGCATTGGCGATGGCCAGGATGACGACCGCGACGGCGACGGCTATTCCAACGACGATGAGATCAAGGCCGGTAGCGATCCGGACGATCCCACGAGTGTCCCCGCCGACCTCGACAAGGACGGCATCCCCGACGCCCTGGATGACGACCGCGATGGCGACGGCGTGCTCAACGTCGACGACGCCTTCCCGGATGACCCGAAAGAGTGGAAGGACCTCGACGGCGACGGCATCGGCGACAACGCCGACCCGGACCGCGATGGCGATGGCATTTCCAACGACTACGAAGTGAAGGCCGGAACCAATCCCGATGACGCGTCCAGCGTGCCGGCGGACCTGGACAAGGACGGCATCCCCGACGTGCTGGACGACGATCGCGATGGCGACGGCGTGCCCAACGTCCAGGACGCCTTCCCGGACGATCCGAAAGAGTGGAAGGACCTCGACGGCGATGGCATTGGCGACAACGCCGACCCGGACCGCGATGGCGACGGCATTTCCAACGAGCACGAGATCCAGCTGGGTACCAACCCGGACGACGCCACCAGCTTCCCGCCGGACCTGGACAAGGATGGTATCCCCGATGCCCTGGATATCGATCGTGACGGCGATGGCGTGCCCAACGACCTCGATGCCTTCCCGGACGACCCCAACGAGTGGCGCGACCTCGACGGCGACGGCATCGGCGACAACGCCGATCCGGACCGCGATGGCGATGGCATTTCCAACGACTACGAAATGAAGGCCGGAACCAATCCCGATGACGCTGCCAGCGTCCCGTCCGACCTGGACAAGGACGGCATCCCGGACGTGCTGGATGACGACCGCGATGGCGACGGTGTACTCAACGTCGACGACGCCTTCCCGGATGATCCGAAAGAGTGGAAGGACCTCGATGGCGACGGCATCGGCGACAACGCCGACCCGGATCGCGACGGCGACGGCATCTCCAACGACGATGAAATCCAGCTCGGTACCAATCCGGACGATCCCAGGAGTGTCCCCGCCGACCTGGACAAGGACGGCATCCCCGATGCCCTGGACGATGATCGCGACGGCGACGGCGTGCCCAACGTCGACGACGCCTTCCCGGACGATCCCAAGGAGTGGAAGG
>Ga0222423_1001134_pt1 | contig 13378 bp, 9 predicted proteins | sample 3A0metagenome_FD_182472 | JGI IMG/M metagenome (GOLD analysis project Ga0222423, IMG submission 182472) | Enriched microbial communities from leaf-cutter ant dump, University of Wisconsin, Madison, United States - 3A0 (version 2) | ecosystem: Environmental > Terrestrial > Nest > Insects nest >...
GTTGCGCTAAATAAATCATAGCCCGAATTGCATATTCACAAGTTTTGGAAAGCATATTATTATTACGACAGCAAAGGTACTGCGTTTTTTTAATCAGACAAATTTATCCTATTTTATTTTTGAAAAATTTTTTCTGAATCCCGGAAGGTTCTTTTTACTGCTTCTCGAAGTGTCCTGTCCAAACCCGATCGGATATCACCAGCCGGACAAAATAACTCCCCGCCGGCCAGGAAGCCGTATTGAATTGCATAGTATGGGCACCCCGGGGAATTATTCCGGAATATGTTTTTTGCCCTGCAGTATTAAATACTGTCAATTTTCCGCCTGCCCACCTGCCGGGTGGGAGTTCAACGACAATATTACCGGACGTCGGGTTCGGGTAAATGCGCAGATCGGCTAAGGATTCCGGAGGCATTATTCCTGTTTCCCTGAAATTGACCGTATCACTCCTGATGATGCAGTCGCATATTGAAGCCGTAACACTATACAGACTCAGTATTGTATCCTGGGGTATATAGCTTGCACCGCTTGCGCCGGGTATGGCATTCCCGTTCTGATACCATTGATAATTGTCATACCAGTCCTCTACCACCAGACTGGGCGGGTTCCAGTTGATATGCAAACTGTCTGTGCTGCAATCATAAACATCTTCGAAGCGACCCAGAAAGCCGCTGCGCTTTCCTGCGGGCTTACTGTCCTGGAATGCTCCGGCAGTAGCCAAGCTGTCTATAGGGGTACGGCCACAGATAAAGATATCATTCACGCCATCCTGAACCTCCCGAATACTGATATCGCCTACCGGGGCATCATAATGGCTGGCCCAAATCAGATGACCTGCTGTGTCTATTTTAGATAAAAACCCCTGCGGATCATCCATAGTCCGGTAGCTGCAGGAATCGGTATAAGGTATGCTGGAACTGGTATATCCGCAAAAATATAGGCTGTTGACGTTCGCGGCATAACGCAGGGAATATACATAGTCATAGTTGGCATAAGCATAAGCGATTTCAAAACCCGGCCCGCCGAAATAGGTACCCCAAAGCCGTTGCCCCTCCGGGTTAAACTTCATAATAAACAGATCCACACTGTCACTGAGTTCTGATGAGGGGTACAACTCCGGCTGTAATGCGCCCGGGGTAGCGATATGGGTCTGGCTTTCCGTAATTCCCGACACATATATGTTTCCCGCCTGATCGGTACAGACATTCTCGGCCATGATTAAATTGGTGCCTAGCAGGTAGGTACTCCACTGGAACAGACCCGCAGTGTTGAATTTGATCAGGAAAGAGCCGTTGCCAGGTAATAAAGTATCCGTCCCTGGTAAAATCTCACTTTGATACACGCCGGGCGTACCGAAGCCGGTAGGACTGGACGTGCAACCCGTTACATACACCTGGCCGTCAGCAACCGTTATATGGCGGGGATATTCTTTGCGGTGTCCTCCCATATATGTACCCCATTGCTTTACGCCATTACTGTCTAACTTCATCAGCAGCACATCTCCGGACTGAATCATGGGCCAGGGAAAAGACTCGTCCCAGATTGTATCGGGTATGTTGGGCATTTCCTGGTAAGCTCCGGGTGTAGCGGCACCGTCAAAATCATCGCAGGTTACGATATATACATTATTGCTGTCGTCAAAATCAAAGATTGGCCCATTACTTCCCCCACTATTTACTAAACTATCCAATGGGTGTAAAAAAGTAGCCCATAACCGTTCTCCATCCTGATTGAATTTTGCTATAAAGGTATTTTTCCCCTCCGGATACATAGCATCCGGTGTGGCTATATCTCCGCTGTTATTTTCAGAGGAGATGGTTAAGCAGCCGGCAAGATATATATTTCCTGAATGGTCTGACTTGATAAAAACGCTTCTTTCATCTCCGTCTCCGCCATAGTAGGTAGTCCACACCCGGTTGCCCTCCAGGTCGAAGCGTGACAGAAAGATATCTGTGCTGTACCAGTCATAAGCAGTATCAAAATAAGCAGGGCTGAAGTTTTCTTTAAAACTGCCGGCACTGGCTATACCAGTATCGCCGGTGAATCCCGCCATATAGATACAGTCGCATACCGGGTCGTAGTGTGTGGCACTGACCTGCGTATAATGTCCGCCAAAATAGCTCAGCCAATTGCGGGAGGGCTGTGCACAGGACTCGTCTGCCTTCATAAGCAACATCCCGCCGATACTCCATAAAATAATCAGCAGCTTTTGCATAGTACTCCTTTATTGTTATCACACCAACTCCTGTTGCCATACACGGCTTCATAATGATGAAAGATACCGCAGGGGGGGCCGGCGCAGGTAATGGTCAGAAAGATATTACCCATAGTATCAACCTGCCAAGCACAAGTATAAGTAGTAGACATACAGGGTGGTGTAATGGAGCTGAAGCCAATGATATTGTCGTTATTCACATTGACCTGATCCAAAATCACCCCTCCTTCTACATACGCTATTTTTGCAGAAGTAATGGAACCGGAAGTTGCTGATATTGGGCCCTGTGCAGTCGGAGGTGTCATTGGACTAACATTAATAGATCCCACCCCTCCGTCAATGCTAATCATAAAGCTACACGAAGTATAATTACATATTGTAATGGTATTAGCGTAAGTGGTTGCAGCGCTTGCCAAGCATACCCATAGTGTAAGTAATAAATTTTTCATATAAACATATTTTTTATTGAAAATGATTATATTGAATTCACCTAATGGAATGCTGGTTTTTATCCATTTGTTTTTGTAGTTTTTGGGTATTTTAAACATTTTACCGTTCATCCCGCCGTGTGATACGGTGTCGTCATGTTTGGCTCATGCTAAAATACAAAATCCAATAATACGCTACGGTGAATTGAATAAAAACAAATAACAATATCAAAAGAATAAAAAAACTATAACTTTTCTATAACGTGATAGCTTCGTATAAAACAATAACTGCCCATGAAAAGACATTCTTGAACTAAGATAGACTTATAAAGGCATGCCAATAATAGAAATGTATTCTCTGATTTCTAATTTGGACAACTTTCCAAAAGGTGTCCAAATTTCTAAAACCTATGTCAGATTAACAATACCACATAAAAATACATACTGATATCCTTAATAGGATCTGCAAATATATCAACAATACACCTGTCTTTACGCAGTATAAAACATCTCTATATTCGTTGTTTTTTATTCATGCATATAAGCAAATACAAGAATATTTATTCAGTGAGTACTGGATTTCTAAAGATATGTTGTCAGCAATATTTTGAGCAACATCTTAAATACCCGATATATCAATGACATATCGGGTATTTCAAATATTTTTACCGAGGGCGGATAATAGAAGAGTACCTTGTCTTTATAATAGTGACCGCAGCATTATCGTGCAATATTCACGGCGCGTTTTTCACGGATAACCGTTACTTTGATTTGGCCGGGGTACTGCATTTCCTTTTGAATCTTATCGGCAATCTCAAAGCTTAAACGATCGCTTTCGGCATCGCTCACTTTTTCCGCTTCTACTATAACCCGCAGCTCACGTCCTGCCTGAATGGCATAGGCTTTTTCCACGCCGTTATAGGCTACCGCCAGATTTTCCAGATCTTTGATCCGTTGCAGGTAGCTCTGCATAATTTCGCGGCGGGCGCCCGGTCTTGCACCGCTGATGGCATCACAAGCCTGAATGATGGGGGAAATAATATAGGTCATTTCCATTTCATCGTGGTGTGCGCCGATAGCATTGATCACCGCAGGATGCTCTCCGCATTTTTCAGCTAATTTTGCGCCGAGCAGAGCATGGCTCAGTTCGGTTTCTTCATCCGGCACTTTTCCGATATCATGTAAAAGCCCTGCCCGTTTAGCCAGCTTCACAATCTTTTGACCTAATCCAAGTTCCGCAGCCATAATACCGCAGAGGTTGGCCGTTTCTTTGGAGTGCATCAGCAGGTTTTGACCGTAAGAAGAACGGAAACGCATTTTTCCCACCATGCGCACTAAATCTTTATGCAAGCCGTGAATACCTAACTCAATAATAGTACGCTCTCCGATTTCCATGATCTGATCTTCTAACTGCCGCTTGGTTTTTTCCACAACCTCTTCGATACGTGCAGGATGAATACGTCCGTCCTGAACGAGACGTTGCAGCGATAAGCGGGCAATTTCCCGACGCAGCGGGTCGAAGCAACTCAGCACGATGGCTTCCGGGGTATCGTCAATAATCAGATCCACACCGGTGGCGGCTTCTAAAGCGCGTATATTACGGCCTTCGCGCCCGATGATCTGACCTTTGATTTCGTCACTCTCCAGATTAAATACCGTGATGGCATTCTCAATGGTTTGTTCGGCGGCTACTCTTTGTATGCTTTGTATAACTATTTTTTTCGCTTCTTTTCCGGCGTTGGTTTTGGCTTCTTCCACGATTTCTTGGATATGCGCCATAGCACCGGTACGGGCTTCTTCCTTCATGGCCTCCATCAGTTCGTTTTTGGCTTCATCGGCAGAAAGGTTGGATACCTTTTCTAAGCGTTTGATATGTTCTTCCTGATGTTTTTCCAATTCGGAACGCTTGATGGAAACAATTTCCATCTGCTTTTCCAAGTTGCTTTTCAACTGATTGTATTCGTTGATTTGTTTTTGCAGTCCTTGGTTCTTATCGTTGAGACTTTGATCTTTTTGTTTAAGTCGGTTTTCGGCTTCGGCTAATTTCTGATTACGTTGTAAAGTTTCTTTTTCGTGATCCGATTTAAGTTGGAGAAATTTTTCTTTAACTTCTAATAATTTCTTTTCTTTAAGTGTTTCTGATTGTATGCGGGCGTCTTCTAATATTTTATTGGCTTGTTGTTGTGCTTCTTCAATTTGGTTTTGCGTATTTTTAGAGAAAATAGCCTTACTGATAAAGATACCGATCACTAAGGCAGCCACCGACGACAGGGCGGTAATAATCATTGCAGTTGAATCCATATATTTGATATGTCATTTTAAAATGAGTTAAGAAAAAAAATGAAACCGGAATCTGCTTCACCTTCCGGCAAGGACACTCCACGGTTTGACCTGCGAAGTTAATAAGAATGGTGCAATAAATGATAGGCTGCGATAAAAAGTAAAAAGTAAACCCAAATGAAAAAAGAAAGAAGTGAAACGGAATGAAATTTACGAAGCCGAAAGATCCGCCACAGTGGGTATTCACACCCGCCACAAGAAAATTCCCTGACAGGCTTCCTCTCAAAAATCCTTATCCGCTTAATTGGGAATTTCCTTAATCGGATGATGATATGATACAGATAGAAAACAATTTTAAACAAACTCAATAAAATATAGCAGAAAAAATTCTACATCTTTTTATATCCTAAAAAACTCTGATAACCAGCAGCAGATACTCCTATGAATATGCAGGATGCTCTACCCAATTTTGTTAGATGAATATACGTCTATAAGCTTACAAAATACAGATACCGTGGTCATATTGCAACTAAGAAATGCCGTAAATATGCGGCTTTCGGGTTTTGCCTCATGATTCCGGGCTGTATGACAAAACGAATATTTCCCTTAATTTATAATAAACAATGCATCATTTGTTGAAGATTTTTCTGTTACTGACCGCTACGTTTTTTTTAAGCCAAGGATGCAGTAAAGAAGAAAAAATGAACGCGAACAGCTCGGATGCCGTTATTACCGGCTTTGACCTTAGCGAATGCGGTTGTTGCGGCGGTTATATTGTCAATATCATTAATAATCCGCCGTATAGCAATGATTTTTTAGCACGGGAATTACCTGCGGGAAGTGATATTTATTCCGGAGCCGATTTTCCCATTTATGTAAAAATAGAATGGCAAGCCGATACTACGGAATGTGAACGGCGTATTATTATCACTAAACTTTTAAAAAAATAAAAAGGCTGACAATTTTTGTTTCACTAATTTTGAGAAGTAACGATGATCGCATAGCAGCAGCAATTTATGACTTTATACACAGAGCAGGAAATTATTACTGGTTGCAAACAACAGCAACGCGTAATTCAGGAGTATCTGTATAGAAGCTATTACAGTATGTTCCTCAAGCTTTGTGCCCGGTATGCAAAGGATATGCACGATGCCGAACAGTTGCTACAAGATGGATTTTTGAAAATATTTCACCATATAGACTCCTATCAGGGCAATGGTTCTTTTGAAGGCTGGATGAAACGGATTATGGTCAATACCTGTTTGGATTTTTTGAAAAGTAAACAACAGAAAAACGCTAAACAGGTCAGTTACCCGGAAACACTACAAGATTCTTTAAAGGTCGTATCGCATAATTCAGGATTGGAAAAACTGGCTATGAAGGATTTGTTACAACTGATTCAAACACTGTCACCCATGAGCCGTATGGTGTTCAATCTGTATATTTTTGAAGGATTTTCTCATAAAGAAATTGCACAGATGCTGGAAATCAGTGAAGGAACATCGCAGTGGCATGTGAATAATGCCCGGAAAAATTTACAGGAAAAGATCAAAAAACGCAATAATCAGGAAATTAAGATCTATGAGCAGAAATGATTTTGAAGAGCTGCTTCGGAAGAAAATGAACGAGGAAGAACTGGCCTACAATCCCGCACATTGGGAGCAACTGGCTCAGCGACTGCCTTCTGTGGAGGAAATACCAACAGTTCCGCTACCGTCCCGCAGGAAATACCTGTGGCCTGCCGGAATTGCCGCTGCGGCTTTGCTGGCCGTTGCCGCTGTATTCTTTTGGTTGGATACACCAAAAGATCCAACGCCACCGCAGGTTGCCCAAAAAACAACTCCCGCTCCGCAAAACAACACTCCGGTAATAAATAACCCGGAGCAGCAACATGCCACTTCCCAACCTATTCTACAACCGGCTACCTATACCACTGCTCCCATAGGTACAGCAGGTCATTTACCTTCCCGTCCGTCTGATCCGGTATATATACCTAATACCATGCCGGCAGGAACATCTTTAAATAACCTGCCCCCCGCTTCCCAAGAAATGCCCTCTAAGCAATCGGAAACTTTTCTGCTTCAGGACAGCAAAACTACGGAGGCTATAGCTGCTCACCGCAATAAACAGCTCTTGCCGCAATCTGCTACCGCTAACCCTGATCCGTATTTCAATTCCTATACCTTATTGCAGCAACATCCGGAAGGACGTACATCACTGGCAGTAGGCGGCGGTGTTAATTACGGCACTTTTAAAACCGGCGTTACCTTCGGTATCAGCGCCCGGCAATATATCGGAAAAAAAGTGTTTGTGGATGGCACGGTAGCGATGAATATCAATCAGGGTAATGACAATACGCTGCATTATACCGGAAATGTGATGAACGACCTGCTTTCCGGCAACAACAATACCCGGAGTCGCCCCTCAGGACATTTTTATCAGGCCAGTGATTTTTACTATATTCAAATCAATCCGACTGTTGGCTATAAACTCAGCCGTAAATTTTCAGTGAGTGCGGGTCCCGATTTTCAACAATTGCTGCGCGACGGATCTGATAATGCCATCATGTTTTTAGATGATGAAGTCAAGATCATTCCTGATATGGATATGGGGCTTACCGGGAAGGCAGAATTTTCCATTACCCCTAATATTCAATCCGGAATTACTTACCGGGAAGGGCTCAATAATTTTATCAGAAATAATAATAATTTTCTGAATCGCCGGTATATTCAGGTGCAAATGCGTTTTACCATTCCCCTGAGTAAATAAGCGACAATCAGAATTCTGCGCCTTACAACCTGCCAAAATTTGTACTTTTGCACACCGGTTTTCCGGTATGCTTTTTATACTTAATAATTTTATATGCAATCAACATACAGTGAGCAGGAAATATTGCGGCGTGAAAAATTAGCCGAACTGAACCGATTGGGCATTGATCCCTATCCGGCAGCACAATTTCCCATTACCCATACCACGGAAGCAATTAAGCAAAATTTTTCGGAAGAAAATCAGGAAGCATTTCGCAAAGTCAGCATTGCCGGGCGTTTGATGAGTGTTCGGGATATGGGGAAAGCCAATTTTGCCGTTATTCAGGATAGTGTAGGACGAATTCAACTGTATATTCGTCGGGATGATATCTGCCCCGATGAAGACAAAACCTTATATAATACTGTCTGGAAAAAACTTTTAGACATCGGCGATTTTATCGGTGTTACAGGTTTTGTTTTTACAACCAAAACGGGCGAAACATCCATACATGTGGAATCATTCAGCCTGCTGGCTAAGGCGCTGCGCCCTCTGCCTGTAGTGAAGGAAAAAGAAGGTGAGGTTTTTGACGCGGTTACGGATCCGGAATTTCGTTATCGGCAGCGCTATGCCGACCTGATCGTGAACCCCGGCGTAAAAGATACTTTTGTCCGAATCACCAAAATGAAAAATGCCATTCGTGATTTCCTGAATGAACATGGCGCTTTGGAAGTGGATACACCGGTACTGCAAAATATTCCCGGTGGTGCAGCGGCTCGCCCATTCATCACCCATCATAATGCATTGGATATCCCTTTGTATCTGCGTATTGCCAATGAGCTTTATCTGAAACGCCTCATTGTGGGCGGTTTCGACTGGGTTTATGAATTCAGTCGTAATTTCCGGAATGAGGGCATGGATCGCACGCATAATCCGGAATTTACCGTCTTGGAATTTTATGTGGCCTATAAGGATTATATTTGGATGATGAATGTTACGGAACGATTATTAGAACAGGCTGCCATTGCTACCAACGGATCAAGCATTGCAATGGTAAACGGTAAGGAAATTGACTTTAAAGCACCTTATAAACGCATCACCATATATGATGCTATTCTGGAACATACCGGTATTGATATCAGCGGAATGGACGAAGCCGCTTTGCGGGAAGTATGCCAACAATTGCATATCCCGGTGGACAGCAGCATGGGAAGAGGTAAATTAGTGGATGAGATTTTCGGGGAAAAATGTGAAGCGCATTATATACAACCGACCTTTATAACGGATTATCCCATTGAAATGAGCCCGCTGACTAAAAAGCACCGCAGTAAACCCGGATTGGTAGAGCGCTTTGAGTTGATCGTAAATGGTAAGGAATTAGCCAATGCTTATTCTGAGCTGAACGACCCTATTGACCAACGGCAGCGTTTTGAAGAGCAGGTTCAACTGATGGAGCGCGGAGATGATGAAGCCATGTTTATTGATTATGACTTCCTGCGTGCATTGGAATATGGTATGCCGCCTACTTCCGGAATCGGTTTTGGTATAGATCGTTTAGCCATGATTCTTACCGGACAAAATTCCATTCAGGATGTACTGTTTTTCCCTCAAATGCGTCCGGAAAAACAGGGGGTATAAATGGTCATTCTGGGATGAACTGAAAAAAAGAAGATTAGGATATTATCAGAAGGAGTGTAATTACATTGGAGAGTATGGAGGTGTTCAGCAGGCGAATCCTTCCGAAAAATGAATATACAATTTACTAAAATGATTTTATATCTTTGCAGGCAACCGTATTCGTTATTGTATAGTTTCGATATGCCGGCCAGAGTTATTTCTTCATCAATAGCTATACTATGGTAAACAAAAATGTACGCTTTGCACCAAGATGGACCATCTTTGTACTGGATTTACTCTGTTGCGTTTTCGCGGTTACCTTAGCTTTTCTGCTTCGATTTAATTTTGATTTTGAAGAAGCACCGGATTTTCCTTTTACAAAAATCATCAGTATTGTTATTCTGGTCAATACCATACTGCTGCTGGCCTTTAAAGTATATGCCGGCATCGTTCGATATACCACTTTTGAAGATGCCGGACGATTGTTGATCATCAACTCTATTGCCGCTGTTATTTTCATTCTTATTGAAAATATCTACCCCGAATTTATTGGTAAAACAACCATCTTTCCTTACTCGGTTATCTTTATCAATTTTCTGGGTATCAATTTTTTCCAAATCATTTATCGGCTTGCCGTTAAACGTATCTTCCATTATCTCTTCAGCGTAAGACATAAAAATTCCAAAGCGGTAATTTTTGGTGCCGGTCAGGAAGGTATGCTGGCTAAAAAAATGATCTCCGACAGCCGGAAATCGGATGTGAAAGTCGTCGGCTTTTTTGATGATCATGAAAAACTTATTGGAAAACTACTCGAAAACGTACCGGTTTATCGCTTCAACAGAGGCAACCTTTCCAAACTGAAAAACGAAGGCGTGGAGCTGCTGATCATCGCCGAGCCTTATTTGCGCAAAAGCCGTTTGAATGATATTGTAGATATGTGCTTAGAAACGGATATGCGGGTGCAGCAAGTGCCTTCTTCTGAAAAATGGATCAACAATACTTTAGATACCAAGCAACTGAAAGATATCAATATTGAACAATTGCTGGAGCGGGAAGTTATCAAGATCAACAATGAAGAGGTGGGAAAGGAAATACGGGGGAAAAAGATTTTAGTAACCGGCGCTGCGGGATCCATTGGTTCCGAAATTGTACGACAAATCCTGAACTATAATCCGGCTATCGTCATTGCCTGCGATGCTGCCGAAACACCCTTACATGAATTAGGCATATCCATGCCGGAAAGTGTACCGGTAAAAGCCTTTATCGGCGATATTTGCGACAAAGTACGCATGGAGCAGATATTTGAAATTTACGCCCCGGATGTTGTTTATCATGCTGCGGCCTACAAACATGTGCCGCTGATGGAAGATCATCCTTCGGAAGCGGTGCTGAATAATGTATTAGGAACAAAAATTCTGGCAGAGCTGGCCATGTCCTATGGCGCGGATAAATTTGTAATGATTTCTACCGATAAAGCGGTCAATCCTACCAATGTAATGGGGGCATCCAAGCGTATCGCTGAAATCTTCGCTCAGGCATTTTACAATCATCATTCCAATGCCAAAAATAAATCCATTTCCGGCATTTCCCCCATGCGGGTTACCAAGTTCATCACTACTCGTTTCGGAAATGTTTTAGGTTCCAACGGATCGGTTATTCCCCGTTTTAAACAACAATTGGAAGATGGCGGGCCGCTTACCGTTACGCATCCTGACATTACCCGCTATTTCATGACCATCCCCGAAGCCTGCCGCTTAGTGTTGGAAGCCGGCGCAATGGGTCATGGTGGTGAAATTTTTGTATTCGATATGGGCGATCCGGTTAAAATAGCTGATTTAGCCCGCAAGATGATCCGCCTTTCCGGACGCGAACCGGAGAAAGATATTAAGATCGTTTATTCCGGATTACGACCCGGAGAAAAACTCTATGAAGAACTACTCAATAATTCCGAAAATACTTTACCCACCTATCATAAAAAAATCCTGATCGCTAAAGTCATCGAATACGATTTTACCTATATTTATTCTCAAATCGAACAACTGATCAAGCTGGCTAAAAATCATTTTAATACCGAAACCGTTATTAAAATGAAGGAAATTGTTCCCGAATTTATCAGCAACAATTCGGTTTATGAGAAATTGGATATCCCTAAATAATCCGCCCCCCTCTTTGGAATGCATCCCCTAAATTTGCGTTCCTTCTTATGAAAATACTGCAACTGACCAACCGGATTCCTTTTCCGCTGAATGATGGCGGAAATATCGGTGTACATTATTATACCGCAGGATACATTGCTGCCGGCGTATCGCTGAGTATGTTGGCTATGAATACATCCCGCCATCATGTAGATACGACCCGGCTTCCCGAACTCTACCGGCAATTGGAGCATTTTGTAACTATAGATATCAATAATGATATTCGCCCACTTGATGCTTTTAAAAGCCTGTTGCAGGGCACCTCCTACAACATCGTGCGGTTTATAAGCCCTGCATTTGAGCAAGCGCTGATCAAGCTGTTGCAACAGGAAAAATTTGACATCGTGCAGCTCGAAGGCCTGTACCTGACCCCTTATGTACATACTATAAAAACACACAGCAAGGCTAAAATTTCCATACGGCAACATAATATCGAATATCGTATCTGGGAACGACTGGCACTTCAGGAACGTAATTTTATTAAAAGAAAATACCTCCGTATTCTTGCCAACCGGTTGAAACAATTTGAACTACAACATATCAATGACTACGATTTGGTATTAGCTATTTCAAAACAAGATCAACAACTTTATCGGGAATTAGGATGCCGAGTGCCCGTTTACCTGCATCCTTTCGGGGTAAATATTGCGGCTATCCCTTATTTGCCCGGCGCTACCGATCCGGTCAGTTTGTACCATATCGGAGCTATGGACTGGCTGCCTAATCAGGAAAGCGTTAACTGGTTGCTGGAAAAAGTAATGCCCTTGCTTCAGAAACAGCTTCCCGATATACGGCTGTACCTTGCCGGTCGTAATATGCCCGAATATTATTTCCAAAATAAATGGAACAACGTGGAGGTTTTGGGAGAAGTACCCGATGCGCAGGCTTTTGAAAGCGATAAAACCCTGCTTTTAGTTCCCTTGCAATCGGGAGGTGGCGTGCGGATAAAAATCTTTCAGGGTATGGCTATGGGAAAATGCATCATCACCACATCCGTAGGCGTGGAAGGCATTGATGCAAAAGACGGCGAACATATCCTCATTGCAGATACCCCCGAAGCCTTCGCGGAAAAAATAATTGCATCCGTCCGGCAGCCGGAGCGTATCCTGCAAATCGGTAAGGCGGCAAGGGAATTAATCATCACGCAATACGACCAGCAGCGGCTCATCCCGGATTTATTGAACCGGTATCAGGAATTAATAGAAAACCAAAGATAAATGCGGTAACTAAATGCGTTTGATGGAAGCGCCTAATGCATTCAGCCGGGTGTCAATAGCTTCGTATCCCCGGTCAATTTGGTGAATATTTTCAATAATACTCTCTCCTTCAGCCGATAAAGCGGCAATCAGCAAAGCTACTCCGGCACGAATATCCGGAGAAGACATGGTAATGCCACGCAAAGGAGCGCTCCGGTTCAGCCCGATTACCACAGCCCGATGCGGATCACACAATACAATACGAGCACCCATTTCGATGAGTTTGTCCACAAAGAACAAGCGGCTTTCAAACATTTTTTGATGAATCAATACCGTGCCTTCCGCTTGTGTAGCCATTACCAAAATAACACTTAACAAATCTGGAGAAACACCCGGCCAAGGATGATCATATACCGTAAGAATAGAACCGTCAATAAAATGCTGTATTTGATAACCTTCCTGAGCAGGAACAATAATATCATTGCCCTGAATATTAATTTTCACACCAAGACTGGAGAACACTTGGGGCATCATACCCAAATCCTGCACGTCGGCATCCTTGATCGTCAGTTCGCTTTGTGTCATGGCCGCCATCGCGATAAAAGAGCCGACCTCAATCATATCTGCCAGCATACGATGTTCACAGCCATGAAGAGCAGCAACCCCTTCGATGGTCAGTAGGTTGGAGCCGATACCGCTGAT
>Ga0222423_1001135_pt1 | contig 13369 bp, 9 predicted proteins | sample 3A0metagenome_FD_182472 | JGI IMG/M metagenome (GOLD analysis project Ga0222423, IMG submission 182472) | Enriched microbial communities from leaf-cutter ant dump, University of Wisconsin, Madison, United States - 3A0 (version 2) | ecosystem: Environmental > Terrestrial > Nest > Insects nest >...
AGCTGTCCATCGACAGCAAGGTGCAGTTCTTCGCCTACCAGAAGCTGCGCGACCAGGTGCTGGCGCACAAGGCCAAGGCCGGCAGCGTGGTGGTGCTCGACGCGCACACGGGCGAGCTGCTGGCGCTGGCCAACTACCCCAGCTACGTGCCCGACAAGCGCCAGAACCTCACCGGCGAGCAGCTGCGCAACCGCGCGCTCACCGACGTGTTCGAGCCCGGCTCGACCATGAAGCCCTTCACCATCGGCCTGGCGCTGGAGACGGGCCGCGTGCGCCCGGACACCATCGTGGACACGACGCCCGGGCGCGTCACCATCACCGGCTCCACCATCTCAGACACGCACAACTACGGCGTGCTCACGGTGGAAGGCGTGATCCAAAAGTCCAGCAACGTGGGCACCACCAAGATCGCCATGCAGATGCCCGCGCGCGAGATGTGGGAGACGTTCTCGGCCGCGGGCTTCGGCCAGAAGCCGCAGATCGGCTTTCCGGGCGCCATCAGCGGCCGCTTGCGGCCCTACAAGACCTGGCGCCCGGTGGAGCAGGCCACCATGTCGTATGGCTACGGCCTGTCGGCCAGCCTGTTCCAGATGGCGCGCTCGTACACCGTGTTCGCCAACGGCGGCCGCGTGATCCCGGCCACGCTGCTCAAGACCCAAGACACGGCAGTGGGCGTGCCCGTGTTTTCCGAGCGCACGGCCGACCAGGTGCGCAAGATGTTGCAGATGGCCGCCGGCCCCGGCGGCACGGGCCAGAAGGCGCAGACGCTGGGCTACTCGGTGGGCGGCAAGTCCGGCACGGCGCGCAAGCAGGTGGGCAAGAGCTACGCGCAGGGCAAGTACCGCGCCTGGTTCACCGGCATGGCGCCCATCGACAAGCCGCGCATCATCGTCGCCGTGATGATCGACGAGCCCAGCAACGGCGTGTTCTACGGCGGCGCCGTGGCCGCGCCGGTGTTCAGCGAAGTCGTGCAGCAGACCCTGCGCATGATGGGCGTGCAGCCGGACATGGCCGTCAAGCCGCAGATCGTGGCCGACACGGTGGAGGAATCGCTATGACGGCGCCCGCGCTGCCCCTGATGGACTCGGTGCACGGCGCCGTCGCCTGGCTGCGCGAGCGCGTCACCGGCACGCTGCAGACCGACAGCCGACTTGTGAAGCCCGGCGACGGCTTCATCGCCTGGCCGGGCGCCGCCACCGACGGCCGCGCCCACATCGGCGATGCACTCGCGCGCGGCGCCGTGGCCTGCCTGGTGGAGCACGAGGGCGCCGAGGCCTTCGCGCTGGACGGCTTGCCCGTGGCCGCGCTGCACGGGCTCAAGGCCGCCACCGGCCTCATCGCGGCCGAATGGTTCGAGCACCCCGCGCAGCACCTGGATGTGCTCGCCGTGACCGGCACCAACGGCAAGACCAGCACCAGCTGGTGGATCGCCGAAGCACTCAACGTGCTATCGAAAGCGGAGCTGCTGGCGCAGGGTGGGTGTGCGCTGGTGGGCACTTTGGGCATGGGCGTGCCGCCCGCGCTCGCCAGCACCGGCATGACCACGCCCGACCCGGTGCGGCTGCAGCGCGCGTTCCGCCAATTCGCCGATGCCGGCCGCGCGGCCTGCGCCATCGAGGCCTCGTCCATCGGCCTGGCCGAGCACCGCATGGCGGGCACGCGCATCCGCGTCGCGCTGTTCACCAACTTCACGCAGGACCACCTGGACTACCACGCCGGCATGGCCGCATACTGGCAGGCCAAGAGCATGCTGTTCGACTGGCCCGGCCTGCAGGCGGCCGTGGTCAACACCGACGACGCGCGTGGCGCCGAGCTGCACGCCGCCCTGGCCGGGCGGCCGCTGGACCTGTGGAGCGTCTCCATCACCGGCCCGGCCCGCCTGGCGGCGCGCGACATCCGTATGGGCGAGGGCGGCCTGGCCTTCACCGTGGCCGAGGGCGTGCACACGCACGTGCTGCAGACGCGCGTGATCGGGCACTACAACGTCTCCAACCTGCTGGGCGTGCTGGCGGGGCTGCGGGCCCTGGGCGTCTCGCTGGAGCATGCGCTCTATGCCTGCGCCCAGCTCTCGCCCGTGCCGGGCCGCATGGAGCAGATCCACCACAGCGGCCAGCCCCTGGTGGCCGTGGACTATGCCCATACGCCCGACGCGCTGGACAAGGCGCTGCAAGCCCTGCGCCCCGTGGCCCAGGAGCGCGGCGGGCGCCTGTGGTGCGTGTTCGGCTGCGGCGGCGACCGCGACGCGGGCAAGCGCCCGCTGATGGGCGCCGTGGCGCAGCACCGGGCCGACGAGGTGGTGGTGACCAGCGACAACCCGCGCAGCGAAGACCCCGCCGCCATCCTGCACCAGATCCTGCAGGGCACGGTGGCCGGCGTCACCGTGCGCGCCGAGCCCGACCGCGCCGCCGCCATTGCATTGGCCGTGGCCGGGGCCGCGCCCGCCGACGTGGTGCTGATCGCCGGCAAGGGCCACGAGGACACGCAGGAGACGGCCGGCGTGCGCGTGCCGTTCTCCGACAAGGCCCATGCGCAGGCCGCGCTGCAGGCCCGGGGAGACCGCGCATGACGATGATGGACCTGAGCCAAGCCCTGGCCCTGCTGCAGCCGCGCATTCCCGCCGCGCGCCGCGTTGGCGACGGCGCCACGCCCCTGGCCCGCGTGCACACCGACACGCGCACGCTGCAGGCCGGCGACCTGTTCGTCGCGCTCAAGGGCGAGCGCTTCGATGCCAACGCCTTCCTGGCCGATGCGCGCGCAGCCGGTGCGGCGGCAGCGATTGCCCATGGCGGATTGGAAGCGGCGGGCCTGCCCGGCATCGAGGCGCCCGACACGCTCGCGGCCCTGGGCGCGCTGGCCGCTGGCTGGCGTGCGCAGTTCAGCCTGCCGCTGATCGGGGTGACCGGCAGCAACGGCAAGACCACGGTCACGCAGATGATCGCCGCCATCCTGCGCGCCTGGCAGGGCGAGGCCGCATTCGCCACGCAGGGCAATTTCAACAACGACATCGGCGTGCCTTTGATGCTGCTGCGCCTGACCGCCGCGCACCGCGCCGCCGTGATCGAGATGGGCATGAACCACCCGGGCGAGATCGCCGCGCTGGCCGCCATGGCGCGGCCCACGGTGGCGCTGGTCAACAACGCGCAGCGCGAACACCTGGAGTTCATGCACACGGTGGAAGCCGTGGCGCGCGAGAACGGCTCGGTCTTCGCCAGCCTGCCCGCCGATGGCGTGGCGGTGTTCCCCGCAGGGGACGCCTACACCAGCCTGTGGCACACGCTGGCCGAGGGGCGCCGCTGCCTGCGCTTTGGCGCCGGTGGCGACGTGGCCTGCGTGCAGGCCGCGTGGGCGCACGGCGCCTGGGCCGTGACCATGGCAACACCGCAAGGCGAGGTCTCCACCCGCCTGCACATCGCCGGGCTCCACAACGTGACCAACGCGCTGGCCGCCGCCGCGTGCGCGCTGGCGGCGGGCGTGCCGCTGGCCGCCATCGCGCAGGGGCTGGAGGACTTCACCCCGGTCAAGGGCCGCTCGCGCGCCTTCAGCGTGCGTGGCATCACCGTGGTGGACGACACCTACAACGCCAACCCCGACTCCATGCGCGCCGCCATCGACGTGCTGGCCGACCTGCCTGGCCCGCGTCTGCTGGTGCTGGGCGACATGGGCGAGGTGGGCGATCAGGGGCCGCAGTTCCACGCCGAGGCGGGCGCGCATGCGCTCGCCAGCGGCATCGAGCAGGTCTTCGCGCTGGGCGCATTGAGCGCCCACGTGGCGGGCGCGCGGCATTTCAAGGACATGGGTGCGCTGCTGCAGGCGGTGCGCGAGGCGCTGCCCGCCGTGGGCAGCGTGCTGGTGAAGGGATCGCGATTCATGAAGATGGAACAGGTGGTGCAGGCCATCGAACAAGAGGGGGAGGCCGCATGCTCCTGATGCTGTCGCAATGGCTGCAGGGCCTGTCGCCCGAATTCGGCTTTTTCCGCGTGTTCCAGTACCTCACCTTCCGCGCGGTGATGGCGGCCATGACGGCGCTGCTTATCGGGCTGGTGGCGGGGCCCAAGGTGATCCGCATCCTCACCTCGCTCAAGATCGGCCAGCCGATCCGGGGCTATGCCATGCAGACGCACCTGTCCAAGAGCGGCACGCCCACCATGGGCGGCGTGCTGATCCTGCTGTCCATCGCCATCTCCACGCTGTTGTGGTTCGACCTGTCGAACCGCTTCGTCTGGATCGTGCTCATCGTCACGTTGGGCTTCGGCGCCATCGGCTGGGTGGACGACTGGCGCAAGGTGGTCAACAAGGACCCCGAGGGCATGCGCTCGCGCGAGAAGTATTTCTGGCAGTCGGTCATCGGCCTGCTGGCCGCGCTGTACCTCGTATTCAGCATCTCCGAAAGCTCCAACGCCAAGGTGTGGGAGCTGTTCGTGGGCTGGGTGCAGTCGGGCTTCGCGCTCGACCTGCCGCCCAAGGCCGGGCTGCAGCTGCCGTTCTTCAAGGAGGTGAGCTACCCGCTGGGCGTGCTGGGCTTCGTCATCCTGACCTACCTCGTCATCGTGGGGTCGAGCAACGCCGTGAACCTGACCGACGGGCTGGACGGCCTGGCCATCATGCCGGTGGTGATGGTGGGCTCGGCCCTGGGCGTGTTCGCCTACGTCACGGGCAGCTCGGTCTACTCCAAATACCTGTTCTTCCCGCACATCCCCGGCTCGGGCGAGCTGCTGATCTTCTGCGCGGCCATGGCGGGCGCGGGGCTGGCCTTCTTGTGGTTCAACGCGCACCCGGCCCAGGTCTTCATGGGCGACGTGGGCGCGCTGGCGCTCGGCGGCGCCCTGGGCACCATCGCCGTCATCGTGCGCCAGGAGATCGTGCTGGCCATCATGGGCGGCATCTTCGTGGTCGAGGCGCTGTCGGTGATGCTGCAGGTCACCTGGTTCAAGTACACCAAGAAGCGCTACGGCGAGGGCCGGCGCCTGCTCAAGATGGCGCCGCTGCACCACCACTTCGAGAAGAGCGGCTGGAAGGAGACGCAGGTGGTCGTGCGCTTCTGGATCATCACCATGCTGCTGTGCCTCATCGGCCTGTCCACGCTGAAGCTGCGATGAACCCGGACGATCCCCTCATCCCCGCGCCCGCCGTGCCGCCTGATGTGTCGGCCGAGGCCAGCGCGCTCGCCACGGGCAAGCGCGCGGCCGCGCCCGCGTGGGACCCGGAGGCGCCGCCCGCCATCTCGGCGGCCCAGTCGGCGGCAGACTTCGTGGCGCAGATTTTTACCGACGTGGCAGCGCCCGAGACCCCTTCAACGCCATCGCCCGAGGCCGATGATGCCGCGCAGGCCGCTGCGTTGTCCGACGAGCCCACCGAGCCGCTGCCCCCGCTCCACGAAACCCTGGCCGCGCTGCTGCAGGGTCAGCGCATTCTCATCCTGGGCCTGGGCGCGTCGGGCCTGGCCATGGCGCGCTGGTGCGCGCGCTGTGGCGCGCAGGTGACGGTGGCCGACACCCGCGCCGCGCCGCCGCAGCTGCCGGTGTTGCAGCAGGAGCTGCCGCAGGTGCGCTTCGTCGCGGGCGCGTTCGATGCCGCGCTGGCCGAGGGGCAGGACGCCATCTACCGCTCGCCAGGCCTGAGTCCTGCCACGGTTGCTCCTGTTTTGGAAGCTGCTAGCGCCCGTGGGATAAGCGCTGGAGGCGAATTGGGCTTGTACTCTATGGCGCTGGCCGCGCTGCGCGCATCGCACGGCTACGCGCCCAAGGTGCTGGCGATCACGGGCACCAACGGCAAGACCACGGTCACCTCGCTCACGGGCCAGCTCGTGGAGCGCTCGGGCCGGAGCGTGGCTGTGGCCGGCAACATCGGCCCCACGCTGCTGGACACGCTGGCGGGCCACGTCGATGCGGACACTCTGCCCGACGCGTGGGTGCTGGAGCTGTCGAGCTTCCAGCTGGACGGTGTGGAAGGCTTCGAGCCCACGGCCGCCACAGTGCTCAACGTCACGCAGGACCACCTGGACTGGCACGGCGACATGGCGGCCTATGCGGCGGCCAAGGCTCGCATCTTCGGCCAGACCGGCCTGATGATCCTGAACCGCGAAGACGCGGCGGTGACGCAGATGCTGCCTCCGCCCGTCAAGGTCAAGCTGCAGAAACCGCAGGTGCGCGAGCACATCACCTTCGGCGCCGACATGCCCCAGCGCCCCGGCGACTTCGGCATCGAGGTCGTGAACGGCATGCCCTGGCTGGTGCGCGCCATGGAGGCCGACGAAACGTTCAAGCGCGCCCGCAACGCCGCGCAGGACCCGCTGCACATCCAGCGCCTGATGCCGGCGGATGCATTGCGCATCCGCGGCCGCCACAACGCCGTCAACGCGCTGGCCGCGCTGGCCCTGGCCTCGGCGGCCGGGTGCACGCTGGCGCCGCTGCTCTACGGCCTGCGCGAGTACCGGGGCGAGCCGCACCGCGTGGAGTCCGTCGCCATCGTGAACGGGGTCGAATACTTCGACGACAGCAAGGGCACCAATGTGGGCGCCACCGTGGCGGCCCTTATCGGACTGGGCACGGAGCGGCGCATCGTCGTCATCCTGGGCGGCGACGGCAAGGGGCAGGACTTTTCGCCGCTGGCCGCGCCCGTGGCGCGTTATGCCCGCGCCGTGGTGCTGATCGGCCGCGACGCGCCGCAGATCCGCGCCGCGCTGCAGGACAGCGGCGTGGCCCTGCTCGATGCCGAGACCCTGCCGCAAGCCGTGGCGCTGGCTACGCAGCGAGCCCATGCGGGCGATGCCGTGCTGATGTCGCCCGCCTGCGCCAGCTTCGACATGTTCAAGAGCTACGAGCACCGCGCGCAGGTCTTCTGCGACACCGTGCGCGCCCTGGCGGACGATGCGATGGGAGGCGCGGCATGAGCGCAGCGCCCAGCAACCTCCTGCAGCGCATGGCGGGCTGGTTCGGCGGACTGCCCGGCAAGGCCGCCGACGTGCTGCCCGTGCGCGTGGGCGGCACCGACTACCGGCCCCGCGCATCCGCCACGCCCGCCAGCGTGCTGGGCTTCGACCAGGCGCTGCTGTGGGTGGTGGTGGCGCTGCTCGCCTGGGGGCTGGTGATGGTGTATTCGGCCTCCATCGCCATGCCGGACAACCCGCGCTTCGCCAACTACGCGTCCACCCACTTCCTCACGCGCCACGTGATGTACCTGGTGGTGGGCTTCGTCGCGGCGCTGCTGGCCTTCCAGGTGCCCATGAAGGTGTGGGAGCGCGTGGCGCCATGGCTGTTCGTGGCGGCGCTGCTGCTGCTGGTGGCGGTGCTGATCCCGGGCGTGGGCAAGGTGGTCAACGGCGCTCGGCGCTGGCTGTCGCTGGGGCCGGTGGGATTCCAGCCGTCCGAGGTCGCCAAGTTCGCCGTGCTCATCTACGCGGCCGACTACATGGTGCGCAAGATGGAGGTCAAGGAGCGGTTCTTCCGCGCAGTGCTGCCCATGGGCGCGGCCGTCGCCATCGTGGGCGTGCTGCTGCTGGCCGAGCCGGACATGGGCGCTTTCATGGTCGTGGCCGTGATCGCCATGGGCATCCTGTTCCTGGGCGGCGTAAACGCCCGCATGTTCTTCCTGATCGCGGGCGTGCTGGTGTCGGCCTTCGGCATCATGATCGCCAGTTCTCCCTGGCGGCGCGAGCGCGTGTTCGCCTACCTGGACCCGTTCAGCGAGGAGCACGCGCTGGGCAAGGGCTACCAGCTCTCGCACTCGCTGATCGCCATCGGGCGCGGCGAGATTTGGGGCGTGGGCCTGGGCGGCAGCGTGGAAAAGCTGCACTGGCTGCCCGAGGCGCACACGGACTTTCTGCTCGCCGTCATCGGCGAGGAATTCGGGCTGGTGGGCGTGGTCACGCTCATCGTGCTGTTCTTGTGGATGACGCGCCGCATCATGCACATCGGTCGCCAGGCCATCGCGCTGGACCGCGTGTTCTCGGGGCTGGTCGCGCAGGGCGTGGCGATCTGGATCGGCTTCCAGGCCTTCATCAACATGGGCGTGAACCTGGGCGCGCTGCCGACCAAGGGGCTCACGCTGCCGCTGATGAGCTTTGGGGGGTCGGCGATTCTGCTGAACCTCGTGGCGCTGGCGGTCGTCCTGCGGGTCGATTACGAAAACAAACTGCTCATGCGCGGAGGCCGCGTATGAAGACGGCGCTGATCATGGCGGGCGGCACGGGCGGCCACATCTTCCCCGGCCTCGCGGTGGCCGAGGAGCTGCGCGCGCGCGGCTGGCGCGTGCACTGGCTGGGCGCGCCGGGCAGCATGGAGTCGCGCATCGTGCCCGCGCAGGGCTTTGCGCTGGAGGCCATCGACTTCTCGGGCGTGCGCGGCAAGGGCCTCGTCACGCTGGCTCTGCTGCCGCTGCGCCTGCTGCGCGCCTTCTGGCAGGCGCTGCAGGTCGTGCGCCGCGTGCGGCCCGACGTGGTGGTGGGCCTGGGCGGCTACATCAGCTTCCCCGGCGGAATGATGGCCGTGCTGGCGGGCAAGCCGTTGGTGCTGCACGAGCAAAACTCTGTGGCGGGCATGGCCAACAAGGTGCTGGTGGGCGTGGCCGACCGGGTGTTCACCGCCTTTCCCAACGTGTTCAAGAAGGGCCAGTGGGTGGGCAATCCCTTGCGCAAGGCTTTCACCCAGCAGCCCGGCCCGGCCGAACGCTTCGCGGGCCGCACCGGGCCGCTGCGCCTGCTGGTCGTGGGCGGCAGCCTGGGTGCGCGCGCGCTGAATGAAATCGTGCCGCAGGCCGTCGCGCTGATGCCCGAGCGGCCCACGGTCATCCACCAGAGCGGTGCCACGCAGCTCGACGCGCTGCGCGCCAACTACGCCGCTGCGGGGGTGGATGCGGAATGCACACCCTTTATCGACGACACCGCCAGCGCCTTCGCCGACGCCGACGTCATCGTCTGCCGCGCGGGCGCCAGCACCGTGACCGAGATCGCGGCCGTGGGCGCGGCGGCCATCTTCGTGCCCTTCCCCTCCGCCGTGGACGACCACCAGACCACCAACGCGCAGTTCCTGGTGAATGCGGGCGGCGGCTGGCTGGTGCAGCAGCGCGACCTGACGCCCGAAGGTCTGGCGCAAATGCTACAAAATATGGAGCGTCCAGCGCTTGCTGGTATTGCGCTGAAGGCCAAAAACATGCAAAAAATTAACGCGACGCGCGAAGTCGTCACCGCGTGCGAGGAGCTGGCCGCATGAAACACGCCATCCGCCACATCCATTTCGTCGGCCTGGGCGGCGCGGGCATGAGCGGCATCGCCGAGGTGCTGTTCAACCTGGGCTACACCATCTCGGGCTCGGACCTCGCCGACAGCGCCACGCTGCGCCGCTTGAAAGACCTGGGCATCACCACCTGCCTGGGCCACGCCGCAGCGCACATCGACGGCGCGGATGCGGTGGTCACGTCCACGGCCGTCACGCCCGACAACCCCGAGGTGCTGGCCGCGCGCGAGAAGAAGATCCCGGTGGTGCCGCGCGCCCTCATGCTGGCCGAACTCATGCGCTTGAAGCAGGGCATCGCCATCGCGGGCACGCACGGCAAGACGACGACCACCAGCCTGGTCACCAGCGTGCTGGCCGAGGCCGGGCTGGACCCGACCTTCGTCATCGGCGGCAAGCTCAACAGCGCGGGCGCCAACGCCAAGCTGGGCAGCGGCGACTACATCGTGGTCGAGGCGGACGAGTCCGACGCCTCCTTTTTGAACCTGCTGCCCGTGATGGCGGTCGTCACCAACATCGACGCCGACCACATGGAGACCTACGGCCACGACTTCGGCCGGCTCAAGGGCGCGTTCGTGGACTTTTTGCACCGCATGCCGTTCTACGGCACGGCCATCCTCTGCGTGGACAGCCCGGCCGTGCGCGAGATCGTGCCCAGCGTGACCTGCCCCATCACCAGCTACGGCTTCTCCGAGGACGCCCAGGTGCGCGCCATCGACGTGCGCGCCGAGGCCGGACAGATGCGTTTCACCGTGCAGCGGCGCAATGGTGTGACGCTGCCCGACCTCGACGTTGTGCTCAACCTCGCGGGCGAGCACAACGTGCTCAACGCGCTCTCGGCCATCGCCGTGGCGGTGGAGCTGAACATCCCCGACGAGGCCGTGCTGCGCGCCCTCGCGGGCTTCAAGGGCGTGGGCCGGCGCTTCCAGCGCTACGGCGACCTGCCTGCCAAGGATGGCGGCAGCTTCACCGTCATCGACGACTACGGCCACCACCCCGTGGAGATGGCGGCCACGCTGGCCGCCGCGCGCGGCGCCTTCCCGGGGCGGCGGCTGGTGCTGGCCTTCCAGCCGCACCGCTACACGCGCACGCGCGACTGCTTCGAGGATTTCGTCAAGGTCATCGGCCACGCCGACGCCGTGCTGCTGACTGAGGTGTACGCGGCGGGCGAGGCGCCCGTGGTGGCCGCCGACGGCCGCTCGCTGGCGCGCGCGCTGCGCGTGGCGGGCAAGGTCGAACCCGTGTTCGTCGACGACGTGGCCGCGCTGCCGCAGGCCATTGCCGACAACGCGCGTGGCGGCGACGTGGTGATGTGCATGGGTGCAGGCTCCATTGGCGCCGTGCCCGGCAAGGTGGTTGATATGCTACAAAATAGTGAGCTGGCAGCGCTTGCCAGACAAGCGCAATGAGCCAATTTGATTCAAATATCGACGTGAAGGCCCTGGGCAAGGTGGCCGTGCTCATGGGTGGCGAATCCGCCGAGCGCGAGGTCTCGCTGATGTCCGGCAGCGGTGTTTTGCAGGCGCTGCGCGCGCGCGGCGTGGATGCGCATGCGTTCGACCCCGCGCAGAACGAGCTGTCGCAATTGAAGCGCGACGGCTACGCGCGCTGCTTCATCGCGCTGCACGGCCGCCATGGCGAGGATGGCACGGTGCAGGGCGCGCTGGAGCTGCTGGGCATTCCGTACACCGGTCCGGGTGTCATGGCCTCGGCCATCGCCATGGACAAGGTCATGACCAAGCGCGTGTGGAGCGCCGAGGGCCTGCCCACGCCGCGCTACGTGTGGCTGGCGCCCGACCGCCAGCAGCGCGAGGTGGTACGCACCGTGCCCGACGAACTGGGCCTACCCCTCATCGTGAAGCCGCCGCGCGAGGGCTCGTCCATCGGCGTGACCAAGGTGCGCGGCTACTCGGACATGCAGGACGCGGTGGCGCTGTCGGCGAAGTACGACCCCGATGTGCTCTGCGAGGAATTCATCGACGGCGAGGAAGTCACCTGCGCCGTGCTGGGTCAGGGCGCCGGCGCGCGCGCGCTCCCGGTGATCCGCATCGTCGCGCCCGATGGCGCCTACGACTACCAGAACAAGTACTTCACCGACGACGTGAAGTACCAGTGCCCGAGCGGCCTGCCCGAGGCAGAAGAGCGCGAGATCCAGCGCATCGTGCTCGACGCCTACCGCAGCCTGGGCTGCCGGGGCTGGAGCCGCGCCGACCTGATGCTGAGGGCCAGCGACCGCAAGCCCTTCCTGCTGGAGATGAACACCTCGCCGGGCATGACGGGCCATTCCCTCGTGCCCATGGCCGCGCGCGCGGCGGGCATTAGCTACGAGGAGCTGTGCCTGCGCATCCTGATGGATGCCGCGCTGGACACGCAAGGAGCTGCCACCCGATGAACGCCACGCTGCCCGCACCGCTGGACGTCAAGCTCATGAACTGGACCGCTTCGGCCCTGTTCATGGGCTGCGCCCTGGCCGTGCTGGCAGCGGGCGCGTGGTGGGTGCTGCGCTACCCGGGCTTCGCCATCGCGCGCATCGTGGTGCAGGGTGAACTGGTGCACAACAACGCCGTCACCTTGCGGGCCAATGTGGCGCCGCACCTGGCGGGCAACTTCTTCACCGTGGACCTGCGCGCCGCGCGCGACGCGTTCGAGCAGGTGCCCTGGGTGCGCCGCGCCCAGGTGCGGCGCGTGTACCCCGGCAGCCTGCAGGTGCAGCTGCAGGAGCACGACGCCGTGGCGTACTGGGGGCCGGAGAGCGGCTCGGCGCTGGTCAACGCGCAGGGCGAGGTCTTCGAGGCCAACGTGGGCGACGTGGAGCAGGACAGCCTGCCGCGCTTGTTGGGCCCCGCCGGCAGCTCGGCCGAGGTGCTGCAGATGCACGGGCTGCTGCAGCCGGTGTTCAAGCCCCTGGGGCTGGAGGTGGACACGCTGGAGCTGACGGGCCGGGGCGGCTGGCGCGCCACGCTGGACAGCGACGCGGTGGTGGAGCTCGGAGGGGGCACGCCGCAGGAGGTGGTGCAGCGCACGCAGCGCTTCACGCGCACCCTGACGCAGGTCGCGGCGCAATACGGCCGGCGCGTGGACGCGCTGGAATCCGCCGACCTGCGGCACACGGGCGGCTACGCGCTGCGCCTGCGCGGCGTGAGCACCACGGTGACACCACCCGCGGGCAGCGCCGCAGCGGCGGCGCGGCGGTAGAACAGAGACGAGAAGGGGCAGAGACGGATATGGCAAGAGAATACAAAGACGTGGTGGTGGGCCTGGACATCGGCACGGCCAAGGTCATGGCCGTGGTGGCCGAGGTGCTGCCCAATGGCGAGCTCAAGCTCGCGGGCCTGGGCGTGGCGCCCAGCAACGGCCTCAAGCGCGGTGTGGTCGTGAACATCGACGCCACGGTGCAGAGCATCCAGCAGGCGCTGAAAGAGGCCGAGTTGATGGCCGACTGCAAGATCCAGCGCGTCTACACCGGCATCACCGGCAGCCACATCCGGGGCCTCAACTCCAGCGGCATGGTGGCGGTGAAGGACAAGGAAGTCACCTCCGCCGACGTGGCGCGCGTGGTAGAGACGGCCAAGGCCATCAACATCAGCAGCGACCAGCGCCTGCTGCTGGTGGAGCCGCAGGAGTTCGTGATTGACGGGCAGGACGTGAAGGAGCCCATCGGCATGAGCGGCATCCGCCTGGAGGCCAAGATCCACATCGTCACCGGCGCGCAGAGCGCGGCCGAGAACATCATCAAGTGCGTGCGCCGCTGCGGACTGGAGGTGGAGCAGCTCATGCTGAACCCGCTGGCTAGCAGCCAGGCCGTGCTGACCGACGACGAGCGCGAGCTGGGCGTTGTGGTGGTGGACATCGGCGCGGGCACGACGGACGTGGCCATCTTCACCGGCGGCGCGATCCGCCACACGGCCGTGATCCCCATCGCGGGCGACCTCATCACCAGCGACATCGCCATGGCGCTGCGCACGCCGACGAAGGACGCCGAGGACATCAAGGTCGAGAGCGGCTACGCCAAGCAACTGCTGGCCGACCCCGAGGCGCAGGTCGAGGTGCCGGGCCTGGGCGACCGCAGCCCGCGCATGCTGAGCAAGCAGGCGCTGGCCGGCGTGATCGAGCCGCGCGTGGAAGAAATTTTCTCGCTGGTG